>Ga0100403_1000161_pt1 | contig 61734 bp, 45 predicted proteins | sample CryGeymet201501t_FD_83663 | JGI IMG/M metagenome (GOLD analysis project Ga0100403, IMG submission 83663) | Groundwater microbial communities from Crystal Geyser aquifers in Utah, USA - Crystal Geyser metaG 2015-01t | ecosystem: Environmental > Aquatic > Deep subsurface > Groundwater | place...
CAGCGTGTATGGAAGTCTGGATCAAACTGCCGAATGATGTTTGTACCTACTTCCTGCAGGAAGGGTCGGACGTCTTGTTCTTTATCCAGAACCACTCCGTAGGCTGCTTGATGTAGTCGGTACAGGGCGTTCATGTACCCGAACTGGGTAAATCCATGATTTCGCTGGAAGCGATCAGCAAGCTCACCCTTGCCACAACGAGCCCTCCCAAAGAGGACGATTACATCACGGATGTACACTTACCTCAACTCCTTCCTGCCTTTCTTCATCCTGAAACACCCAGTCCTCCGAACACAGCTCACACAGCGTTCCCCAGCCCGGCCAGCTATTAATCTTTGAGGAGTCTGGGGCCGCGGCCCATACGCGCTGCCAGAAGAGCCACATTGTGTCGTGGTCCTGCCGCTTTTTAGTTCTCTCAAGGAAGACCATCAGGGGTTCGAGCGGGTCTCCGTTTGTGCCTTGGGTCTCCTCGTGAAACTTGGACAACGGGACGCCTACGCTGCAGGCTATTTGCAGCAGGTCGGCCCAGTTTTCATCAAGGGTAGTCCACCAGTTTTGTGGAGTGTTAATGCTCATGCCTCTACTTTGATTCCTTGTCCAGCACAGGTGTGGTCTTGGATGGTGTAGTGCTTCTTCGGGTTCTTGTTCTCATGTAATTTCTTGAGCCTGCTGACGTGGGGTGTAAGACTTTCAATGAACTCAGCGTAGTTCGTTGGAAACTGACGGTCGTCTTCCAGATTGCCGGCAGCCTGGCAGTCCACCAGGATTGCGATACAGGCCAGAATGTGAGCCAGGTGAGGCAATCCACTTTTGGTGTCCAGTTCTTGACCGCTGTCCCAGAGTGCCAAGTGCCGCTGGGCTGCAGCGATGTAAGTAGAAGCTCGGGCACCCGCTGCTTTATAGTTTCCTCTGCCATACTGTAGCGCTCCATCCAGCAGTGCCAAGGACCCCAGAGCAGTAGCAGTTGCTGGCCACAAGTGCAAAGGTACCTTGTTGGCTCCAAAGTGTTCCTTCGGGTTTGTATCTTTTCCACACGGTTCTGAAGTGCCCATTATCCAGGTCTCCTTTGGTTACTACAATTTACATCTGATAGATGAGTCAGTCAATAGCTTTTGAGCGGGGGACTACCTACCGATTGCAGGTAGTCCCCCTTAGCAGTTCTCAGACTATTCGGCGGAATCTGATGATTCTGGTACTTTTCCAGACGTCACCAAGGAACTTACTTGGAATACCAAGAAACTTTTTTCCTTTGCTATTGTAGGAAATAGTTCCAGAGGCCCGGCCTTCAGGCAATGTTATCGTGGCAACGAGGGAGCCATACCCAAGAATGTGCACCATCAGAGCATCCCTACTTGAGTACCACTCCGCCGATGTTACTGATGGGAGGCACAGTGAATCAGGGAGCTGTATCCTGAAATGATTCCGAAAAGGAACCACTTCGCAGGAGATACATACCTGTTTGCTGGAAATCATCAGCTTTGCCAGGTTCTGGTCTGCTTCATCTCGGAACCGACTGCTGCCATCTCCAGCTCCAGTGACCAGGTGGTCCCGCTCGTGAACGAGAGTGGCCACGGCAACTTCCAGAACTTCCTGGTTGGTGCCTTTGAAGATCTGGGTGGACAGTCCGATAATTTTATCGACCGCCAGACCTAGAACTTCGTCCTGATGTTCCTCCAAGCAAAAGGTGCGGACCTCGTACTTGGTGATGTCTGGTATGTGAGCCTCCACAATAGCTACTGCTTCTTGGAGGAGCTCTTGATGCTTGGGCGGTAGGGATACCCACTGGATACGATCTGTTTTTGGAATCAGGTCTTCGGGAGTTTGAATTCCAGCAGCCAACAGAATCTTTTTGATCGCCCCTGGAAGTTCAGTTCCAACTACGCGGTATCCTAGTTCACGGGCTCGGAGTTCAGCATGGAAATCCTTTCCTGACAAGAGCGTTCCCTTGCACTGTCCAGGTGGGAATAACATTCTGAAACCAGCAGCCCAAAGTTTGAGCTCTTTCTCAGTCAAGTCTACAGCGTCGTATTCGGTGGCCTTGAACAAGTCCTCTTCGCTTCCGTGATTGTTGATGCTGTCAAGGAGGTCCCGGATCATGTCAACGTTGGCCATGTGTTTCAGGCCAAGGGCTATCGCGTGCTGATAGGTCCAGAGGTCCGAGATCAACCTTTCTTCGTCAAGAAGAGTGCTGTCTTTTGCGGGCCACAAGTCCACGTCGAATTTCCCGGACTTGCTAACCTGAGAGACCAGCATCCCGGAGACATAGAGGTGGGCGTTATCTCTATTACATCGGTAAGCACGCACAGTCTCTTTACCCATAACCCAGGTGTGTACAGGTGTACCCTCGAGAAGGTATTTGTCCAGATGCTCAGCTAAGCGCTCAATCTCTCCAGTTGAATCCAAGGGAAGTAGGGTGGTGGCCCCGGCTTCTGGGTTTGGGTAAGCTTCCTGAATGACGTGGTACCCCTCGGTTTCATCCACAAGGTGGTTTTGAATCAGTTCTCGAACAGCCTTGTAGGCCCAGTTGTCATCCCCCGGGATGGGCTTGTCCCAGTTCCTGGCAGCGTCTACAGTTCCAAGTACTCCAGACGGAATGTTGTTGACGTAGACCTCAATCACGTCCTGGCTGAGTTCAAGGTCTGCCCCAGACCGGACACGGTACTCAATCCGGTAGGGCCCTTGAGTGTCATAGCCAAGGATAGTAGGCGGGATACCTTTTCTGGTCAGGGCAATGGCAGCCAGCTTGGTTCCGGATCCGAATTTTCCCACCTTGGTGGTGTCCTGGGTCTTGGTACTAGCACCATACACAAGGAACAGGTTCCTGGGTACGGAGACTCCTGGGTTATGAAAAACGAGGTACTTCATGAGACCTCCTTGACGCCGGCGTCAAGTAAAGAGAAAGGCCCCCCGGAGGGGGCCAGTGATAACTATAGGTACCACCAGTTTGATTCACTATCAAACTGGTGGTACCGGATCAATTGCTTTGGTGGATCAGCCGGGAATCGAACCCGGGTCCTGAAAGTCGCCGGAGTTCCCGAGTTACGTGCGTCGTCAGCTCAAGGCCCGTTTTCCTGGTTTAGCTGACATCACCAGGCGGTTTTTCCTCTCACGGTATTTCGGCCCGTATGAGGGTAGGCCTATCCCCTTTTTTATTACACTCGGTCCCCCTTACCAGGGGAGAGCTCGGGGGCGAGTGTGGCTTAGTTGTAAGCCAGGTGACCAGGCTGGTTGCCGCTCAGGTGAGCAGCCGCCATCCAGGCCGGGGTGCTATTGCTGTTCGCAGTTAGCGCTTGCCCGTTTTTACGTGGCCAGGCGCCACGGCACGCAGAATACTCCTAACTTCTCCCAGTCGAGGCCTTTCTGACCCGTATGCTACTTGTACCATAAGTCAGTGCTATACTGCAATTGGGTACGAAACGTACCGAAGGAGACTCCTATGCCAGAAACACTTTCTGCTGCTGCCTCTGCTTTCACTTCCATGCCCTGGGTAGTCCAGCCAGATGACACCCTCTACAGCCTCTTGATGAAGTTTGTTTTCGGCGTCCTGTCCACGTTCGCACTGCCCTGGATGCTGAGCTTCATTCACAGGGATAACTTTCGTAGAGCGCTGTTCAAGGGTGCTGAAGCCTTCATCCGTGCAGTTTCAGAAGATCTCCTTCAAGATTCAGATTCCCAAGCTGGGTTTGCTCGACTTCTCAAACAGTTCAGAGAGAGTCATCCACTGGCTGCTGGTGCAGACAAACTCGTAGAGCTTGCACTGCGTGCCGCGCTGAATCGACTTACGCACAAAGTCCCGGCTAGTTCTCGAGAAGCTGGAGCAACCATTCGAGTTCGTATCCCTGGAAGATGATGAGGTTCTTTGGCCCATCCAGGGAGCGCTCCCTGGGTGTATCCAAGGGAGGGCTGACGCGTGAAGAGTGGTAAGAAGAAACAACCCGTGTTTTACGAGGTATCTTCGTTTGAGCATCGAGGGAAAGACCTGGACACACTTCTGGATGAGCTGTGTGACAAGGCCAGGAAGTACCAGGTAGATGTTCAGCGTACTGCATCGAAGTACCCCACTGAACCAGGTCACTTAAAGAAGTTATAGGGTTACCTTGGTCAGGTGTTGGAGGGGGAGGTTTTTGTGCTTCTCGTGTTAAGCTAGATTCTTACTCGAGGGCGCGTGATGTTACTGCTGAAGATGGTCAGCTTGAAGTTTGCTATTGGTCACCAGGGGGTGCTTCCAGGTGTGTCCTGTGATTGCTCGCCAGGCGACTTGGTGGGCAACACCGAATTCCCGACTGAGAAGAAAACAGTTTTCTCCGGAGGCGTGACGTTGCCTCATTTCAAGGACAATAGCTTCAGTCAGTTTGGCTCTTCCGTGGGCAGAGCCACGCGGGCGTGTAGCCAGATGGACTCGTGCTGGGTTGAGATCTCCACGAAGAGATCGACCTTTCTTGATCATGTCTTGCATGTTGTCCCTTGGGGTACCAAGGAAAAGATGAGAAGGGCGAACACACGGCGGGTTGTCACATCGGTGGAGAACATAAAGTCCTGCAGGAATAGCACCATGTCGAATTTGCCAGGCAGCTCGATGTGCGTATCGAGTGCCACCTCCAGTGAACCTGACTCTTCCGTAACCGTTGGAAGACCTGCCTGCTGTCCAGACCCAACAGCCAGGACCTTTCTTGACGTGACTCCAGAAATCTACCCATCGCATAATCGTCCTCATTTCATCCGTGTGTCTCACACATTTATCAACACAATAGCACATAAACCTAGTAACAGTCTACCATATGTCTACCGAATCTGAATCTCGGGACACTCGCGATAAAGTCATAAAGGCTCTGACTCTTTTAGATCAGGCCAGTCTTGATCAAGTCAGAATTGACCGAAAGCTCGAGGTTCATGTTCGGGAGCATCTTGAAAAGATCCAAGGTCTTGAGCGAAGCATCCTCATGTTGGACGGGAAGGCTGACACTCTAATAGCTAAGGTAGATGGTATCGAAGCTTCCATCTATGAGACAGCCCAAGCTGCTGTACAGACTGCTGTATTGAGTGCCATCACAGATGTCAACATCAGCAAGCGCGTGACTGATGCGATTGAAGTTGAGAAGCGAAATGCTAGCTGGTCCTTCAGTAAGTGGATCCTAGCTGGTATTTTGGCTGCTCTTATAGCAATTGCGGATGTTGGGTTTCACCTGGTTGTTGGTTGGGTGGATGGAGCACTCAAAAATCCTACTGGACCTAGTTCTAGTTCAAGCTCAGCAACTCGGATTACAACATGAGTTACAAGATTCTTGTCATTGATGATAACCCGGATTACTTGGATATTCTGGCACAGGTCCTCTTGAACGAAGGGTTTATTGTTGTTGTTGCCAAGTCTGGACAAGAGGGTCTGGAGCTTCTTGAAACATCTGGGCCATTCAGGGTTGTCATTTGTGACTGGATGATGCCTGGGATGGATGGTTGCGAAGTTTGTTCACTGGTACAGCAATCTAGCCAGCTTCCAGAGGAGTTCATTTTTCTCACCGCTTATAAAAAGGCTGATACCAATACAGAGTATCCAAACTGCCGAGTTCGGTGGTTTAGCAAACCCACTAGTATTCCAGAGATCAAGGCGTTTATGCAGACCTTGAAGGCTGGTGAAAAGGTTTGAGAGGTGTCTTGTGCCCCAACTTGCAAAATCCGCTGTTGAAGATTTTACGCTCCAAGAAGTCTCCGCCTTTCTGGATGAGGCTCATCAGTACATCAGCATGGTTCAGCACAAGTTGGATGAAGCCAGATCCGTCCTGGGGGTAATGCAACAGCAGATCATTGACACAGATAAGAAAAAGCCGTAAGCTACCTCTGCTTTTTGGAGAAGCTTGTTAGCTCGCGCCAGGAGCTTCCCTATAGAAGGTCTGGCAGACCTTCCCGGTTTAGACCCCGGAGCCGCCGAAGCCCCCCAAGATACCCGCTCGAGGGGGGGCTTCTCTTCCACCTTCTTGACGCCGGCGTCAACGGGAAAGGAGGGCAGTGTGAACATCCATCTCATCGTGCAAGGTGTAGACAAGGCCAAGACCCCGGTCTCAAATTTGAACAAGTACCTCAGGGGTCGGATGTCTCAGGTCACTCGAGAGGCATACTTCGGGGAGAAGCCCAAGCAGGCGACAGTCCAGGCGCTTAAAGGTTCTGACGGAAATCTCTATGCCCGGGACAGCGGGGACCAGTTTTTGCAAGTGACTTCCAAGCGCTTTTCTTGCCCTCGAGCCAAGTGGCGAGTTGACGCCGTGGATGAAGCCATCGAAGACCTGGCCAAGAAGCTGCCTGCTGGGAAGAAGATCACGATCCTGCAAAGCATGGAGTTCTTTCTAGGAGAGGCCGAAAAGAACATCGTGTTCTACGTGAGCGGTAAGTTCTCTTGGGCCGGCTCTTACTACAACGCAGGAAAGATTGGTGGCAAGCACCTTGTCCTTCCCGGGGATGCCCGGCAGTTGATACAAACAACCACTAGCGAAGAGACGTCGCAGGAGAGACCTGTGCTTCAGAATCAGACGAAGTCTGGACTGATTCTTCCCTGGTAACTCCTCCACAAAGTCCATTCAGCTCGGCCTCTTTGGCTTCAACCTGCTTGATGAGGCCTGCTAGATGCGCTTGTCTTTCCTTGGTGCTTCCAGCCTTCTTCTTTCTTGAAAGTGCTTCCCATCTGTTAAGCAGGTAACCCTCCCGGTACCCATCTCTTACAGAAGGCAGAACGCTCAATGGGGTGCGCTTCGGATCAGACATTACGAGGAACGGGCAGGTATAGACCCCAGTTTTTACTTTTTCGAAGACAGGTGGGCTTGCTACGTTTCCAGCGTGTCTCTCCGGGTTCTTGGCAGAAATTGTTATTGCGTCAAGGAATCTGAGAAACTTTACCCGCCACTTCATCCAGGGTCGGAAGTACTTTGGATCTGGCTGTCGTTTCTTTTCGAAAAAGAAGCAGGGGTTCTTTCCTTCGTACAGGCAATATCCCTGTCCCCAGTAAGGACAGGCATGCGAAAAGCCCTGCGTCATGAGTAGAAGAAAGCAGCTTCCAGGGAAGTCTCGCCAGATGGACTGAACTCGGTTGAAGCGAGTTCTTTCGACGTTGCATACAGGTTTCTGGCAAACCCTACACGGGTTCAGAACCTGGAGCTTCAACGATGTCCATATCTTGGTTGCTTTTTGTACCAGGTACCTTCTGAAGGAGATTGTACTGGACCTGCTCACGAGCGGAATTTCAAGTAGATGGACCCAAGGACGTAGGCTTCCCAACTGTGAACGATTCGACTCCAGCCGCCGCCTACGTTCGCCTCGAGCACCTGGATTTCCTGCCCCTTGGTAAGACTTCCGATGATTGGGCTTCCAGTTCCCGGCCCAGCTCGCACGTTGAGTGTTCGGGAAACGTTCACTACTGTGGCCCAGGTGATAGACTCTCCTGAGTCTTCTTCCTCTGTTACTTCTGGCCGTCCAAAGATCTTGGCTCTGATACGCTCCAAAGGAAAGGCTGGGCCCGGGTCATTCTTCCTTCTTGGAGCAATATCATCATGCCCGATAACGTCTTCAAGGCCATAAGTCTCGACCAGAAGAGTCCCAAGCTCGATGGCTTTGGCAATCTGTTCTGACCGGTAAGCCTCCCAGTAACGTGGAGATGTTTCGTTCTTGTGCTGCAGATGAACAACCTGGGTTTTGACTTCCCTGCCAAGGTAGTTCAAGAAGCTGCCTCTCTCAGTTTTTTGTAGCGCTCCCCAGTTGCAGATTTCAATTCCTATTGAGTGTCTATTCAATCCAGAAAGGCCAAGCCAAGCACTCTTGCCGGCGTGCCAGGCCATCCTGTTGAAAGGGACCATCTGAATGGTTCGACCATTGTGTCCAATAATCACGTGGGCGCTGGCGCTGGCTCGTGGATTGAGGAACCAATCTACGGTGTCTCGATCTGCTGTTGGAACTGATTCAGCGGCCTCTACACTACGAATGCTTCGACCTGGCGGGTCCAGGTCTCCACTTCCAGTGAAGTGGTAGACGAGGTAGCGTGGCTTGATGATGCCACCTTGGTTTTGGGTTGGGACGAATTCGGTGTTGAGCTTGTGGTTAGAGGTTTGCATAATGTATACCAGAGAATTACAAAAAGTTTAGTGATCAGCGTGGGTTTCCTCTATGTACCCGTTAACATAAAGATCAATATTTCCATTGATTGCGTTCCATCCAAACTTGATAACCCCTGCGCGAATTCCGCACAATCCTTGAACTTGAGCGCTTGTTGGATTAGCATTCGCTGCTACATTGAAAGCACGAACGGTTACAGTACTTAGTGCCCCATAAGGACCAACGGTTTCAACCCCGATTCCTCCTTGAACCAAGCCGTTTATTGCAGGGTCTACTTGAGCCAAAATAGTAAACACCCCAGTGGTACTGGTTGGGTGGATTCGTGTGGTAACATCAGTATCTACCCCACCAAACAAGCTTGTAGTGCCATCGTTGGCAACAAGCAGCTGAGGGCTTTTGTAAAGGATGGTATTCGCTGTTTGGGTTGCAGGTATCAGGTTGCCACCCCCATCTGTACGAAAGCTTCCAACGCGAAGAAACAGGTTATACGTTGCTGGAAGCGCTGGTACTGTCAGTGCCGCCGATATGAGCCCTCTAACGTCTATGTCATTTTGGTCTTGACTTATCAAGAAAACGTAGTACCAAGTATCACTCGCGAGTGCCCCCCCGACAACGTCTGTTGAAAGTCCGTCAACTCCCACAACAGTAGCGTTTACTGTTCTGTTAACTCCTTGGGATACTGATCTATTGACATGAGAGATCCCGTTTACGAGTTCTGCACCCGCAGCTCTTACAATGATTTCAGTGTTGCTATTGTATTCAATGTATTTTCCACGTACAAAGCCTGCTGACCTGTTTGGAAGCCTTGAGTCATTTCCTTGTACAACAACACCTGCGCCAGTTTCTCCATCTGTAGCTAGTTCTACAGCCCCCTTTGTTGTTGTCGTTGCATCATTGATCCCAATAGCTGGTGTTACCCCACCTGTTGAAGTAATCGGGGCTGTTCCAGAAACAGAAGTTACTCCACCCCCACCACTTCCCATCGCCGCGAAGTCAATTCCGTTGTTTGAGAACTCCCAGACGTTCCCGGTGTCGTTGTACCTCAATTTAGGCTTGTTTGCGTCTGCGTTGTTCGCTTGAAGAATCTTGTTTCCAGACGCACCGTCCCCTACAGAAAAGGTGTTCTGGTTAGTTCCAGTATCCGTATTTTGGGTATGCAGTCTAGCATCATTGCCTTGACAGGCTGTACCAGATCCTGTTCCGTACACAACAGCAAAGTTACGATTTGCTGAGAGATCTCCACCACCGGAAAGGCCAGTACTCGCAGTAATTGCTCTGGTAGTACGAACCACTGAGGCGTCTACCGCTACAGAGTCTGCAGCAACCGAAACACCATCCCCAGCACCGACATTGAACGTCCTTCCTGTTGTCAGGTCACCGCCACCAGTCAATCCACTTCCAGCGGTCAAGACCAAGCCAGAAGAAGCGAACCCAGCGTGCCCATGATTTCCAGCAGCAACCTGAGTGGCACCAGTACCAATACTCAATGACACTGTCTTGAGACTTCCCACTCCAGCAATCGAGATTCCATTGCCGCTGACGGCAGTCTCATGCAGCGTTCTCAGTGTGGTGCCATCGTCATATCGAAGCTTGTTGTTGGTCGAATCGAACCAAAAGCGTCCCTTGGTTCCAGCTCCAGCAGAAGGTTCTGAAGCTGAAGCGACTTGTTCAGCTCGAACAGTAACTGCTTGAAATCCTCCAAAGCTTTGGTTCCCAGAGAACGCTCGAGCTCCGCTGACCAGGATGTACTGAGGGTGGTCGTCATCACCCAGGCCAGTGAGTGCGCCGTGATCCGTAACAACAAGCCCATCTACATACCCCTTGGTTGTCAGGTGGGCAACATCAGTTGGGGTGACCCCACCAACAGTCCCGGAAAATGCTCGAGCTCCACTCACCAGAACGTACTGGGTGTGGTCATCATCGCCAAGACCGTTCAGGGCCAGTCCGTGATCAATCTTCCCGCCGCGGTTACTCCCACTGGCTTGATGGTCATGGTCAACCAGAGATCCCGTCAGGGTAAACGTCCTGTTTGCAGACAGGTCTTGAGCCCCTTCCCCTATGGCAAGACCAACACCACCAACAGCAACCTGCAAAGTTCTTGTATTCGGGATGAACGCTGCGTACTCAAATGCAGTCAGGTGCTTGTAGTCTCCAGCGTTCAGGTTGGTCAGGGCATTGTGATCCTGCGTCTGCGCCTGTATTCGAAGCCATCTCCCTGTGGGGGCGTCTCCATCCGTAGGGGCTACGATGTCCACATCATCTGCAGCACTTGAATCTCCGGATTCGAATCGAAACAAGGACCCAACACCGTCAACAAGCCTGAGTTGCTTGTCTTGCCTGCTGGCCCCTGCCACAGCCTTCAGCGCAGCGATATCTGCTACTGCAGCTGCGTAAGTTCCAGAGACAGCTGAAACTTGCTGGTCCACGTAGCTCTTGGTGGTTAGGTGGGCTGAGGTGGATGGATCTTCTCCTGATTGGGGTTGAGTGAAGACGTTGTCAATGTTCTTCCTGGCAACTGTGGAGTCCACTGCAATAGTGTCCGCTCCAACAGAAATGCCGTCACCTGGACCCACGTTCACTGTTACAGAATCTGACAGTGAAGAAGACCCTGCAAGACCAGCACCTGGAATGAGCTCGTGAACAAACGTCTTCAAGCTTCCACCACTGGTGAGGTACTTGAGGGTGCCGCTGACGTCCTTGATCTCACTGTTGACGGCAGGGTTACCAGCATCACTAGGAAGCAGCAGACTTGCTCCGGTCAGATCTTGCTGGCCCAGGATTACGTTTCCTCCAGAGAGTGCTACGAAGCGTGGAGTATCCGCCTGGTCCATGGCAACAGCCAGGTCGTTTCCCGTCTCTGCGTCTTGCTTGAATGTACCGTCCTGATTGTGACGCTTGTCGATACGAAGACCGATGTCAGCCAGGCTCAGCTTTGTTGGGTCAAGTGGCATTTTGAGCTACCTCTGTTTATCTTCGTCGAACGGTATACCGGAAGAAGGGGCCGACTGTGGTATTTGCTGCCAGAGCGCTACCTGCGTGGCGAATGATTATGGTCAGCGTACCGCCGGCAATTACAGTTTGTCCTGCTCTACGATCAACAGCAAATACACCCACGGAGGCCCAAAGGTTACCAGACAGGTCATCCGCATGCTCGATGGATTGGCTGATATCAATAACCACATCTGTAAGAGCAACAATCTCAGCAGGCAGGTTTCGGACTTCAATCGTCGTCTTGCCAGCGGTCGCCCCAGACTCAGGGTCGCCTGCAATGTTTGTGTCCCAGCCAACAGGCCAGCTTGCATCAGCTAAAACTAGATCCTCTTGGAAGAGCACCGTCTTTGTTGCTGAATCATCAGCCAGCCTGTATTCGAGCTTACCTGTGTTTTCTTTGATGTCTCGAGCATTTGCTGGGGCACCTCCAGAAGGAAGCCCGAGCCGGGTACTCACGTTTACCCCGGAAGAGAACGTCTGCAGTACTGACCAAGTATTGGCAGTGTCCAACTTCAAGCCAACAGGTGTGCCGGTACGACCATCACCTGTCAAAGTAGAATCCGTGATGATCTTCTGGATAGCCGTCAGAAGAACTCGAGCTGTTCCGGCAGGGCTTTCCGATGTGACGATCCCCATACCTTCGGGGTCTGTATTGCCCTTGGCAAAGAGCGCAACCGTGGCGCCATCAACATCTGTAGAACCGTCTGTGACCTTGTTGATTGTTCCTGGGCCAGCAGCTCCAGTGTTTACAGCAACCCGAATCACAACGCCAGCTTTGTCCTTGAATCGGAGTTCACCACTTCCAACAACACTGTCATCAATCCAGATGTTCAGGTTGTCTGGAGTAGTTGTGTTCAACGGAAGCTTGACCTTCTTTCCGTCAGGCACAGTCAAGCCTTCAGCAAACGGGATTTGAGCAGTTGCTGTTGTGGTCCCATCTTTGTACAGGACCTTGTCAGCTTCAGCGGCTTTACCTGCAGCGCCAGCGGTGAGGTCAAGGTCAAGCGCATCTGCGGTTAGCTTGAAGGCTCCCGTGTAATCTAGCTGCAGACCAAAGCCGTCAACGCTGATAGGCGCTTGCTGTACCGTGGACAGCGTGCGTAGGGAGCCATCTAGAGAATCAGCTTCTGCAAGTCCAGTACCAGCGGTTGCCAACATCAAGGGCTGGAAGTTCACAGCATCATGCGAGAACCTTACGCGGCTGCTTCCTGCGTCCCACTTGAGTTCGCCTGTGACGAGCTTGACCCCGTCTGAGAACGTCTGCTGTTCTGCCCAGGTGTTGATTGAGTCCAGGCGTCCGTAATCTGCATCGTGATCGTGCCCAACTGCAGAAACCAAGGCGAAGTCAACAGCCAGGGTTCCTGTTTCAGTGATTGGGTTTCCAGGGCTATCTGATCGGAGCAACCCCGAGCCAGCAGTCACGGAACGTACCGATCCAAGAATCTTCAAAGCACCTGCGGACGTTCGATACTTGAGTGGGTTTCCGGCATCTGCAGATTCCGAGATTTCCCGGTTGTCTACTGGGTCTCCTGTTGGAAGTAGCAGTACTCCAGAGGCGGGAAGGCGAATTTCAGTACCGCCAAAGAGCGCTGAGGAATGGTCGTGGGGAAGCGGGGATCTGGCGTCCTCTAGCCGTGGATCGCTGTCTGTAGGTGCCGTTGCCTGGGAGTCTTCTAGGTCTTCTCCCTTTCGACGCTTGTTCCAGTTCTTCCCGTTCCAGATCCAGGTGTCCTGCAGTGCTTCTGCGTCAGCAAAACCACCAAACAGAAGCACACGTCCTAGTGGTGGCTGTGCAATGATTACCTGGTCAGCACGTCCTGCAGGGAGCTCCCGGGTAGAGACGATTTTCACCCAGTTTCCTGTACCTGGCCATTCCCATGTTTCTGTAGCACCACCAACAGCCGTGCCTGTAAGCACCAGGATGTTGCGAGGTATGTCGTAGGCTAGCTTGGGAGTTGAAAGCGTAGGGCTTCCAGCGCTGACTGCAGTCCAGGTTCTCGTGGACCCAGTCCAGGTCCAGGTTTCTGCGTAGTCTGCCTCAAGTGAGGTGCTGTATCCGCCAAAGACCACGGTCTTGGATATCGCAGGGAAGTAACACACCGCTGGGTCAACCCTGGCGCCTGGAGGAGTCCCAGGATTGAGCGGCAACCACCTGCGTGTAACCGGATCGAATTCCCAGATATCGTTGCCCTGGACTTCATCTCCGCTATCAGCGTCTACGGTGATGCCCGCGAAGATGTAGAGCTTGTCTACTCCCGGGTCATGAGCCATCCCAAAGCGGCTACGCCCCTTGGGGGGCGGGTAGTACAAGACCTGAGACCATGCAGTGCCGTTGAACGTCCAGGTGTCGTTGTTGCCTGTACCAGAGCTAGTCCATCCACCTACCAGGGTGAGGACCTCTGTGTTGATGTTGTAGAACAGCTCGCTGCTATCTACTGGCGCAGGCTCACTCCCTGTGGGGCTATTTTGTACCCAGTTGTTCCCGTCGTATTCCCAGAGTTCATTATCCAGAGTGGAGTCGTCATTACCAAAAATCGTGACAACATTTCGGCTTGCATCGAACGCTGCAGCGTTCCTGGTCTTCTCTCCTGGGTTAGCTACAGGGGTCTTTTTTGTCCAGGTAACTCCGTCCCACTCCCAGGTCTCTGTGGAGTAGACCTTGGTGGGGGTCATGTTAATGACAGTCCATCGGAAGCCGCCGTAGAGCACAGCAACTTCTCGAGCGCTGTCGAAGACTAGAACATGCCCAGCCCGGTCGTCCGGCTTTGCTCCACCGGGAGCAAGAGCATCCCAAGTACTTCCACTGTTGTTCCACTCGTAGATAACTCCCCAGGAGAAAAGCTCAAACGTATTTGGGTCTTGATACTCTCCACCAAACAGGTAAGCCTTGTCCCTGATCGTGTCATAGACAATTCCTGACCAGACAGCGGGCTTTGGAAATCTGGTGTTGTCGTGGATCTGGCGCTTTGTCCAGGTCCCGCCATCCCACTCCCAGGTATCATTTCTGGCACCCGTAGGTAGCTGAGTAGGGGCAACACCACTACTAGTGCTGCCGCCGAAGAGGCGGACTACTCCCAAGTCTGGGTCAAAGGTTAGGCTGTGTCCACCTCTCCCAAGTGGGTAGTCTACGTCAGCAGTGCCCGGCACTTGGATTTGTGCCCATTCGGCGCCGTCGAACTCCCAGGTATCCGTAAGTACAGTCCCTGTTACAGCGTCCCAGCCACCAAATAGAACTGCAACGCCACGCACGCTGTCATAGGCTACTGCATGCCCCCAGCGTGGACTAGGAAAGTTACTAGACACCACATAGCTGACGGCAGTCCAGTCAGATCCGTCCCAAGTGTAGGCATCACTGAGGAGTTCTCCTTTCACATTCCCGTACCGGCCTGCGTGCAAAAACAGTCGGTTGCGTAGCGGGTCAGTAATCAGACTAGCGGACACGCGAGCCTTGAAGCCGGCGTCAGCTTCTGCGGTTGGTATTTTTCGAAGCCAGTTGGTGCCAGACCACTCCCAAGTCTCTTTGTTGTAAGTGCCCGCTGTATTCTGCCCACCAAAAAGTACGCATCTGTTAGTCTTTGGGTGGTACGCCCCAACAGCTTGTGTTCGAGCAGAAGGGATGCTTTCTACTTCTGGGCTTTCAGACAGATAAGCCACACCGCTAAGGTCCGCAGACGCGGTGACCAAAGGAGAGGCCGAGGGTAGTGTTGCCAGGGTTCGTAGATCACCTGCAGCAGTCTTGTACTGCAAGTCACCACTGGCAATTTCAACAATAGCTCTGTTTTCTGGAGGCGCAGCTGCTTTTGGAAAGAGCAGGATTCCACTTTCTGGCAATCTGAGGATGCTACCCCCATAACCATCGTCTGAGTGGTCGTGTATCCCAGGGAAAGCCGTAGCAATTCGAGGGTCATTATCGCTAACTGCTGCAGGCTTCTGTCCTGCAGGAAGGTTGATCCAGGTGGTCCCGTTGTACTCCCATACAGTTTGGTTGGTTCCTCCACCATAGAGCAGCAGGCTAGTTCTAGCACTGTTGTAAACAAGTCCAGCCAGGCTTCTTGCAGTAGGTACCCCTGCACTGAAAGTCTGCTGAGTCCAGGTGCTTGTCCCTGTATTCAGAGTCCAAGTATCATTGAGGTTTCCACTGTCATTACCCCCAAAGAGTACTACCCGACTTGTACTGGGGAGGTAGGCCATCGCCACAGACATCCTGGAAGTAGGACTCGAAGCTGGGTTGAGCTGAGTCCAGACCGTACCATTCCAGGTCCAGGTGTCCGAAAAGTGGGTTCCCGGGATGTCCAGGCGTTCTCCGCCGAAGAGAACTGTCTTTCCTTGGGAAACGTCAAAGGCAAGTCCCGGGTGGTTTCTTGGCGCTGGGGATGTCTCTGGAGTTACATCAGCCCAGGTCCAAACTTGGCCATCCCAGGAGAGTTCGTAGGTCTTGGAAGCCCCTTCTTCCACACCATAGACCACGACGACTTTTCGAACAGAATCGTAAATCGCTTTATGCCCAGCCAGTGTTGGTGAGTTGACGGTGGTGACCGGGTACCAGTTGGCACCGTCCCATTCCCAAGTTTCATTTGATGGTTCTGCATGCTCGTTTTGTAACCAGCCACCATGCATGAACACCCTGTTACGCGGTGGGAAGTACAAGAATGCATGGCCAGACCTGGCATCAGGGTATGCCTCTACAAATGCCCCCTGTGCATCCCGTGGTGAAGCATCCATCCAGGAGAAGCCGTTCCACTCCCAAACTCGCTTGTCCACCAGGACTTGACTGGTGTTCTCTCCACCGAATGAAATGTTACGCAGCCGTCTTGGGTCATAGGCTAAACCGCCCAAAGACACGGCAGTCGGGTTCTGAGTTACCCAGGGGGTAGCTGTCAGGTAAACAATTCCCTGTACGGTGGTTGATGCAGGGACTAGGGTAACGGCGGAAATAGCCGCAAGCGTGTTCTTGTCAGCTACCGACATCAAGCCAGGGATACTGGTCGGATTGGTCGCTCCATCACCAGTGGTATCAACGTCCGTGGGGAGGAGACGCTTATCATCAGCTCGAACGGGGAGGGCGTTTGATGCTCCACTAGCTGCGTACTCAAGTGAGAGCTGGAGGTATTCACCAGCACCTGAGTCCGCCTTGTCAGTGGCTAGCAAACCGTTGTTTTCTAGCACCCTGACTTCTATGATTCTGCTTGGGTTCGGGGGGTTTACTGGATTTGAGGTAGCATCCCCACCAATTGTGTACTCCCAGCGCTTTGTTACCGCGTTGAAAAGGATTGAGGGGAAATACGTGGAACCTGTGTTGACGAATAGCCCAGCGGAACCTGAGGTCCCCCAAACCATCGTGGTGGAACCAGGGCCCAGGTAGAGATTCCCGGATTCATCAACACGCAACACGTCAACCGCAGGGAGCGCAGTAACAGGTAGAGGCTGTCTTCGAAGTCGCCAGGTGTCTGTTGGGTACCGTTCGTTTTCATTGTTGATGACCGTCAGGTCCCAGAATGGTATTGCTGTAGAGTTTCGATTCCATTCAAGGGCTGTGACGTAGGCGCCGGCTTGCTGTGTGGTTCCAACCGTCAGGAACCCATCAGAGTCTCCGCTTCCACCGAAACCAGCCTGTCCGAAGAAGACACTAGGCCCTGCTTGTGGCATCAAGAAGGACGAGATGTCAGCGAAGCTGTTCTTTCCTGTGAAGCTGTTGTCACCCTCGAGCTTTGCGTTACCAGTAAGACGAGCGTCTGTGTTATCCACTGCAGCAGGGGTGGTCACCCCGTTGCTTGAGAAAACCACTCCAAGGGGGGTCCCAACCGTTCCATCCCCGGTAAGGGAGGCATCATGGTTTGGGGCTGTTCCCGTGATCTCAAGAACTGCTGGACTTGGGACCACGCTTGACTGCTGGTAGAGTTTGACACCAGGCCCTACAACCATGATGGACGGCGGGCTTGTGATGGACTCAACTTCTTCTGCGTCTCCAGGCAGGGCTTCTTTGGAAACAGATGCCACGCCCGCCCTGATGGCGACGTGTGCGGTTGCTGTGGCTTCCCCAGAACTTGAGATGCTGATGGACTCAGTTCCAGCACCCGTGAAGTTCAGAGTTGAAACCACACCCCCGTCAACAGCAACGCCTTCCTTCTTCAGCGAAAGCAGGTTTGAAAGTCGAGCGACTTCTGTAGCCCCGGCCATCCTGGGGTCCAGGCTTGTAACGAACTTGTTGGCAGCACTCGGGGTACCACTGGTGCCTACAATAGCTGCCTTCTCGTCAACAGAAAGGTGAACGATGGATGGGTTGTTATGATCAGAAATCGTGGACAGGGCCTGTGTCCCTGTATGGTTTGCACGAGCAAACAGGTTGAGAAGGCCTGTACCATTGTCCAGGTACAGGTTGCTCTCGAAGTAGACCAGCTTTCCCCCTGGAGCGGTAGAGGCAGGTAAGGCAACAGGGGCTAGTAGGACGAAGTTCGACCCAGCAAAGCCGTTAAAGTCGATAGCACCAGACATCGTGCCACCTGCACGCTGTAAGGCCCCATCAATCTTCGTTTGGTTCCCCTCAGAAACAGGCCTGGCGTCTGACAGTCTGGCATCATCACCAGCACACACGGTGCCTGCTGCTGATCCAGTCTTTGCCCCGAGTTTGCTGTTTCCGTCGATCTCAAGTCCAGAGCCCAAGTCAAGCTGAACTCCCGTAGCTCCAGCAACCAAGCCAGGCATCACCTTCACCTGGACAGATGCTACTCCGTCAGCAACGCTGGACAGAATTGTTGTATCCGTGGCCTGAACGTCTGTCAAAGTCCCGGATGCAATTTCGATATTGACGATGCTGGAATCTTGGACATCCGCGGCGATTGAATTTACGCCACCAGAAAGTCGAATCGTGGTGAAGGGGCCAATGAGGTTTTCCTCAAGGTCATAGACTTTGAGAAGGTCTGAAAGCTTTGTTCGATCTCCTCCAGAAAGAAGCCCTGTGTCCGCTTGGGTAACGAATCTGTTTCCAGCACCTGGTACTCCCGAAGAACCCGCCAAGGCAGCTCGTTCACCAGAAGTAACATGAACGGTGGCAACGTCTCCGTGGCCTACGACACTGGCTACAGGGATTTCTCTAAGGTTCACCCAGTCAAAAGCGGTTGGACTTCCGAAGAGCAACTTCCCAGTATCGGTCGTGTAAATCAGGCGCCCGATACTGTAGCCAGGCTTGCCAGTATCGGTGAAGCCCTCAACCCGGACGTTCTTCAGGCTGCCACCGGAAAGGTTGATTCCATCAGGAAGAGTTGCGGCTTCTCCGGCAACCCCTTTGTACGCTGAAGAAAAGATTTCGTTGAATGGGATGTTAGCCGCACCAAGTGCTACGGTGGCTCCGATTTTCGGGGTCAGGCTTACCAGGAGCGTTCTGGTAGCAGAATCCACCAGTAGGTACTGCGGGTGATCGTCTGCTGTAAGCCCAGAAAGCTCTGTGTGTATGGTGATCGGCTCAGAGAGTCCGTCAAGCTTGTTCTTATCGGACACACTCATGAGTCCTGGGTGATTATCCCCTTCAGAACTTGATGCTGTGTAAGCAGGGTTCAAGCTGAAGGTGACATCCCCCTGTGCTGAAGAAACCAGAATACCGCTTCCGGCAACAGCGTTCTTAACGAGTTCAGTCAGCCGGACGTCCAGGCCAGAAACAGCTCGAGCGGTGGTTCCGTCTGTATCGAATACCAGCCCAATTGTGACGTCCCCTTGAGCACCTGATACAGAAGTACCTGTACCTGCTATGAGCGAGTGAACTCTGTCTGTCAGACCCGGGTCATTAGACTCGATAGGCTTGCCTGCAACAGGGGATGCCACTGTCCCGAAGGAGAGCGCAGCCGATAGATCTTTGGGACCGTCTTGTGGGCCAGAGTTTGTGAGGACTAACCCTGCAGTACTGGAGACCAGGTCCTTGACCCTCAACAGAAGTCTGCTGTCATCAGAGGCCAGAGCCTTGCCTGCGGTTGCGGCACCGTCAACCGCAAGGTCAAGCCCAAAGGTCACGTCTCCTTGACCATCCCCAATAGATCCATCAACTGTAACACCTGTACCCGCGATGGCCTTCTTGACGACTTTGACCAACCGGTCGTCCGTGCTTTCTACAGGGAGGCCTTCAACAGCAGCGTTGTTATCAGCCAGGACGAGTTCAAGGCTGAGGACGCCTTGTCCGTTAGGCAGGGAGCTGCTGATGTCGAACGCAGGACTCGTGCTCAAGAGAGACTTGACTAGATCAGACAACCTGCTGTCTGTAGATTCGACAGCTTTTCCTACAGCAACTTCGTTATTGGCTGCGAAGTTTAGACCTACGGTCTTGCCTGATTCTTGCTCAGTGAACTTGAGTCCACCGGATGGAGTAAGCGTCAGAAAAACAAGAGGGTTCTCAGGGTCCTCGATGTTCGCACCAAGACCGTCTCCCACGGTGATACCGAGAAGTGCGCCACCACCAAGACTGACTTTGACTTGGGCCAAGCTGCCGACACGTGTGACGGTAAAGCCTGTGTTGAAGTCGATTCCAAGGAACGGGACAGTATCGTTACCAGGCACATCCTGAGCTCCCGCTTGTACGGTGAGCAAGGCGTTGAGCTTGGCCTTGTCTGCGGGAAGAATCAACCCTGGCTTGGTGCCTGTCGAAAGTGCCAGGGCTAAGGGGCTAATGGTATTGTCTATGGCGAAAACAAGAGGGTTGTCTCCAGCCGCCTCCAAGGCGCTAGTCTGAGCAGGCGTCAGGAGAAGGTCGCTTACCTCTGTCTTCAGGTGAGTAAGTTTGATGGCGTTGTCACGGATAAATCTGGATCCGATGGGCATTGTTTTTCCTTGACGCCGGCGTCAACGTGCTTCGACTGGGAGCACATCGTTGAGGGCTGCAAAGTTCTGAGAGGCCCCTTTTGTGCTGTTGATTGCCTTGTAGTAGGTTCTTCCCAGATAGGTGATTCTCCAGTAAGAGCCAAGTGGCCGGATTTTATCGTTTGGCACGAGTTCGAGAGTCCAACTTCCATCAGCACCTGTTTCTGTGGAAGCTGAAGATGCCAGGTGTTCCCCGTCTACAGTACTAGGCTTGATGCCTGGAGAGTAAAGAGTTGCCTTTACGGGTATTCCAGAAACACTTGGAAGTCCACTAGGTAAGCCAACGTACCCGGTGATGATGCTGGACAGGAGTCCTGCTTCTCTGGCGATCAGTGCTGGGGAGGGACCACTCTCAACTCGAGCAGCGTTATCAAAAAACGTATACCAGTACTCATCCCCTATCGCTGCATCGCGAATCGCCCAATACTGAGTGCCTGGTGAGATGATGACGTCCAGGTCATCAGGGTCTGGCGGGATGCGGACCGAAGTTCCACCACGCCGTCGATACAGAAATAGATGCGTGATGCGAGGATCAAGGTCTTGATATTGAAATTCAACAACGAAGTCCATGCTAGAACCTTGGGGCTTGGCCAACAACGGGTAAGACACGGACCAGGGCGGAAGCTGGACCCAGGATCTTTCCGGGGCTATGATATGGTCTCACAAAGTATTCATCTCCGATCTTGGCGTCTGAAATGGTAAAGCTCGTAGTTCCACTAGCAACCTGTCCAGCTTGCGTGAGGGTTCCCTCTCGGTTTCTGAAAACCTGTAAGTGGGTAACCCTGGAGTCTGTTGTGGTGGATAGCCCAAGCACGATTTCACCCGTGTAGTCTTTGGCATAATGGAGGCTTGTAGGGGCTACAAGCGAGGCTTCTGCCCCCTGGGAGTAACCAGACAGGAGTCCCAGGGTTAGTGTATCACCTACGGAGGAGTCGAACAGTATCCGGATGTGTGTTGAGTCGACATCTTCGTATTGCAGCGTTGAGTAGAGAAAGACGCCGTTCAGAAGTACCAGTAATTCGTGGGTACCTGTGACATGTTGAGGCACCAAGATCAGGAACCCAGAGGTGTGAATCCCTGGGTCCAGCGCCAGGCTAGTTTCGTTACGTAGCATCAGAGTAGGGCGGGTCTCTCCGGTCGAGAAAGTCCAGGGGCCGAAGCAAAGGTTGTTGGGCTTTCTAGCCAGGCAGTGGTCGCGGTGCCATCCCCGACATAGAAGAACTCCACAGTTTCAACGCCTCGAAGACGGAAGCGAAACTTTACCAGAGAGGCTCCAACCATGTCGTAGCTCACCCCAAGGTACTGGAGTTGTCCGGAGATGCTAGCGTAGAGGCGGTTTGGATCCCCCACGACGAAACTTAGCGTGAAGAGGCTTTGGCCTACTTCGAGCTGAGGGTTAGAGCTAGGGCTGAAGATCTGTTGCATCAGGTTTCACGTATCTCGCCAGTTGATCCTATTGTAAAGCTGTCCGAAGCGAATCCAGCAAACTCTATGACGTCACCTTGTTTTGGTGGCTCTACGGTGTTGATCTCTACTGTTTGGTTCGAAGGCATCTCAAACAGCCAGGGCTCCAAGATAGCCCCGTTAACGCTGACAAGAAGTAGGGGTATGACGTAGACCTTGGTTGTTGTAAACAGCCTGCGAACCCCATTTGCAACTTCTACTGTGGTGAACTGAAAAGGCTTTAGCACTGATGGAAACGTAAAAACCCGGAGGTCTCTACTGAAGTCCAAGTCTTCTGTGACTTTGAGCCCGCCCAAGGTCACCAGGTGTGTCGGCATGTCCCCTGTACCCGGAACTGTTACAGAGAATGGAATTGAAGTAATCGTGAAAACTTGGCGAATCATAGCTTTATGTACATCGCATCGACAACATCCCCCGGTACAGCAACCCCGAGAAACTTGATTCTTCTGTTGTTCAGGATTTGTATAGGAACTGTAAGTGGTGAAGCCCAAACAGTATTCAGGAAGACCAGGACGAATTGGGTGTTGAATTCCTGTGAAGCTTCATAGACAAGGTCGTCACCGAGGACTTGCTGATCATTCAGAACAAAGTTTGCTTCGACCAGAAGAGAAACAGAGAAAAACATGTCTCCAGCTAACGGCGCTAAGTTGAATTTTACAAGATCAGTTCCTACCTCTTGATACCCGTCAGGGTTATCCAAGTCATCAGTGAGGAACTGCTTTAACCAGTTTTTGAAAATGGCACAGGACCCTGCAACGAAATGCTCTGTGGTGTGAAACTCTTGACGCACTCCATCGGGGGATTCAACGAGTGGCCGGTTAAACGCGATTGGGCTTAGTCCTGGAATCCAAGGTAGCGGGTTAGCAACAACAAGAATTGGGTCCAAGTTACGGCTTATTCCAACTGGGGTTGTAACTTTGATAGGGTAAACACCTGGAAGCACACCCGCGGGGATTGTAGCCAGGATCGTGGTGTTGTTTTGTATTGCAAAGACAAGACTGATTTCTCCCAAAGCTACTTGTGTAGCTCCAGAGAATTTATGCCCCTTCACCACAATCTGAGTGATTACGTTCCTGAACGTCAGATAAGGATTTACTGAGACCACGTCCAGAACTTCTTCCTGGGCTTCCTCTGGGGGTGGTTGTGTGACTGCAAAGGTGAATGCTCTTTCAGTAATTCCCGGTGGGTTCTCTGCTACTGCCGAGAACTCAAACACTCCAGCAGTTGTTGGTTGCCCCAAGAGTAAGCCCGCACGGTTGAGTGCTATTCCAGCGGGGAGCTCGCCCACCTTGGAAAAGTCTAAGGGTGTAGTTCCAGTAGCTACGATCTGCTTGGAGTAGTCAACCCCCAAGACAGCTTCGGGGAGTGTTGTTGTAGTAATTGTAGGAACAACGCCTGGCGTTCCTTGAACCCAGGAATTGCTATTCCAGATCCAAAGGTCATTAAGCAGCCCATTACCTACCCCGCCAGTAAGAACCACTTGACTATAGTTTGGGTCGTAAGACATTCCAGCCAGTGACCTGGGTAAGGGCCCTTCACTCAGGAGCTCAGTCCAGTTGCTACCGTCCCATTCCCAGAAGTTGCTACCGAGGAGTGTTCCGTCAGTATCTGCACCACCAAAGAGGACTAAGGTTTCTCGAGTTTCATGCCAGACCATCCTGGCACCTTTCCGGGCTGTTGGATTAGTCACAGGGGTTCGGTTCTGCCAGGCGCCTGATGTGGTCAAGACCCATGTTTCAGCAAGGACACCTACGCCGGTTGCTCCACCAAACAGTACAATCTCAGCACGCACTGGATCATATCCAGCAGAGTAGTCAATAGTTCCACCTGTGGGGGATCCTGATGTAACTAGGTCTACCCAAGTTTGCCCATTCCAACCGCGTGCCAGGATAGAGGCATAGCCATTTCCAGCTAGACCCCCCAGATAAACAACCAGTTCACGACCAGAGTCGTAAACCATGGACCCAAACATGGAGAACCCCTCACGAGGCGAATCTCCTACCTCAAGGTGGCCTACTTTTTCTACCCAGGTTTCCCCGTCCCACTCCCAGAGGTCTGTCAATTGGTTGTGTCCACCAAACATGACAGTGACACCACGAGAAACGTCATAGGCCATGGCATGGCCATATCGACTAGGCGGTTCTGTACCTGGGTTTTGATTCACCCATCCATTTTTGTCTAGCTCCCAAGTACCGCTCAGGTTAGCCTCGGTGATCTGTCTCTTTCCTGAAAAGATGATGTGCTTGTTTCTGGCAGAGTCATACACCATAGGTGCCCCAAATCTTGGAGTTGGTGCAACCCCGGCAATCCAGGCAGACCCATTCCAGGTAAAAGGTCTAGCTAGAGTCTCTTCAGTTCTGCTTACTCCACCAAACGTAACAATGATCTTGTTTTGAAGATCATACAGACTACATGATCCATGAATCGTCTCAGGAGCCTTTCGAAGCTCAGTCTTTTTGACCCAGCCTTCGCCCCCGTATTCCCAGGTGTCTTGAAAGATAGCTCCATCTGAAGCTGGTCGATGCCCCCCAAAGGCCAAGAGCATGGAAGTGTCAATGTTCGTGACAAGCACAAATTCTTCACACGGAAGAGGTAGCGTAACCAGTCTTTCAGACCAATCGTTTCCGTCCCATTCCCACATTTCCTGTGGGTAGCCTCCTCCGTCATACCCCCCGAGCAGTATTACTCGAGACCTTGCTGGGTCCCAAGCCATCTTATGGCCTTTTCTGGGACCGGGGTGGCTTGTCTCGGGAGCGATCTCTGCCCAGGTCAGCCCCGTGGTATCGAGTTCCCAGGTATCCTCCAGGACAACTGCCCCCGCGCCAACTCCGCCATGAAGCACGACCTTGGCTCTACTTGGGTCATAGGCTATAGCAAAAGAGTGTCGAGCGGTTGGGGCAGTCTGCGGTAGCTGCTGCTCCCACGCTTCTGTAGCACCATCCCACAGCCAGGTATCCCCTAGTAAACTCCCGTCTGTGCCTACTCCACCAAAAAGCAGACTAAGTGTGTTGCTGATTGAAACCGCAGCATGATTAGTCCTGGCATCTGGAGCAACGAGCAAGTCCTTTAGACGCCACCCCAGGCTCGCGTGATGAACCCAGGTTTCATCGCTGTAGCTGTTGTTGGTAAGAAGACCACCAAACAGTACAAGCGCTGAGCCAGCGGGTGGGTAAGAAGCGGCTAAGGAGGCTCTGCGTCTAGCTGAAGGTTGCAAGTTCAAGAGTATCCTGTCGCTTACAGATTGAGCGTGTAAGTCCAGTCCAGATCCGCTGCTTCATCAGGAGCAAAAGAAAAAAGTAACCGGGTGGTTCCTGGACCATCAGGTAAGCTAACCTCATTGGAGTGTAGAGGAAGCCCGTCATAGTGGATAAGCAACATGTCTACACTTGAGACTGGACCACCCGTGTGAAACTCTACTCGTACCCCATCCGGGAGTTCGTCTTCTTTTGGCGGCTCGTTTGTGACCCACCCCAGGTACTCAAGGGTTCCTGGCTTCATGTAAAGCCCTGTAACTTCTTGGTCTCCCGGTGCAGCCTGGTTCAAGACAATGGTAACTCCGTCAGGAAGTTCAGTGTACGCGCTTTGAGGAAGCTTCTTGTCCCCTACATAAAAGAGTCCTTTACCAAGGATGTGCACAAAGCTGGTACGAAATTGTGTTCTACCACTTCCCTCAATTTCGATCAGCGTGTCGTTGAGCTCCCAAAAGACTGGACCAAATAGATCTGTCTTGGTCAAGACATCATCAGGCATCTGGTAGGTAGAAATGGGGTTGTTGGACATTAGCAAGCCTCAAGGTAGAGCAACTCTAATACTTCATCAGGGTTGGGGGCAAAAGGGAGGGTGAAGCTCTGGGGAGGAACAAAACCTACAATTTTTACAAGCACTCCGCAAACCCAGGCCCACAGATAAGGCCGAAGACCGCCTGTATTCAACCTATCGAAGAACGGTCGTGTTTTAGTGTAAAACGTCGTTGTGCTGCCATCTGGGGGGGCTGTGGGTAAAGCGTTGAATCTCCAAAGCGAGTTGTAGACGCCAAACTTCAGGAACGTGAATCTAACTGTGTCGAGTGCTTCTGGAGTAAGACTTTCAAGCACCTGGACAGTTGAGGTTTCTGGGTCTTCAGTGTATTCAGCAACAGGTGAATTTGGAGAGAGCTTGAGCTCTGAGACATACACCAAAAGCTTTCCAGACTCAAATGTTTCAGGCACAACAAAGCTTCTTTGAACCCCGTTTGGTGGAGTGAGACTTGATTGAAGAACCTTGAAGTAGCTAGCAATTGGTGGCATCACCGGCCCTAAGACTGGCGCTCTGGCAAGTTCTTCAGGAAGTTGATAGTTTTGAAGTCTGACAAGACTCATTTTCCACCAAATACCCCTCGAATCCGATCAAGTAGGCTTCGTTCTTTTGGTTGGACGAGTCTTTCCAGGGCCTCTATGTCACCTGCGAAAGCACGACTCACAGACGTTTCTAGCACTTCCAGGTGGCTTAGTTTTTCTCTGATGACAATCTGAGTTTGCATGTTGAATCCATGTGAAAGAGTTTTTACTGCTAGAAACAGCTCCTTGTGAATCCTGGTCATCTCAGAAAGGTGTTTATACTGTATGGCGGTTACCCTCTCGAGCCTGGAGAGTCGATCATCAAGTTGCTTTGCCCCTATACCAGAATTAGACACCCCAGCACTCCAGAGTAGGGCATCCTCAATGTGCATAGTGGTTGTCGTGGGCATGTGCTCTCCTCTTAGCTCTAGTGTTAGACCAATTGCTTTTAGCAGATCCAGTTTACCAGGAAAAAGCTTCTTGATCCCACTCAAACATGGAGATACGCTTGGAAGATGCCTACTTCAGATCCATCTGCGTTACCTCTGATCATTCAGCTTATCCAAAACGCAACGCCCAGGACTATCCTTGATGTGGGTTGTGGTTATGGAAAGCTGGGAGTTCTCGTTAGAGAGTACCTCGAGCCATCATCCTCAGAGGGTAAGCAGCTAAGAACTCTTCGAGTCGATGCTGTGGAAGTTTTTCAAAACTACTTGGGGCCCTTGCATGCTGCAGTCTACGACAGCGTGTATTTGGGGGATGTGAGAAAGCTCGAGATTCTAGGAGCCTATGACCTGGTCATCTTGGCAGACGTGATCGAGCATTTTACCAGAGAAGAAGGGCTTCTCCTCTTGAGTCGAGTACAGAAGTATTTGATCACAACTCCTGCCGGCGAGTACCCACAGGGAGCTGTCTACGGTAACGAACATGAGAGACATCTCTCTCGGTGGTTTCCGAAAGATTTCAAAACCTCCCAGATCGTTGGCAGCGTCTTAGTGGGTTGGAACTTCTAGCGGTTTCCAAACGGGAAGTCCCGAGGACTTCGTTTTGAGCACATCCAGGGAAACTCCACAGACTTGATCATGCATTGGGTCTTTTTTGCGCCGAAACAGGGCCAGGTAGGTTTCACTGCGATCCCCTACACGGAAGCCCACCCACTCCATTCCGAAGTCATCCATGAACTTTTCCAAACCTGACTTCGAGACAATCTGTCTGTTTTGTCCAGGGTAGTAGGTCACAAGCCAGGGAGACTGTACGTAACCGTGGTCCTTGATGGCATCAGCAGAAATACCCAAAAATGCCAAGATTCCACCCTTAGCCAAGTAGGGCAACAGTTTTTCTATGAGCGATTTTGGGTCTCGTGCCTTTTCTAAAAATTCGTTTAGCAGGATGCTTTCGTACTTGATTTCACCCTCGAGAGGTTCTACTTCTATGTCCCCTTGGGACAAGGTCACAAGACCCAGCTTTTCCTGACCATGTCTTACCAGAAATTCACTGATCTCTATACCTGTGACTTGCCAGCCTAACTGTAGATACTCAAGAAGAAAATGGCCAGCCCGGGACCCAATTTCCAAGAGGTTTCCTTTATGCTTCAGGAATTCTCCTAGAGTATCAGACACGGTCTTCGCTGTAGTTTTGATGTCAGCTTGTTTCTTTGTCGCTCTCTCGATAACAGAGTAATCTGAGTTCACAAGAATCTGTTCGGAGGGGTTCATGGCAAGAACAGACCCACACCCAGAGCAGGCTCGGTAGACTATTGAGGACTTCATGCCCACGATTTCTTCTCCCCATTGGCCACAAAAGGGACATCTACGTCTACGCTCTATTCCTGACGTTGAACAGGGGTTCTTGATTTCTACAAGGCCTTCTTCCTTGTTGAGTACTTTAGAGAAAGCTGCTAGAACTTGCTCCGGGGAAAGATTCGTGGCATCAAGACACGGGGTGGCGCTAATTACCCTGGAGTACCCTTCGTCCTCCATTCTGGGGCAGATATCCACGTGTTGATGGCAGGGCACACATCTTCGGGTGCTTTGTACGGCGATGCAGTTTCGAAAATGTTCTACCCTGAGCCGTGCGTCAAATGCTCCGAAAAGTGCCACCTGACGAATTCCCAGCGCCTGAGCGACGTGAAGAAAAGCACTGTCCACTGTTATAGCAGTTTTGCAGTGAGAGAGAATTGCAGCAGACACTCTGAAGGGGAATCGGGTTGGGCCTGGTGACCAGAGTGGGGCTTTGGACAAGCCAGAGAACCGAGTGTCCCCCAAAATCACGCACTGGTACCCCTGAAGAATAAGCTGATTCAGTACGACCTGAGCAGGATCAACTCCGTAGGTTCTGTTTCTTGCTGAAGCTTGCAGGTGTAAAGCAATGATTGGCTTGTTCAGATCGAACCCTGCATGTTGAAGTTCCAGAGCTCCACGGACAGACTCTTCTTGTGTCAGTACAAAGCGAGGAGCAAGGTCTTCCGGAACTTTCATCCTGCAGAGCTTGAACGGGATTTCGTAGGCATTTCGGATTTCCGCTTCTGCATGACACTCAATGGAGTGGGTCAGACTGACCGCGTCATCGTACAGCTTGGCCTCGAGAAGATAATCTTCCGCGACATGGCTATACACAGTGTCTGGAGCATCTGGGTGGTGGTCGAAGATATCGTGGTAGGTGTTAAGGTGGGGGGTTGCCAGGGTGATTTTCACCCCGGGCCAGAGATTTCTGAGATGCCGCAAAAACGGGGTGATCATTAGAAGATCGCCAAGTGCACCTGTCCTGATAACAAAAAAAGAACACCTGTGACGGGCCAGGTTCTCTTGCACCATGTCATCCGGGGTGATGTCTCTAAACCCTCGCTTCTGTAAGTATCTTCTTTCGAGCAAAGAATCAACCTGGGCTATACCGTCTCGAATGGGGAAGTAGCCAAGCGTTCCTGTAGTCGTGTATTCAGGGGTATTTGCTTTCAGGAGCCAGGACATAGCAGCTCAGCCTCTTCTCGATTACCCAGGAAATTGTAAGCTCTGGCAATCATGGGGTGATATAAAGTTGACTCCGCGCCTATATGCTGCACGTAGCTATCTAGCGTGATCAGGTACCCGTCTGTACGTTGCTTGAAAAGGAGATCATGCAAGTAGAGATCATCGGGTACACCTAATGGGAAGATGCCGCCAAGCTCTTGCAGGAAGCCTTTTCTGAAGATCAAGTTACAGCCCGTACCATAACGATTTCGAAATACAGGTACTCCACAAGAAGAAAAAATATCGGGTGCTTGCCCCTTATAGAAGTAGTTAAACAGGCTGACTATTTTGACTCCAGCCAAGACGTTCACCGGGTCCAGTACGAGTCTGGTTCCCAGGTTAAGCCAGCCCGGAGCGTAGACAACATCATTATCCGCCAGGACTAAGACTTCTCCGCGAGCAGCATAAATCCCCATGTTGTTTGCATGGGATACGCCTTTCGGTTCATCCGAATTCGTTACCGTTTGAACAAAGATCCCTTGGTCTGGCTGGTTATGCTTTTGACAAAGCGCGTGAAGCACGCTCTTTGTTTCTTGGTTGCTACCGTCATCACACAGCAGCACCTGTACAGGTGTGTATCGGACTTGCTGAAGAAGCGACTCTACTGACTTCCAGGTCAGTTTGGGACGGTTGAAAACGGAAACAATGACAGAAACAAGAGGATTCTTTTGCATAAGAAGACGCCCCGGACATTATGCCACGGGGCGTCTTTGACTTCAACGATCTTTTGTAGATTAGCTGAGGTACATGTACTGAACGGTGAACGGGTCTCCCTCCATGGGGTACGCCTGACTTCCAGAGGTGCACCAGACTGTGGCGCCATCCAGAGCCCAGCGAGATTGTTCCTGCGGCACATCGGCGGTAACGAGGAACGCACTGGCCTGGTTGACCGGGATGTTAGACAAGACCCAGGCTGTTCCGCTGGTACTCACATACGTGGAGTTCAGGACCTCGAAGGCCCAGACAGGGGGGTTGGTGAGTTTCGAGTAGGCCAGCCCTGAGACGTGGGCATCGTCGACGGCACCTGCGGTGATGTGCGCAGAATCAACAGCGTTGTTCGCTAGCTTGGCTCCTGTGACTGCAGCGGCACCTAGTGCGGTCGTATCCACGGCCCCTGCAGCGAAGTGCTCGGCGTCGATTGACCCGGCAGCGTAATGTTCGGAATCGATGGCATCGTTAGCCACGTGGGTTCCGAGGATGTCACCCGGTGCCAAAGCTCCAGAAACAGCTCCCACAGCGAGGTGTGCGGCATCAATTGATCCAGCAACGTAGTGTTCGGAATCAATGGCAGTGTTGGCGATCTTCGTTCCCGTGACAACCCCATTGCCAAGAAGTCCGGTGCCAATGGATCCAACTAAACCTTGTGTACCCAATCTGATTGCCATGGAGATTACCTCTCTTTGATATCCGAGTTAGCTGTAGGCTGCTTTCCAGTGTCCCAGCTAGAGCCAACTAGAGTTTACCATAAAACTAGAAATCAAAGAGGCCTACTGGTACCCTTGTAAAAAAGGAGGCTCCCTGTATGAAAAAGTCACAATTCCCGTTCTACACTCCACCTGAGGAAGAGCTGTGCAAGAAGCTTGGCGCTATCAGTGTTACCCTTCGCCAGGTAGTTTTGTGTCGCGATGTTCCGCATCTCAACATGCGGGTCCGGGTTCTCTGGCTTCTCATGAATCCCGACATCGGGGGGGTATGGCGGCGACATCCTAACCCGCCTACGTCCTGGCTGCTTGCGATTAGCGGCAAAACCTATACTTTGATTCAGGAAGGCGTCAGCCTGGAAGCTGGGAACTCCGCCACAGATCCAACCACAGCAGCTGCTCTTTTGATTGGCCAACAGACGCTTCATCTTGGGTACTTGGCCGAATCAGACCCAGACGCCTTGCCTGATGCCCTTCGAGAGGCCGCCCCCATGAATGAGGTTGAAGAGATCCTTGACGCCGGCGTCAAGGAAGAAGAGGAGGATGATCAAGTGGTTGCATCTACAGCTGGCGAAGATGGAGAGCCTGTTAATGAAGAGGCATTCTCTGAAGAGCCCGGACAGATCGACGGGCAAGAGATTGTGATCGAGTCAGCGGATGACTTCGTGTTCGAAAACGAAGAGGAAGCGGTCCCTGAGCTTCCCCCTCCGCCGCCCAAGAGGGGCGGACGGAGAGGAAAGAACAAGGCCTAGTCGTCCAGGCCATCCACATACTCGATATTCTCTTGGGTTGCTTCTTCTTTGAAGCTTGCTTTCTGCTCGATTTCTTCGTCACTGCGAACTCTGGGGACATACCCCTTGTTGGCAGCTTTGATCAATTCCTTGGCATTCTCAATCGCCTTGGCTGCTGTTTTTTCTCCTAGAACTCCCTCGAGCTGTTGTCGGTTAGCTCTTAGGAGATCCTGTAGGGTCTTGATTCCAGCTCGCCACAGCACCACGGCTCGTTTACCTCCAATGCCGTCGATGGTGCAGAGGTCAACTAGACCATCCTTTACGCCGTACTTGACCCTGAGTGCAATTCTCTTGGGGTCCACAACGATGCTGCAAGCTTGTCTGACGGCGTGTAGAAACGTGCCCGTTCTTTCGATATCAGCACGTATTCCGTAAACCAGAGGACCAAAGTTCCACTCTCTTGGGTCTACGTTCAAGGACTCGATGTAGGCAGAAGCCACTTTGGCAACTCCACCAGACCCATACTGGACCCGAAGTTTGTACTGATCTGTTGAGGAAATAAAACCATCTTGGTTTGACTTGACGTCAGCTAGAGCAATTGCGATCTCTTCGTCTCTGGCATCCTCTTGAAGACGGCGGAAGTTCTTCACCCAGCCATAGGCATCATGGACGTCCATGTACAACTTTGAGGCTGTCTGTCCCAGAAAGGTGGCAGTCCATGGGCAGGTTTTGTGGACCATCCCATACTGAACAAGCTGAGCTACGGCAGCCTCCAAGACATCCCAGTCCACAGTATTCTGAAACCTGGCAAAGGTATGTTCGTACCAGTCTTGCAAGCTCTCTTCATCCATGACCTCTTCGGCGACGATGCTGGCCAGGATGTGGAAGGCCAGCTGTTTAGATATCTGAGAGTTCACGTAGCAAGGTCCGGCGAGCTGACGCTCGATGGCCCGCTTCTTATCGGGCACGCAAAAGATGTGGACGTACCCCTTCTTGTGATACTGAGGACGGCCAGCTCGACCAGCCATTTGCCGGCGGATACTTTGGCCCATGGGAGTAATACCCAGCTTTTCATGGACAATTGCCACATGCTCCGCGGGTAGGTTGCAGCCAATAGCCAGTGTTGTGGTGGCGGCAATGGCTCCCAGAGAGCCTTCCCTGAATCGCTGCTCCACACTCTTTCTCTCTGACCTGTCTCGATCTGCGTTATGAATGCCAACTTCAACATCAAGTCCCGCTTTTTGGACACGCTTGACGAACTTGGTACACCACATCTTATTACCTGAGAAGAACAAGCACTGAGCCTCACCCAGACTTTCCAGGAGGTCAACAGCTGCGTCAAGCCGGGCGTTCTCTTCGACCCAGTAGCTCCCGTTTGGGATGGTATGCCAGATGTACTCGAGTTTGACGGCCCGCCACTTCGAGGTGTAAGTCTTGGTGAGTCTTCCGGTCACCTCGTCCAGCCATGCCTTGATATTGCTGACATTGTCCATTGTGGCTGAGAGCGCCAGGATACGGCAACCATGAATGTTCTTGCCAAACCGCATGATAGCTGCCTCGAGTTTGTCTCCACGACTTGGGTCATCAATCGTGTGAAACTCGTCAATGATCCAGGCGCCACCTTGGAACAACCAGGCGTTGTTTTCTGAACTACGGTTTCGAATCCTGGCGTCCATCATTTCTGGAGTCATCAGAACGATGTCAGCCTTATCTAGACTCATTTTCTTTCTCTCGGAAATAGTGTAGTCCCCTGTGAGGACTTCCACTTTTGCGTCAGGAAAGAAGGCTCGGCACTCATCAAGCTTCTCTTCCACCAGGGCCTTCAGAGGCCCCGTGTAAAAGACCTTTCGCCTGGGGCCCTCAAGCGGGTTGAGGGTCATGGCGATCAGAGCTAACATGAGTTCTGTCTTACCACTACCAGTCTCGGCGCAGACAACCAGGTTGGAGTCTATGTCCTCGAGAACCAGCGGGATGGCTCCCGACTGCATCTCGTTATACTCGGAGTAGGGCCGAGTCAGCCCGTAAGGCGATACAACTTTTGTCGAAAGTCCCACTGTGGAATCCTCCCGCTTGCCAGGTGAGCATAGACCCGCCGGTCTATGAGCATGGCATGTTCTTTCCTCTCCCTGACAATTGCCTGGGGGGTATCATTAGCGTCCTTGAGTTCTACTCGGCCAAGTCGTGTTGGTAGGGGGGCAATGCGTACTTCAATATCGTGAGCCCAAAGCTCATCAATCTGACGAATCAAGTCTTTGGGTGATAGGCCCCGGTTGTCGGGGATGAGACAAACTTGTTTCACCCCGGCTTGTAACATGAGTCGGACCTGAGCAAAGTGGATTTTCTTACCAAAGACACAGACCGCAGTAGGTCCAACCCAGATAGCATCAAACACACCCTCTAACAGTTCGACACGACCATTGCCTGCTGTTGTTGCAGCTTCCAGGTTAAAAACTGTAGTACTAGCAACTTTTGGGCTGATAGCAGCAACTGAGTTGTAATACTTGTTTGGCTGCTTTCCGGTGATGTCTCTTCCCACAAAGTAGACACACCGACCCTGTTCAAAGATAGGGACCATGACTCTATCGAAAATCTTGGTTCGCCACTTGGGTTGTCCCTCATGTTGAGCGAATCGGATTCGATAGTGGCGTATTACTTTTGCTGAAAACCCTCTACCTAGTAGATAGGCAAGAGCATCCGCATGTCGGAAGATGTCATCAAAGAGTTTCTCCCAGGCAAAGAAGGGGAGCTTTCTTGGAACCCACTTCTTGTTCGTGACAACAAGGTCTGATTTGGCGAGTTCCTGGGCCTCATCATCAGTGTACCCAAGAACTTCACGTAGGTATCCTCGGACTGTGTTCTGGGGCCAAGAAAGGTGTCCCTTGAAGCAATGGACTCTGCCTGTCTTCAGGTTGAAGCCAAGTTTTGGGGAGTCTCCTCCACATTGAGGGCAGACTGCGTTGAACCAGTCCCCAGAGCGTCCTTGAACATCAAGCCTTTCAAGAGCTTTCGGGACGTGCTGGATGCTCATCTATTCGGGGTTCGTCCAGCACGGAGCCTGGACATCCACTGGTCTACTGTTTCTCCACGCCGTAACTGGTCCTCGCGTCGTGATCGTTGAGGCTTAGTTCGTGGTTGCAATACTTTGGCTTCAACGGCATCCTGTTCCAAAGACATGAGCAAGTCAGTCCGGTTCAACTTTCCTTGAGGGGACACGTTCCTGTATTTTTCCTTTGGTTTCTCCGCCCGAAATTCCTTGGGCAGAGTTTTTTCTCCGTCTTGCTCTGTTTCACAAGCGTAGCAAAGCCCTGTATAGCTATCACTTGGAGCTTCTTCCTCGTTGCATATCCAGCAGATCGCTGCCATTTTCAGCTACTCCTTGAACTTGAGCTTCCCAGACTGAACAGCTGTATCAAGCGCCTTGTCGATTTCCTTTGGGCTGTGCTTGTCAGGAAAGCGTGTAAGGACCTCTCTGCGGAACTCTTCTCTCGTAAGCAACTCAGGCTGGCTGTCAAGACACGCCTCTGGCTGCTGCAGGTGTGTCCGAATCTTGGTTGCGTTGATCAACACCCTATCCAGAAGCATCTTCTGGTCCAAACTCAAGTGCTTGGCAATTTCTGAGTTCTGTTCCAGAGACATCAAGAAGTTGGCCTGGTCCAAAACCAGGGTATAAAACAAGTCATCAAAGTTGCTCATTCAGATCTTCTCCGTATGATGTCACGAACATCCTTCTCTGCCCAAGTGCTGATGGCGTTGTAAGCACTGATCAGCAGTTCCTTCTGCCGAGCAGGGTTGTCTCGGTTCTTTCCCAGGAATAGGCGGGCCTGGGAAGGGATGTTCTTTTCTGGAATCCCCATCTGGTACTCAATCAGGGACTGGCAGAAAAAGATAACCACATCTGCGATGTGTGCCTTCTTGAAAGAGTCTCCAAGATCATCCAGGTCCAGCTTGTCTTTGTTTAATGCTGCTCTGATTGACTGAGAAGCAGTCCAGCATGGAATCTCTAGTTCTTGACAAAGATCAAAGATGTCTTGGTAGATGTCTCCAATCAGGTCATAGTTGGAATCAATTCTTCTGGCCAGCACGGGCCGCATCTTGTCGGCGTAGTCAATGACCAATAAGTCGGTCTTAAAGCCATCTCTACTCTCCATCAAACGAATATCTGCCAGCAAGTCCTCTGCGTTGCAGGGTTTCTTGTACTTCTTGAAGCGTATCTTGGCCTTGGTACTACCATAGAGGCTGTTCCAGCGTTCGATGGTGCTGCGTGGCTTTAGCTCGAGCCACTTTCTAGATCCCGGAAAAACCCATGGGGTAACTGCCCCTTCTTTGACTGGTTGGCCCAGCAGACAACTGTCCATCTTGGTTCCGATCTTTTCAAAGTTTTGCTCTCTGGAAACGTAGAACACGCTTCGGTTGGATAGCAGCACTGCATTGATCGTGAATTGCACCAGACCTGTTGTCTTCCCTCGTGATGGTCCTGCAGTGATGACCCCAAGTTCCCCAGGGCCAAGACCCCCACCGAGCCAGGTATCCAAGGTAGGTAGACCAGTTGGGACTTTGATGTCAGGAAGCTGCTTTCGCCAGTTATGTCGGAGCAGAACCTCGTTTCTTGAGCCAATGTCCCTGGGGTGATCCTCATCCCCAACACCCACCTCAACAGCTTCCTTCATTGCCTTCTTGATTTCATCTATCTTTCCGGCGGGTAAGAGTTCAGTCTGGATTTTTATAGCTGCTAGTTCAATAGCTCTAGCTTGGATGAACTCTAAGTAAGAGGTTCGAAGATGTCCGGTTTGACCTGTCAGATCTGTAGAAGCTGCTTGCTTAGCTTTTGCAACAACTTCCGCATAGAAATCACTGTCTTCTAGCTGACTGAACTTTTTGGAAGCTCTAAGTCGATGGATACTCTCAATCAGGGTATCTTGCCGCGGTAGTACTTGGTGCCTTTTCCACCAGTCAAGGATGGCCCGGCAGACAAATTGCTGTGGAGCACTTCGGTAATACTCAGGCTTGATTCTACTGCTGTAACATCTGAGGAAGTCCTTGTCCTGACAGAGGAAGGCAAGGGATTCCATGGTGTAAGCTGAGCTCCAGGGGAGCGTTTGCGTTCCTCGCAAGTCCATACCTGTCTCCAAAGTGCAGTTAGACGTTGTCTTAGTGCTGGATTTTCTTTCAGGTCCCACCAGGCTCGTCGAAGCCAACTTTCTTCAGGGGGATCTTTTTCGAGTATCCTGGAAACTTGATCCGGGTCCGATAGAATGAAGTATGAAGAAAGTTTCAGCCCAGCCGACTCGTAGACCTCATGCTTTTTCAATCCCAAGTTCAAGTAGGCTTGTAACAGCTTAGCTGATTGTACAAACGGCATCGTGTACTGTGCTTCAAGAGTGAGCTGATAGTCAGCTTTTCCAGTATGGTACTGCCGGTGTTCAAAGAACCGAGACTGCTGGTACCTATAGCCCGCCTTAGCCCCAGACAGTTGTTGCGGTGTAGGTAGGCCAAGGGTCAGGAATTGTACTCCAATGAACTGCTCTGGGTCAGCTTCCATCCTCCGAATGGTTTCAGCCGCTCGAGCAAAGTGATTCCAGGACTTACACGCAGAAGGGTTACCTGGATTCCACCCCATGTATTGTCTTCCAGTTTTTCTCTCTATGTTCTTAGAGTAGAGCTGGATTATTTGAACAATCTGCTCGTGGATCTCCTTGTCAGAAAACATTACTCCTCCAGGAGAGTTAGAGGCTCATCCACTCTGTGGATGACTGCAACCTTGGTGCTTCTGTAGATGTGTTCTCTCCGGATGCTGTGCTCCAAAAGCTTGTAGTTCCATCGGTTTTTGAAGTCCGTTACGTAATAGGTGTTGCTTCCACTCTTTACCATCTGCCCCCGACCAAGAATCTGAAGAAGCTCGTCAATTGCTTTTCCGCCACCAGCCGGGATGATAGCCTTCAGACTTGGAAAGTCGATTCCGACATTGAAGATCGGGGTAGAGATCAGAATCGCTCTCTTCCCTTCATTGAAAGCTTTCCTTTCAGCTGTTCTCGTAGCGACCTTATCATCTCTATCCAGGAAGACCGCATCAAAGTCTCCGAGCAAGTTCAGAAGCTTCAGTCCATGCCGCTTCGTGTCCACAGGAATCCAGGTAGGAAACTTTTGCTCAACGTACCACTCGCAGTCGTTTCTGATAATCCACTTGACGTAGGGGTTATTTTCTACCCCCCAGAGGAATGCCCACTGGTAGTAAGCCAGTCGAAGCTTGTTCCTCTGCCGCATGATTGCCCTGGCCTTGAAGAAGTCCAGGTCCTTCAGATCGTGGTCCCCTTTGAACGTAAACGGGTTTCCGGGAGGTGGATGCGCCAGGACCTCCTCATCTGTTGCAGGTGGGATGCTTCGGGGAAAGATATGTGCGGTAGAAATCCTACCAGCTTTTTTTAACTCAGCAGAAGTTACTGTGGAGATGGTGTAGCCAGAAAGGCCAATTGCAACGCTGTTGCGGTACTCGTCCTTATTGAGTGGGGTTCCAGAAAGGAAAATACGGTGCCTGGTTGGAATCTTTTCAAGGACTTTGCTGACGCTCTCCGCTGAGGCGCATTGGCAATTATGTACTAGAATCCCGTTAGCAAAATAGTTGTTGTTATCTGCTACTTCGAGATTATAGACAAAACTTGGACCAGACAGCTTTGGAGGTTGTTTAAGACCTCCGAGTTCTTGAATCTCAATACTTTCCACCCAAGTCCAGCCAAGGCAGAGTCTTTCTTCTTGTCTGCTGCCTTCCGGGAGTAATGGCTGCCCCCATCCACTTCGATTGCAACTTTGAGGCTTGTGTTTCCAATGTCTATTTTGTAGTATGTTGGGTAACCCGGTCTTCTCGGTCCCAGCGATACAGGGACCTCCATTTTCCAGCCCAGTGCAGAGGCCAGAAGGAGCTGCGCTGTGGTAGGTCCTTTTCCATTTCCCCCACGAACAAGAGGCTTCCACTCTCCAAGGCGCCTTTTGGTAGCGATTTTCTCCTTCACACCCAAGATGTGTATAGGGTTGGCCCGTGTCATTTTCTCGGACAGTATCTTTTTGTGCCTGTCTGTAAGTTTCCGACTTCGTCTTTCTTGATCCATCCATAAGTCCCGATGTGTGGTAGAGCAATAGGCCCGATTTGATCGAACTCTTTCTCTGGAAAATAGGCCTTTTTGTCCATGTAATTGGACCTGTTTCTGGCATATGATACAAGGCAGTGTTACTGTCTGTGCCCGGCTTTTCCGTTGTGCAGTTTCGCAAGGCTTGGAACAGGTCTTCCTGGGAGAACTGCTTGTAAATAGTTTCTGGCACTGAAGACAGGTTGCCTGCCAAGTGTTGTTGATAAACATGCTTTTCTCCTTGCAGTGGCACTCTGGTAATCAGAATACTACCACAAGTAAGATTCTCCGAAGTAATATACTTGGACCTGTTTCCTATCTTTACAAGGATTGGGTGATTAGGGGTACAGGAAAGCGATGTTCCATTAGCTAGTTGTAGACGAATGAGTCTTGAGGCATGGCGCTTGAAAACCCGGAGAACAGTTTTCTTTTCAATTTGCCCTGTTTGATGATTTATTGATTCAACAAAGTCTCCGGAGACATATGTCTCAATTGCCTTGTTTCCAACGAGAGTCCCTGCTGGCAAACATTCATCAAGCATCACTACGCCTGTCTTTTCAGCAAGTTCTTCGAACTTCGGCTTGTAGCGGTACTTGTAGAGAGTCTGAACCATTGCCACAGTAACTCGCTTCTCATCCCATTTCGACCAGCCTCGGATACTCCCCAAGGGCTCCTGTAGGTGCTTGGTTATTTCCTCCACAAGCTGATCAAATAGATCACTTGAATTGACCAGAATGAGGATGCTCTTGTTATGGTGGAACTTGGCCAGTGCCGACATGACCCGGGTTTTTCCAGATCGGGTAGCTCCCTTCAGGATGCCTCGGGTATCCGCCCGAAGTGCGGCTTCAATCATTCGGATCTGCCAAGGAAATAAAGACACCCCGTCGTTGAGGTAGTTTGCCGGAATTGGTGTCGTTGTCCCGCAGGGCTCAGGTGTCCCCTCTACCTGGATTACCAGGTCATGTAAGTTTCCCTGAGCCTGTAGTCTTGGAAGCAGTCCCGTGAGAAAACGACCATGCTCGGAAACAAGGCTCTTGTACCCGTCCCAGAGCCTGTTGCCTTCTGCATCCCGCATCTTGTAGCGGGGATTGAACTGGTAGCCTGCCGGATAGGCACGAAGGATCCTACGAGCGATTTTCTCCTCCTCGTCAGATGCCTCGACAGCCTGGCAGAACACAGGACCCCACTTGATTCGCATTTGATCTCCAACCCTGGCCGGCGTCGGCCAGGGTGGTTGTTCAAGTTACTGTCCGGTAGCCCGTTGAAACTGGTCTGAACCCATGGCGTGGACATCCTCTTCCGGACGCTGCTTGAGCATGTCTCGGATCTGATGACATTTCCCCGGGCACGCACAGGCGTCCGCTGACCGGCCTCTTTTGTGATCAGGCGAACAGCGAAAGCAGCACGGAATCGTGGGGTAGTATTCATCCGTGTTTGCAGCCAGCAACGTATCCAGCATTTCATACAGGTCAGCGCCTGCTTCGGCGGGCATGCACAGCTTCTGGAACTGGTCATCTTTCATGATGACAGGCTTGTCCTCGGCCTTTCCCAGGCCGGTAACGGCCCAGTGGCCCGGGGGCACCGAAAGCGCTCCTGAAGGGCCACGGATTTGACCTGTTAGGTTCTGCTCTGCGTGAACGATGAGGGGACGCAGTCTATACTTGGACATGATGATTCCTATTCTCCTAGCATCCTTGAAGCCACACGATCAAAGTAGGGCAATGCGCCCAAAACTTCTGATAGCAGGCCTGGGTTATCACTGAGAGCATCCTGGATTGATCCAACAGAAATCTCTCCAACTCCCTCGAGTACCAATGTCATGACTTGGCTTTGGAGCTCAGCTGTTGATCCTTCACCATGAGAAAGATCCATCAGCTCCAAATTTCGTATCAGTTTTTCTATTGCTTGAGGTAAGAACACCAGTTTGAAGTCTGGGTCTTTTCTGAACTCTTCCCTCCTTTTGAAGAGATCCCCAAGATCTCTGCATTTGGCCAGAATTGGCCAGATTCTTCCTTCGCCTGGCTTCTTGCCGCTAATCCCCCCAATTCCAGGAATGTTGTCAGAACTGTCTCCTGTGATTAGCCGCTTTAGCAAGAACTGAGCTCCGGACTTCACATGCAGAAGATCCCGGACTGTGCGTTCACTAATGACTTTGACTTCACCGGAAAGATCCAGGATGACAGATACAGTAGGGCTTACCAACTGGACGAAGTCTTGGTCGGTACTGAGGATGATGGTGCTGTCATCTACAAATACCTGACAGGCAGCGTAGATCAAGTCATCCCCTTCGTGCCCCTCCACCCAAACCTGGGGGATACCTAAGGCAGGAAAAACTTTAAGTCTGAGCAAGCTCATCTGCTGGTAGATTGCTTCGGTTTCTACAAGACCTTTTTTCTTGCTTCTGTTGGCCTTGTACGTTGGCAAAAGCGCCAGTCTTCGTGCGCTTTTCTTGGCATCCCAAAAGATTGCCAAGCGGTCTACACTGATGTTCTTCAGCCGTTTAATGAGATGCTGTAGAAACGGGCCTACTATGTCTGGCTCTCCCCGGATGTGAGCAAATTTCCAGGCAAGAGAGGGACCGTCTACCCAGAGGTTCATTCAAGTACCGCACCTTCAGGGGGACTCTCAGAGTTTTCCTTGACGCCGGCGTCAACTCCCTTAACCTCTGGAATGTCCCCGTCATCCTCACACTCGATAGCCTCGAGACCGAGGTCAGAGCCAGTCATTGTTTCTCGGGTCATCCTCAAAACGTCTGCCCACTGCCTGGCGTTGCTCCGCTGTTGGAAGTACCAGGCCAAGTCAAAGAGATTCTTGTCCTCAACTATCGTTCCGTCAGGCAAAGTAATTCTTGGGTTCTTGAATCCAGGCTCGAATCCTGTACCTTCCTTCTTCCCATCACACTTGACTCGGCCCTGTTCGGCCAAGTAAGTCAGTACGCTTTCATAGTCGTTGAACCCAGTATGGAATCTCCCTACGTCTTGGTAGTAGTACGTGTAGGGGAAATTCGAGTAGGCACCACCGAAGCGACTCTTGGCCAGGATCAGTCGACCTCTAATACCTACCGGAATTTTGCGTTGTCCTTGCTTGAGGTGAATCTTCCCTTTCCGCATGAACTGAAGCTGAAAGCTTTCGGCGTAGTCCTTAGCCTTGCCTGATGTTCCAACAACCCTGTCCTCCTCAGCCATGTACTTGGCCTTCATCATGTTGTGCTCAATCTTAGCTACCATCTGATTGATCAGGATTACTGTGCCATGACCCTTGATGAGTGCCCCACCGAACTTCCGGATACAGGAGGCTACGACCTTAGACCTGGCGTAATTGTCCTGCTTGGCATAGTCCGGTGAGAGGTCAGCCCGGATTGGCGTTGCCGCAATTGAATCCCAAGTAAGAAGAAAGGGGACGTGCGGAAGTCCAGCCATGTAAATCAGGGCACGATCTGCCTGATCGAATACTCCTTCAATACAGGGGTTTCGAATTCCGATCCAGCCTCGGTCTACAACAACATGAAGCTTCTTGGCCATTCCTGTGTGCATGGCCTTCTCTTGGTCAAAGTGGGCAACCTTTCCACCCATTTCTTGTATAGCTGCTTCCAGGCACAGGAGAAAGGCGGTTTTGCCATCACTAGAACCACCATTGGCCTCTACAACCCTTCCTTGGGGGATACCCCCGTTTTTGATGAATACCTTCCCAGAAGCTTCGTCAAAGACGACTTCTCCTCCGGAGGCCAGATTCACCAGGGATAACGGAGTAGGGATGAACCCGGGAACGTCCATCTCATAAACACCAAGGACTGTTGCTTCTTTGGGGCTTGTTAAGTTCGGTACTTTCCAGCCCTTTGGGGGAGCTGAAGGAGCAGCCCCTGTTGCTCCATAGTAGACCTGTGATGTTGTATCAGCCTTTTTCAGAATGTCCGTCAGTTCATAAAAGAGAAACTCATCCAGTTCGTCCCGGGAATACGTCACCACAGCTTTCTTTTGCTTCCTTGCCATTTCGCTCCTTGGGGGGCGGGGGCCAGGCGAACCTGGCCCCCAATGAGGTCACTTCTTGGCGACAGACCTCAGCGGTGGTCTGACACCAGCCGAACGGACCGCCGGCTTGGACGCAACTGCTGTGAGTTTTGGTTTGGCCGCAGCGGCTGCTTTCGCTGCCTGGGCCTGGGCTCGCTTCTGCTCTTCCTTGAGCATGGCGTCAAGCTGGGCCTTGCTCGGCAAAGCTGTTGCTTCCTCGGCAACTGGATTGCTTTCTTCCTCGAGCTCGTAGGTAGGCTCATCTTCCGGAAGCAGTTCGTCTTGGAGAGCCTCTTCCTCACCTGTCTGAAGCTCTCCCCCATTCTCAGCTTCCTCAGTGTAAGGCTCATCTTCCGGGACGAGGTCCTCTCCACCGTCACTGGCAAGTGCTTCCTCTTCAGAGGTCTGGCCTTCATCCGGGTCTAGAGGCTCCTCCGCACCCTCGATGATTCCGCCATCGTCATCTATGATGGCTGCTTCTTCCTCCGTCCCGGGTCCTTCACTCAGGATTGCAAGTGCTCTATCATAGGCATCTCGCACCGCAGCTTTGTACTTGGGAGGAATCTTGAACGTGTCCGCAAGATCCGAGGGGCTCTTGATCGGGATGACCTTGCCAGGGGACGGAGAGGAAGCGATGAGCTCCTGCACCCACTCTTCATCAGCCCCTGCAAAGCCTGCCAATCCAGGAGGGACCTTCTCGATGAGGACTTTGCCGTCAGCGCCAACGATCTTGTTACCATTGGCATCCTTCTTTACCCGCCGAGTCACGAGCTGGAAGTTGTCATAGACTGTGCGCTTGTCTTCCTTGTCCGGGTCATAGTCGAACGCAACCCCATAGGAAGTCTCGACATCACCCAGCGTGAAGCCGTTCACAGCGAGCTTGCCCAACTTCTTGAATTGAGAAGGGCTCATTGCCCAGGTGTGAACCCCCTCCTCACCCCTGATGTAGGCCCAGATGAGGTTGTTCATCTTGGGCTCGAGTGAACCCGCAAGCTCCAGCGCCAGGCCCTGTCCTTCACGCTCAAGGGCAGCCCGGTAGACACAGGCCACGCAAGGCACAGGCCGTTTGATTCTGGTTTGCGGATCGATATAGGAGTGTGTCATCCGATTACAGATGGCTGCTCGGTACTCTTTTCCTTTGAGCTCATGCTTGCCTTGTGGCAGGAAAGGCTTGCCAGGATGGCCGGGAATCGGCAGGGGGAAGAAGAAATACTTTCCTTTCTTCTTTGGCTTCCAATTCCTTCCCGTATTCGACCGGGCGAAGAATTCTTCGGATTCTCGTTCTGCGTCTTCTGATGTCCAACCCATGAGGACTCCTTTTATTTGGTCCCGTAGTAGTTCATGTCCTTCGGATCCCCCCATGTTTTACAAGCCCTGATATCCACTTTCGTAGGAACTTGCATCCAGGTGGGAGCGTCTTCCATGATAGTCTTTTGTATCTGGTATACCTGATCCCTTTCTTTTGGGGGGCACTCAGTTCCAATGTCGTCATGCACCAAAAGAATGGGCCTGGCCTTGAACCCGTGTTTTTCCAGAAAGTTCCAGAGTCTTACTATCGCTTTGAGTGTGATATCTGACGCAGGTCCTTGTACCTCATGATTGAAGCCTTCTCTGAAGGCTGCGTTTATAAGACTTTGCTTGTTGGACCAAACACCAGGGAACTTTCGAATACGCCCATCTACATTTTGTACGTACCCGTTCTTTCGGATGAACTCGTGGCATGCCTCGATGTAGTACTTGACCTCAGGATAACGGGCAAAGATCCCCATTACAATCTTTGCTGCTTCTCGATCACTGATTTCCAGAGCAAGTGCCAATCCGTGAACTGTCTTTCCGTAGATGATGGAAAACAAAGCTGTTTTGGCGCGTTGCCGCATCTCATATGTGACTTTCTCCGGTGGTATACCAAAGATGGTTGAGGCGGTCATCCTGTGGACATCCCCCTTGCCGGTTATCAGATCAAGAATGAGTTGACGACACTTCGTGATGGACGCCAGTACCCGAAGCTCAATACCTGCATAGTCAGCATCAACGATGTAACCACCTTCCCAAGATGAGATGAACATCTTCTTGAGGGTGATCCCTTTTCGAAGAGTTCCATCTTTCAATAGAACGTAATCACACCCAGGTTCATGGAAAATCTCCATGGGCTCACCATGATTTCTGTCATCGTCCTTTCTGGTGAAACCTAGACAAACAAGCTGCTCCTCCCCGAGCTCTTGTTCGAGACTGGTAAACTCGCTCTTTGTCAGTTCAAAGAAGTAGGGCCTGGAAGGAATGTTCATCAGGTTAGGATCCCTGGAGGCCAACCTTCCTGTTCTTGGGCCTGCAGCAGTGAAACTGGTATGGACCTTTCCATCCCACTGGATATGCCCGTCTTCTGAATCCAGGAAAGAGTCGACAAAGGTTCCCTTTGCCGTACCTACCTTGCTCCACTTGAGGAGTAACCTTGGTAGCCCTTTGTGCTTGTGCGCCAGGTTCTCCAAAGCTACGGCGTCTGTCGAGTAATCCTTCCAGGAGAGCTTGTCCAAGGGGAGAAGCCCACTGGTTATCTTCTTTTGACCTCCTTCAGTCAGTCGGAAACCACCTGTCTCTTCATATTCCTTACCAGAGAGACGATAGCCCAACCTTCCGTATAGCAACTCTGCAACTTGAGCCCCGGAATCTGGGTTAAACTCGGGCCAGTCATTGAGTTCTGGCTTCTTCAGGATGTCAGCTCGTAGTCGGTCCAACTCTTGTTGAAAGTGCCCTTGAGCGTAAGTGAGAAACAACCTGTCAACTTGGACTCCTCGAGCCATCATCTTGGACAGCACTGAGAAGGCGGGCTCCAAGGTCTCCTCATACACCTGCATTGTTCCCCGCTTCAAAACTGCGGGCGTTTCAAACTTCTCCTCCAGCCAGCGTGTTGCGTGGGCGTCAACACCATTGTACATGGCCAATCCACCAACAACTTCACAGGTATCTCGAGTTATTGGCGCCGGCTTGATCGGTTTCTTGTGAACGGTTTTCTCTCCGGTCTTGGTCGTCTCTGTCCACTGACTTGCTCGCACTGCCTTTACCAACAGCTCTTTAATCTTGGCCTGTGCTGCTTCAGTCGCCTGGTTGAAATCTTGAGTAGCTTTGAATACCTTCCGGAGATAGCGCCTTCCACTTTCAAGTGCCTTCGTCTGAAGGGGTGCCAGGTATTCGCTCAAGTCCTGAGAGTAAGCAACATTGACTTCCCTTGTCTTTTCTACATCCAGCTCCTGCTGATACACGATAAGCGGAATATCTCCGTACCTACGGTCTTTTTTCTTGAGTCCTCGGAGATACGTCTCTGAAAGCTCTTTCCAGCCCCGGTAAGGTGTTTTCCAGGAGAGAAGTTCCAGGTTATGTCGAACTGTTTCATCTCTTTGTGCGTCCAGGTGCAGTGTGTCCAGAACACGTCCAGCCAACTCCACTCCAAGGTGAGACCACAACACCTGATACTCGTAGTAGACGTTGTGCACTACCTTGGTGAGATGCTCGGCACGAGCAAACTCCCTGATGTATTCGAGGGCCTCTTCCCTCTCTGAAACTGTTAATGGAGACTGCTGATGAAAAAGCGGAACGACAAAGGTTCGGTAGGGTAGATCATCAACAGGAGGCCCATAACCTTCTCCCCAGGAGAAGCCACAAGAAAGAACTTGAAAGCCAGGCTTTTCTGGCCGTAGCCCGGTAGCCTCAAAGTCAAAGGCTACCTTCTTTGGGGTAGCATCCAACATCAAGGCCATCTCCTGCCGGACCTCATCTATTGTCACGCAGATATGGACGTTGTCCGGAAGAACGACTTTTGGTGCCCCGTTTCTTGAAATCTCCAGAACGGTGTTCAAGTCATCGGCAAATTCGCCTAGACTTTGTGGGTTCTTTTCTCGTAGAAGCTTTGCTGGATGCCAGGTTGGAACATAGTAAACACCCCTCCGCTCAAACCATTTTCCTCGGTTGTTTGCAACGGAACTACCTTTTCCAATTGATCTAAGCGCTGTAGCTCCAGCTAGCAAGACAACCTTTGGTCTGGCCGTCTTGATTTCTGCAGCCAGGGCAGGTGAGCAAGCCTTGATAACTGCTTCGTCAGGGGTGTTGTTGTTTGGTGGACGACACCTTACCGCATAAGTGTAACGAACCCTGGAGCGGTCGAAACCTACTTTTTCCAAAGCGTTCTCGAGGGCATCCCCGGAATCGCCACAGTTGTGAACTACAAATCCGTTGGCAAGGAAAGTTCCAGTCGTTGTCTTGACATCTACAACAAGTTTGGGTCCTGCGGGGTAGATACTTTGTACTTTGGCCTTGGCTCTAACTGTACCCCGAATTTGCATCGGATTTCTTTGGAGTACAGACTCAAAGTCTGAAATGAGTCTTTGGGCTGGGCAAAGTGAGAGGAGTCTAATTGCTTCTTGTGGTCCCCCCTTAACTCCAACTCTTCCACAAGTGTTGTCTTTGTACCTAGCCTCTTCTCGAACTCTGAGTTCGAAGCCACGCTCCTTGAGTAGAGTCTCTGCTCGATCAAGTAGGGGACCTAGATTCTGGGAAAAACCGATGTGGCCTCTTGAGTGGATGTTGTCTTTCTTTGACCCAAGAATATGACCCTCCTCGTCAAGAAAACCAGCAAGCCAACCGGCGTCAAAAGAGGGTTCAATATGTGTAGGAGGGACTAGGTAGATTAGAGAGGATGCTCTCTTTGTGGTGTTCCTTGACTTGTTCTTTCGCCACAGTGACTGCAACTGATCAAGACGAAGCCACTCGGCCTTTCTTGTTCCTTTGGTAAGAACTCGGTGTTCCGGGGTTCCAGTAAGGTGTCTCTGCTCTGTGGCTACAGTCCAGCATTGAGCTGCTCGGTGGTGAACTTCTAGTATTTCAGAAATCCTCCACCTTCTGGGTTGGAACTTGCTTGCTCCTGAAGTACTGGGTCGGCAATGTTCGTCTACTGCAATGAGACGATCTCCGACTTTTGCTTCTCCAAGAGGTTTCCACTTCAAGTCTGCGTAGAGAATTAGAGTACTCTCCTCTAGGCAGAACGGTTTTCCCTGGGCATCCTCACGATCTCCAGGAGCTTCTCCGACAACCAAAAGATCCGGTTGGTCCAGAGGACCCCGGCCTTTCATCTTGGGGGAGTGACAACCAGTATCCCGAAGGGGACACTCGGGACACTTCGCCCAGCTCGCGAATGGGCGAACAATCATTTTCATCCTCCAGGTGGGGCGGTGGCTAAGAAGCCCCGCCCCACCTTAGGTTATCAGTCTTCGAGAACCGCCTCGGTTGGAGCAGCCTTGTCGGCCTTCTTCGGAGCCTTGCCAGCCTTGCTGATCAGCAGCTCCACAGCATCGGCAGCAGCCCGGAGCTGAGCTGGCAGAGGCTTGAGCTCCTGAAGGTCATCAACTCCAATCTCACCGTGCTTGGCCTTCTTCGCGACTTCTTTGAGCGTGGCCAGGTTGTCGTGAAGGGGCTTTCCGATCCGCCGAACCACAGGCATCGGCTTGGCCTTGCTTTCGGAAGCCGCGACGTCCCTTCCAGTCTTCCGGGGGGCGTTAGCAGACTTCACGCCCGGCGCAGCCTTGAGCGCCACAGGGATCTCCCGCTTTGAGAGCTCGGCAAGCTTCTTGGTGACCTTCTTCCCGGAAGTGTCCATGAAGGTCACTTCACCCTTGCGAGCCAGGGCGATTGGATCGTCAGCCTTGCATACCTCGAAGAGATTCTCCTGGCTACCGCAGTTCTCCACGAGCTGGAGTGCCTCGGCACTAGGCAGGTGACCGAACTTTTCCTGAACCCTGACGAAGCGCATCAGGTGCCGGTACCCGATGTTCAGGTACTTCTGGCCCGCAGCCTCGAACGTCTCTCGGGTCAGGTTCTTGTAGAGAGCGCTGGCGATCTCAGCGATCTGCAGTGTGGGGCGCTCGAGCACTCGCTCGGCTTCTGCTCTTGCTGTGTTCAGGATCTCCTTGATGCGAAGGAATCCAGCGGCATAGCCGTCTTCCCCGTCCTTCTTGATGAGGTCCTTTTTTGGGTGAGCGCTCTGCTGAATCAAGATCTCACCCGGCTTGCTTGCAGCCTCGGTCTTGGTGCTGCAGGGCGTTCGAAGCAAGCACGCCTGGGTTTCTTCCGAGCACTCTGGAGCTTTGGGATCGTGGCTTTTGCCAAAGCAGGGAGGGTTACCCTGACCCTGGAAGTACTCAACGCCTTCGACGGTCTTGGCGCCTTTGACTGCAGTCCTGGCAGGAGCCTTGACTGCGGGAGGGGTGACCTTGGTTGTCGAAGCAGATGCCTTCGGCTTCGTGGCAGCAACCTTCTTCGCAGGCGGGGGAGTGACCTTGGTCGTCAAGGTCGAAGCTACCTTCTTGGCCGGGACGGCCTTCGAGGGGGCAGGCAGGGCTTTTCTGGGCTCTGCTGTGGGGGTGGGAGGGGTGACTGTTGCCATTGGGATGTGTTCTCCTTTCCGATTTGGTTTGGGTGGGTAGTGGGATAGTAATCCGTATCCGGACAGGCTGCAATAGGTTTGTTAGTACTTGTCGATTTTTTCTTGCTAACTCTGCTTACGACCGGGAGATGAAGGGACACCCGTACCAGGATGTTATGGTCCTTCTTCAGCTTCAGGAACAGTGCAAGTTCTCGAACGAAATCTTCCTTAGGCTTTCCTAGAACTTGACTTCTTCTTCGATCCAAAGCAATTGTAAGGTAGAGCTGATCCGGGGAAGGGGTAGCCCAACTGACCAGAGTAAAGGGGAGGCGCTCTCGAAGTTCCCCCACAACCCCCGCCCAAGTAAACTCCTCATGCCGAGCCTCCAGAAAAGCCTCAAATGGTAAATTCGAGTTTAAGTCATGAAAGGGGGCGTCAGTTAGGAGGTATTGCGAGGCCGTGTTCCACAGTTGTGCTTGAGCCTCATCAAGTGAAATGGACTCTTCCTGAACACGGTTGAGCAAGTCTCTGAACTGGGTAGCCACTAACCAAAGCCGCTCTGATGCCGTCACGGGGCGTTTGCCCAAGATCAGCCCGCGAAGAGCCATGATGCCGTGGCCCCGGCAGTACATAAGGGGTGTGGGGTTCCGTTCTGGGCAGGCATCTACCAGACAAGGAAAGTCCCCCCGCTTTCGTAGGAGGACTTTTGCCTGTTTCTTGGCAGCCCTTGCAGTTCGGTGTAGCCCGGTTCCGGTTGCGGGTGCTTCAGTTACTGGGATCTTCGGCACGAGCTGGGGCAATCCCTTCCGAAGTTTGCACGGTGTGCCTGACCTCGGGGCTCGCGTCCTGGGCGTAGGCGTGTTGTAGAACGGTATTGCCCTGTTGCACCCCATTCCGCAGGACGGCCACATGATTCGTCAGGAGCTGAGCCGCAGCCATCAGCTTCGGTGCCGCGACCTCTTCACCAGAAAGAATCCTGGAATTCAGCTCGCCAATCAGATCGGTGAAGATATCAGCGTAGTTGCTGAGTCGAATGAGAGCCTTGGCCATCTCACTGGTGTCCCATTTGCGGGGCTCTTCTGCGAGGTGCTGCTGCACCTGGTTGAAAAGCGCTGTTGCCCGGCGGAATACCACCGAGGACTCGAGAAAATTCATCGTCTGCACCTATTTCTCCTTTGCCCAAGAACCAATGTCTACAGGTTCCAGGTCTGTTCCATTGTGAACGTACTGATATTGTTCAGTTTTCAAGTTCTCATAAATCTCAGCCTGGTTACCGTACACAATGAGGTATCCAAGTAGAGCGAATTCAGCACGAACAGGCGGAGGTCTTGGGCTCTTGATCTGGTGAGCCTCAAGATGCCGCTGTAAATCACACTTGAGGATGGAGACCTCCGCTTTGTCTAGTTTCCGTTTCATAACCTAGTCTTGTCCAGATCGATGTCGGTTCCGAGTACTATCAAATCCGGAACTTGTCCGGGTCCACAGCACCGTTCACACCGTTTGACCTTTCCAGCGGCCATGTACTGATTCGTGCCCACCGTACATGGGAGTGGTGGAGAGATTCTTACGATGTCTCTTCCACATTCCTGGCAGGTGATAAGAGTATCGGGGTTTGAGCAGCTACTCCGCACAGCTCCTCCTTTTGATTCCAGAAGCCACACTCTTGCCGGTCGCAAGCGTCCTCGGCAGAGATGGCGCCCTCCATTAAAAATGTCCTGACTTCCTCTCGGCCCAGAATGCGGGCCAGATCTGTGAGCCCCTTCTTGATAGGGCAATAGGTAATCATTCGAACCCGTCGAGTTTCTTGGTCTTCGTCAGAGTGTTTGGTGCTGGCATGTCGGGAGGCATCTGACCAGTGTAACCTTGGGAGTTGAAGTTGGTCTGTGGTCCCTCCCATTGGTCTTTGTACATCGACGGACGGTGGGGCTTTTCTTTGCTCCGAAGCCTTCGTTGGTCTCTACCTGCCGGGTGTAGTCCCTCAGTAGGGCCCATTGAGGTTAGGATGGACTTCCCATCGGAACATTGCTCCTTCCACCTAATGATGGCTGTCGCTGACCAGGTTCGCCGGATACAGACTGCTCCGCAGTAGGGACAGTTGTACGGCTTATCCCGATCTGCAATCAGCCGGATCTCATCTGTGAGGGATTTGCACTGACTACAATCGAATTCGAATAGGGGCATTAACCTAGGATACCAGGGGGGTGTAACTGAAGACAAGAATTTCTTAGGAAAAACTGGAATCCCAGAAGGGACTCCAGCTCCAGACTACCAGGTAGTTAGATCTGGATTTCCTGAATCGCTGATACAAAGCGACTCTGGTTCTTCTGCATGAGGGCGAGCCCCTCTTCACCGCAGAATAGCCAGGTTGCTTGTCGGCCACCGTTCTTGTTTGGATTCCAGCAGGGGAGGATCACCCCCTGCAGGTTGCTATCATTCCGGGGGGTCGGGTGGGTCTTGGCGTAGCCATGGACCACCGTTTCCACGAACCTACCCTGTCGATCCCGGACGACCTCCACTACGGGAATCTCATCCCCGAAATAGGTCTCCAGTCCTATTGGCAGGGTGTATCCACCGGCCCGCCGCCCGTGGTTACTGCTGTCCACTTGGTGGATCCTGCACAGAAGTGCCCGCTCCTTTCCGATGTTGAGGATCGGGGGCAGCTTAAGATCCTCATCGTCCTCTCCTACGAACTTGGGGGTGTGTTTCCGTCCCACAACCGCCTCCACCACGGGGGCGGTATCAAACACCGACCGGGACACAGCCCGGTAAATCGGTGTTTGGAGCTCTGCTCCGCTGAAAAACTTCTCAGCAAGGAAGAGCCGCTCATCCGATGTATCTCCCCTGAGCTGTCCAGTGACCAGAAACGCTCTACCACCAGAGAACAGCACCGCCTGTCCAAGGAACCCCATGATTCCCTCCTTTCCTGATTGCAGCCCTCAGTCGTTGTCAGCCCCTTGTCGACTGATGGTTGCAATCCTTTCCAGTACAAAGATGCCCACTCCCAACGTGAAGTAGAGTCCCATGGACCCTCCTCTTGAGAACGGGTGGCCGACATCCTTCTTGTACCTCGAAAAATGCTCCCTAACAGTGTATCCTGGAGAACACGCTCCTACTCAACTTGATTTGACGCCGGCGTCAAGGAACCAAATGCCAAAAGACGATCCCTCTCAGGAGCCTGCCAAGCTGGTCCAGCATAAGGACATCTTTCAGCAGATCCAAAAGTCTGTTACTTCTGGCTACGAAAGTCTCTTCCCCATAATAGGAAGAAACCGAGAACTTCGCGCCCATAAGATCTGGGTAGAGGATGATAAGGACCCTCACGACTACAAGGGCCAAGAATCCACCAAGCTCAACGGGGGTACCTGGGGTGTTCCCGTCTACGGAGACTTTGAGCTGGTAGACAAGGGTACAGGGCAGACGGTTGACCGGAAAGAAAGAGTCAAGTTTGCAACCCTGCCAAAACTGACCCCAAGGTACTCCTTTATCGTCAAAGGAAGTGAGTACCAGGTTTCCCACCAGATGCGGAGAAAACCTGGGGCTTACACCCGCATCGGAACTGATGGCAACATTGAGGCGATGTTTAACTCGAGCATCGGCTCCAACTTCAAAATGCTCCTTGACAAGGACTCTGGTAAGTTGCACCTGAACGTGGGTTCATCGAATACCAGACTCTATCCCATACTCAAGCACTTGGGCGTGAGTGAACAGGAAATGGTCGACCATTTTGGTCCTGAAGTCGTGGAGGTCAACAGGAGAGCTGTAGGTCATCCGGACAACGAGATTCGGGACGTATTAAAGCTCTACAAGAACCTTCATTTCAACAAGGAGCCTGAAAGCTTTGAGCATGCTGTAGAAGGTTTGAAGACTTACTTTCACGGGAACACGGCCTTTGATCCTGACGTCACCCACATCAACTTTGGAGAAGCGCACACGAACGCTAACCCGAAGCTTCTCCTGCTTGTGGGCAAGAAGCTGCTCAACATATCAAGAGGCACAGAGGAACCAGATGATCAGGAGTCTGTTATTTACAAGACTCTGCATGGAGTAGACGACTTTCTAAGAGAGCGAATCGGTCTTCGGTCCGAGAGACAAAGACTTCACAAGAAGGTCATGAACACCCTGGATCGAAGAGACTCGATCTCGGACATCATCAACCACCAGATCTTCACTCACCCTGTTGAGAGCCTCTTCACCCAGACCGAGCTTGCTAATCTGGAAGATCAGACAAACCCACTTTCGATGCTAGGCCGAGCCCACCAGGTAACGATCCATGGTCCTGGCGGAATCTCAGATGAGCACCAGGTCAGCACTGAAGCTCGAGGTGTTCATCCTTCGCATCTTGGGTTTCTTGACGTTCTTCAGACCCCTGAATCCCATCAAGTCGGGGCCGTCATGAGGCTTCCGCTCGGATCAGTAAAAGACGGAAATGTCTGGAAGACGGAGCTTGTCAACCACTCTACTGGACAACGGGAGCATCTCACTGCCAAGCAGGCACATGACCACACAGTGGCTTTTGCTGATGACTTCTACCCAAACAAGGATGGAAGCGTTAGACCAGTTGCTGCCAATGGTCTGGTCAGAGCACTACGTCAAGGGAAGTTCGTTGAAGTAAGACCTGATGAGGTGGATTACAGAATTCCAACGCCCAGGTCGATGTACGGGCTTTCGTCCAACATGTCCCCGTTCCTGTCCAGCAATTCAGGGAAGCGGGGAATCATGATGGCCAAGATGGCGGAGCAAGCTTTGCCCCTGGTCAATCGGGAAGTCCCGTTGGTTCAGGTTGTAGCGGGCCCTGGGGGGCAGACTTACGAGGCCTTGGTTGGCCAAGGATTCACAACCAGAGCACCAACCAATGGGACCGTGATTCATGTCGGAGACGGGGAGATTCATATCCAGTCAGGGGGGAAGGTTCACAAGGTTCAGTACTACGACAACTTCCCTCTGAACGCGAAGCACTTCTTTCATTCAGAGCCCACGGTAAAGCCTGGTGACGTGGTTCAGAAAGATCAATTGCTTGCCGAGCTTTCTCATACGCGAGACGGGGTTCTTTCATTAGGTGTCAATGCACGGGTTGGGTATCTCAACTACAAAGGCGTCAACATTGAAGACGGTCATGTTGTAAGAGAGGGCTTTGCCAGGGAGCAGTTGAAGTCCTCTCACCTGCACAAGGAAAGCTTTCTAGCAGGGGATAAAACACTTCTGGACGTGAAGAAGTTTCGTGCCCACCACCCGCTACATCTGACAGAAGAGCAGGCCAGGAAGCTGGATGACAGAGGCATTGTTCGAATCGGAGAGACTGTTCATCCAGGAGACACCGTCATCGCGGGTATGACCCCCAACGTGCCGAAGGTGGAGGACCAGGTCCTCAAGAACCTACACAGGTCTTTAGTGAAGCCTTGGAGCAATGCTGCAGTGACCTGGGACCACCATACCTCAGGCAAGGTCGTCAAGATTGGTCGACATGGAAAGAGAATTGATGTCTACGTGCGGACTGAGGAGCCACTGGTTGAAGCTGACAAGATTGTAGGTCGTTTTGCGAATAAGGGTGTTGTAGTAAAACTAATCCCAGACCACGAAATGCCACACACCGCTGATGGTCGTCCTCTTGATGTTCTCTTCAATCCGCACGGCCTTCCATCCCGACTGAACACCGGACAGATCCACGAAACCCTGGCTGGCAAGATTGCTGAGAAGACTGGAAAACCTTTTTTGGTAGAGAATTTCAAGGCGGGTCTGGACTACAAGAAGTGGATTGACGACGAACTCACCAAACACGGACTTTCAGACACTGAGGAAGTCTTTGACCCAACAGACGGTAGTTCCCTGGGTCAGATTCTGACGGGTCGTCAGTACATCATGAAGCTGGACCATTCGGTCTCCAAGAAGTTCAATACGAGAGACCGGGCCGGGTACACGATGGACAGGACTCCGGTTCGTGGATCAGACGAAGGGGCGCAGGCTATCGATCCTCTGACGTTGTATGGGATGCTCTCTCACAATGCTAGAACACTGATGTGGGAGCAGGCCGCGTTAAAGTGCTTAGTTGGACACATGAAGGTATGTACCGATCAGGGAGACTTGACCATTAGTAGGATCGTTCGAGGAAGACTTCCTGTTAAAGTGCTTTCTATGCAAAAAGACGGCACTTTTGCTTGGAGGAGGGTTGTTGACTATTTCAGGTACCGTACAGACCATGCTACTCGTCGGGTTGAGGTTACTTCTTCTGAGCTGCTAGACCTTGGGTACTCTACTGGGTACAATGAGGACCGCCATTTGGTTTGTACTCCAGAGCATAAGATCCTTACTCCCGTGGGAAAGGTCAGATCTGCAGATTTGTTTGTTGGTGACTTGGTTCTAGTTAAAGCAACTACGCCATCACCAACACAAGAAGCAGTCCTGGTAGGTACACTACTTGGTGACAGCTCTCTACGTCCAAGATCCCCACTAAGCTATATATCCATCTGTCACGGTGAAGACCAAATCCAGTACCTTTGTTGGAAAATGTCTTTGCTTTCCGGCCTGTTTGGAGAAAAAGCAATTGGTGTTTCCAAACCTGCGGGGTACGGAGTAAAGAATGGTAAACCTGTGTTCCATGCCAGAAGCATGTCGCTACCGTGGTTTGCTGAACTAGAAGAGCAGCTTTATTCCTCAGACTCACAGGATATCAAGTGGCTGCCAAAGTATAGAAAGCGAAGAAAGGTAATTACCAAAGCCTTCCTAGACCGGTTAGACCTTAGGTCTCTTGCGTTCTTTTATATGGATGATGGGTGCTCCTCTTATAAACGATCAACACTAAGAGGGAAAACCAAACGCTGGTATACCAACGACAAGCTTGCAGACGGCTATGTTGAGGTCAGGTTTTGTGTTGGGGAGATAACCCTAAAGGAGATTGACCTTCTTAGAAAAAGAATGGGGGAGATTATCGGGATTACTCCATCTGCACCAAAGTTCATAAACGGCGTCAGGCTAGCCTACATCGGGTATCGAGGAGCAGCTGCTTTAGAATTTCTTTTTGCTGTTGCGCCATATATACATCCTTCAATGTCCTACAAGATGAAGGCAGCTACGCCAAAGGTCCAAGAAGCGCTGCTTTTACTTGTTGGTTCCAAGATGAAGGAGCTTGAGTCTAAAGCTGAAGTTAGAGCATGCCAAGTCAGACTTACTTCAATTAAGCCGACTACAATTGGTAAACGCACCAGAGATGCCAAGTTTGTATACGACTTGGAAGTCGAGGAGACACATAACTACGTTTCCCAAGGCCTAATAGTAAGCAACTCAGAGCGGAACGATGACATCTGGAGGGCTATTCAGACAGGTTCTCCACTTCCTCCACCGAAGCCGACCTTCGTTTGGGACAAGTTCATGGCGCTGCTTCAAGGCATGGGCCTAGATGTAAAAAGGGAGGGCTCAAGACTCAAGCTCTTGCCTACTACAGACCAGCAAGTTCTTTCCAGATCAAAAGGTGCCATACGGCTGCCGTTTACACTCCGAGCCAAGGACCTGGCGCCTATGGAAGGTGGCCTCCTTGACCCGGAGCTAACTGGTGGAATTGGGGGATCGTCCTTCAATCACATCGAGCTTCACCAGCCGTTTCCTAACCCAGTCTTTGAAAAGCCGATCAAGGCAATTCTCGGGCTTACAGGCCCTCAGTTCGACAGCCTATTGGCTGGTACCTCTTCTGTTGTTGATGGACAGCTCGTGCCGCATGCCGGCGGAAAGGTGGCAGGTGAAGGCCTGCAGGAACTGCTTGCCAGGATCGACCCCAAGCTGCACCTGGACCAGACACTGGCTCAAGCAAAAACAGCTCGAGCCAATGACCTGGACAGGCTTAACAGGAAGGCCAGATACCTGAAGGCTCTGGTTGACAACGACATCCGCCCGGAAGCTGCTTACCTGAATTCAGTCATCCCAGTTGTGCCCCCAAAGTTCAGGCCAATCCACCCGATGGCGGATGGCTCTCTCTACACGGCAGATCTCAACTACATCTACAAGAACTTGATGATCGGGGCAGAACAGCTTGGTGAAGGAAAAGACATCCTTCCGCAGAAGCATCTGGCCCCGCTTCGCCAGGAGATTTACCATCACCTGAAGGGCCTGGCGGGCCTGGAGCCCCTGGCGTCAGCTCAGGACGGAAGAGAGTACCACGGGATATTAACGGACATCCGTGGCAAAGGAGCCCCGAAGGAGGGAATTTTCCAGTCCAAGCTCATTGGTAGAAGACAAGACCTCTCTGCTCGCTCCACAATTATCTCTGGCCCAGAACTAGGTCCACACGAAGTTGGCCTTCCCAGAGAGATGCTGAAGACCCTCTTCCGGCCATTCATTATCCGAAGACTTTTCGGAATGGGTGTACCCCCTCTTCGAGCCCAAGAGATGATTGATCAGGAAGACCCTGTTGCTGTGAAGGCCCTGGAACAAGAAGCCAAGGAACGTCCTGTGATTCTTGGAAGAGCGCCTAATCTTCACAAGTTCAGTGAACTGGCTTTTTACCCGGTGCCTGTGGACGGGCTGGCAATCAAAGTGCATCCGCTAGTTTTACCTGGAATGGGCGCCGATTTTGACGGCGACTCGGCGTCAATTCATGTCCCAGTAACTCCAGCTGGAGTAGCAGAATCCAAGCGTCTCCTGGCCACACACTCAGACAACCTCAGAAACCCAGGAACCGGAAAGCTCATGATTCTTCCCATGCGGGAGCATGTCCTGGGTCTGTACCGTCTGACCCTTCCGGGAGAGAAGACCAACCTCTCGTTCTCCAATTTTGGCGAAGCCAGAGAAGCCCTCAAGAAGAAGCAGATTCACTACAACGACGTGGTCAACATCGGGGGGCAGAAAACCTCAGTTGGCCGTGCTCTGGTCAACGCGCTTCTTCCAGAAGAACATCGCGATCATAACCGGGTCTTTGATTCCAGGGGTATCAGAGAGGTTGCTAGCAAGATTGCTAACACACATCCACATGATTTTGGTCGGATCATGAATGACCTGAAGGACCTGGGTGCCAACCATGCCTACAAGAGTGGAGCTACGATAACCTTCAAGGACCTTGAGCCCTTTCGAAAAGAGCGAGACCAGATCTTGGATGTTGCCAAGAAAAAGGTACGCTTGGCGAAGTTTGATGACCGACTGTCTGAAGACCAGAAGGAGCAGGCTACCATTGAGGCTTACACAGAAGCCTCCAAACAAATTGACCGTATGCTGCAGGAGAAGGTGCCGGCGTCCAACAGCCTGGCCGAGATGGTTCGCTCTGGATCAATTGGTTCATGGCAGCAGCTTCGTCAAGTCCTGGCTGCTCCAGTCCTCATGGAAGGGATGGGGGGCAAACCCATCCCGATTCCAGTAACCAAGTCCTACGCTGAGGGACTGTCCTCGGCTGAGTACTTCATCCAGAGCTTCGGTGCCAGGAAGGGTGCTGTTGACAAGTCCAAGCAGACATCAGTTCCTGGGTACTTCGCCAAGCAGCTGGTCAATTCCATGATCAACCTGGTTGCTGAGGATCACCCATCTGAAGATGAAGGTCCTGTCCCAGGAATCAAGCTTGGAATAGACGACCCTGACATCCACGATCGATATCTGGCTCAAGACGTTCGGGATGTAGCTAGTGCTGGAGAACTTATAACTCCAGACCTTCTCAGGAGAGCCAGAAACTCTGGGCATCAGGAGCTCGAGGTGCGTTCTCCGCTCACCAGTCTAGCTGCTCATGGTATCTACCCAAAAGACTACGGGCTGCTTCCGGGCGGGAAACCGATTTCTGCTGGGGATAACGTGGGCGTGATGGTGGCGCAGGCGATGAGTGAACCTGCCACACAAATGTCGTTCAAATTAGCGCACGGCGGAGGAGCCGTTGGAGCACAAACCCTTTCCGGTTTCCGAAGAATCGAGCAACTCTTCAACATCAACGAGAACCTACCTGGGCGAGGGGTCCTTTCTGAAGTTCCTGGTGTTGTTGAGTCCATCACGCCTGCTCCGACAGGTGGCCACGTTGTGGTGATCTCTGGGGTTCCTCATCGAGTTTCCTCAGGGCTGAACCTGAGCGTTAAGCCAGGGGATACAGTTGAGGTCGGGCAGGCTCTCTCTGATGGTATTACTCACCCCAGAGACCTGCTCCGGTTGAAGGGACTTAGACCTGCTCAGGACTATCTGGTAAACGAGATTCTCAAGGCTTACCATGAGCAGGGCTTCAAGCTGAAGCGGGTCATCGTTGAAGCCGCGGTCAGGTCAATGACAAATTTGACGCATATCACAGACCCGGGAGAGGACCCGGACTATGTTCCTGGAGACTATGCACCCATCTCGATGGTGGAGCACAAGAACCGCAACGGTGGAACCATCCGGCATACCCCTGTACTCAAGGGCATCCACAGCCTGCCGTTGTATCGAGACGAATGGGTTTCTAACTTGAACTTCGAAAACTTGAAGGAAACGATTCTCGAGGCTGCAGCCAAAGGTCGATCCGAGGACATCCATGGTTATAATCCATTGGTGGCTTACGCACATGGGTCTGAGTTCGGAAGAGTGCCTAAGCACGCAAAGAAAGGTGTTTATTGATGGACAATCTGAGCTGGTTGAAAGTTGCTGATGATGACCCAAGCTTTCGAAGTAGGTTTTCAGGGAAACTTGCTAACGCTCTGGACGACGTCAAGAGCTACTTGACATCAGGGTCTGGTTTAGCTCCTCTGATGAATTCAGACTTATCTGCGGGGGAGCGTATACAAAAGACATTTGCTGACTCGACGGCTGCTGGGAACCTGCTTCGAGATGCTGTGGAACGTAATCTACGTGCACAACCGGGAGCCTCAGGTATCTCGGACTTCCGTAGAACCCTACTTGGGCTTGCTAATCCTGAAACCATTGCTCAAGAACTGCCGTTTAAGAGTCTTGGGGGGGCTTTTTGGGGAGCACCTCAAGGGATGAGAGAATTCAATGACTTGTCAACAAGAAATATTATTGGAAATCTAGGAGCTACTCTTGGCTCGGGTAGCCTTACCACAGCAATTTCTGGTTCTCCTCTTGCCGGTCTGGCCTCCTCAGCCCTCCCACTTCTGGCAGCTCATCAAGGCTACAATCCAGCAGCAGCAGCTCTCATTGGACCTGCTGCAGCTGGGCTTGTCAGGCTCCTCACTCCGAAGCCAAAGCCTCGAGAAGACGAGGATGAGTACCAGCGTTGGCGAGAGCGTACTGGAAAGACCTCAAGCTTGAGACAAGACCCGTTTGCCTGGCTGTTTTCGAGGTAGCTCATGGCGTTCAAGCCAGACGTTGTTCTTCAGGGACATCAGGCCCGTATCGGGCAAAAGGTAGTAGCCAACAAGGGTACTGCGCTTCTGGGCTGGGCAATCGGCTCAGGTAAGACTCTCGGATCCCTGGCTGCTCATCATGCACTCAAAGACGCAGGCATGGGAAGCCGGTCTCTGATTGTTGTCCCAGCCAAGCTTCGACGTAACTTTGCTGACGACATCAAGAAGTTCACGGACGACAAGTACGTCATCTACGGGAACAAGGAAGAGCAGTCCTCTGGGCTTTACTCAGGAATTGATGACCCTATTCAGGAAGCAGACCACCACCTGGTCAGCTACGACCTTTTTCGGCAGGACCCCCACAAGTGGATTGAAAGGGTCAAGCCTGACACTCTGATTTTTGATGAGTTACATCGGGCCAAGAATGAGTATGGCGTGACCCATGAGGCCATTAAGAACGTCCGGCCCAAGGTCAAGAACGCCATAGGTTTGTCGGCCTCGTTCGTCGGAAATTCCCCTGCAGATGTGGTCGGAATCCTCAATGCCATAGTCCCGACCGAATCTCCTGGCTGGTTCTTCCCCAGGAAGCGTGAAGACTTCGAAAGAAAGTTCCTCGAGCCCGTCAAGGGTGGCTTCGAGCTGAAGAACCATGAAGAGCTGGGGCAGCTCCTTTCCAAGTTCGTGGATTACCATGGGCCAGGAGCCAAGGGCTACGGGCAACGAGGGGTAGTCCCGGAGAAGAGAATCCAGGAAGTCAAGGTTGAGATGTCTCCTCGCCAGGAACAGCTCATGAGGTATGTCTTTGACCAGCTCCCACCTCTTGTGAAGTGGAAGCTCAAGAAGAACGTAGAAGGACTCTCCGACAAGGAAATCCGACACGTCTTTTCCAAGATCACTGCAGCCCGGCAAGTATCGAATTCCATCCACACCCTGGACCCTTCCATCTCACCGATGCAAGCAGCTCGAGAGACACCAAAGGTCAGGAAGGTCCTGGACGATGTCGAGCAGCATCTGAAAGAGACTCCTGATGGACAGGTACTCCTTGTTAGCCACCTGATTCACGGTGGGGCTGACGTGCTTCATGCTGGTCTTGAAGACCGTGGCATCTCACATGGGATGTTCCTCGGGGCTGGAAGGCTTGGCCTCAAGGAAGAGGAAGCTCATCAAGCCGTAGCTGACTATAACGCCAAAAAGAAGAAAGTGCTGATCATTTCAGACGCCGGAGCCGAGGGGTTGAATCTTCCTGATACTACTTTCATTGGCGTTCTTGACGGACACTTCAACCCGGAGCGTATCAACCAAATTGAAGGGCGTGGTATTCGCACTGGAGGTCAGCCTCATCGGCCAGAAAATCAGCGAGAGGTAATGGTTCGCCGGTACATGACCTCCACTCCAGGAGGAATCAGGCGGATGCTCTCCAACTTTGCCAAGCGCCTGGTTCCTTTTGGGTTAGCTGGCAGCCCCGATAACACACGAGCAGTGGACCGCTGGATCTATGACGCAGCAAAGATGAAGGATGCAGCCAACACTAAGGTACGGCAAGCTCTGGCCAAGCTTGGTGAGGAACCACTGCTGAGAGCCCCAAACGAGGTTACTAAACAGCGTGAGAATGAGGCTGCTCTATATACCATGGAAACGGCCAGAAAGTTTCATGGGCTATCTCGAGACGTGGACGTAATTACCGCTGGACTAGCAGGCAAGCCAATCAGTCTTCCAAGTATGCCTGGTTTCTCCATCGGAGGTGGCCTACTTGGAGGAACCCTCCCGATAGCCGAAGCGGCTGCAGGGGAGGCTGGAGCCTATCTTGGAGACCCGAAGAGTTACTCGGGGAACTTCTTGGAAAATATCAAGAGGCAAACCTCCTGGCCAATGGTTTCAGGCGGATTAACTGCTGGCCTGATGGGACCAACTCCGTCGGGACTCGCTGCAGGCATCTACCCAAGCTTACGCGAAAACGCACATTGGGCAGAACCCCCGCTTATTGGGATGGCTGCGAAGCTAACGACATTGTACCCAGCTAAGACCTTACCAACACTTGTTGGTGCTGCCGGCCTTGAGCTAGGCGCCAGATTGTCTCCTTGGAATCGAGAAAACACTGGATTCTTGGACCAG
>Ga0100403_1000169_pt1 | contig 60239 bp, 71 predicted proteins | sample CryGeymet201501t_FD_83663 | JGI IMG/M metagenome (GOLD analysis project Ga0100403, IMG submission 83663) | Groundwater microbial communities from Crystal Geyser aquifers in Utah, USA - Crystal Geyser metaG 2015-01t | ecosystem: Environmental > Aquatic > Deep subsurface > Groundwater | place...
CTTAGGCAGTTGGCTGCAACCCTTCTTACATCGCTTTGATTCCGTTCTCGTGCTCCATTTTTCAATGATGCTGCGTAAATCGTCAGAAACTTCGATCGGAGTTTCCCGTAGAGCCGCTCTTGTTTTGCGGGTTGAGCGACTGCATATCAAATGATTGTCCACCAATTTTATGGGCTTGTAGTCTAATGGTTAGGCACCACCTTTGCAAGGTGTTTTATGCGCGTTCGAATCGCGTCAGGTCCACCAATTTTTGCCGACTTAGCTCAAAGGCTAGAGTCATGAGTCCGTACCTCATAGATATCAGTTCGAGCCTGATAGGCGACTATATCAATTTTAGGGCGATGCCCCGGTCAGTGGACTGTAAATCCACCGTTGTTAAAGTGATCGGAAGTCCAACCAGTAGTGCGTTACTACCATTGCCCACCATTTTATGTGCTATATTCTCTGGGCGGGGTATAGAACGGATTGCCAGTTATTTTGTCTGGGTCCATGTGGGTGTTCCCATCACGTATACCGCCCGGGCCATTTTTGCCCCTGAACCATTTATTAGATGATGTCCGAGCCTGTACCTCGGCCAATTCGGCGCGATACCGAACTGGGGCTCCATTAATCTCATCCAATTAAGGGTGATAGCCACGTGATGTGACGATCCTACATACTGGCGAGCTGAATTAACAGCCGTTATAATGATCGCCTACTACATAGCTGAGGGTCGGTTATGGTGGAAAACATACCGCATAGCGTCGGTAAGGGCCCTCCAATTTCACAAGGGGTTCGTATTACGGTCAGCAAACCAGGAACCCCAAAAACACACTAACGCAAAATCCACTTTCGGTGTGGTGAGCTATATGAGAGCTGTTAGGCTGACCAATTTTTAGAAGTTTATTGATTGAGCTCATGCGTACCCGAATTGGTAGCAGGGGACGGGCTGTTAACCCGTTAGCGAAAGCTCATTGCTGGTTCGAATCCAGCCGCATGAGCTCAATCAATAAATAGTAATTTGCCTTTATGATGTAACGGAAGCATACTTGCCTGTCTAGCAGGTTGTTGGGGGTCAGAACCCCATAGAGGCGCCAATTTAACGCAGGATAGTTTGTAAATGATCATTGCGCAAAGGATAAGAACCTTTTCCTGCGACCAATTTAGGGATAGATACAAAGGACGTATCTAGTAAATCCAGGCATACACTCCTGGTTCCCGTTCTATGCAAGATTAGTATAATGGTAGTGCGTCTGCTTTACGTGCAGATTGTGGGGGTTCGATTCCCTCATCTTGTACCAAACGAAGAATATAAGTATTCTGCGCGACCCACGGATGTCAATACACACATAATAAGGAACGTCAAATTGGACATATGAGTTCTGATGTATGCAGATGGGACCTAAGCAATTCCAATAGTGCTAGGTGAAGACTCCACTTTTTCTAGTCGGAGGTTCATAAGATATAAATAAGGTTATGACTTACCTTTATCTAAAACTCATAACGTTACCGGATTGAAATACTTGGGCAAAACTAGGGCTAAAGACCCATGCAAGTATAAAGGATCTGGTAAGTATTGGTTGAAACATATCAAGAAGCATGGTTATGATGTTACGACTACAATATTATGAATCATAACTGGGATGAAGTGTAATGGTTGCACATGGCGTTTGGGACGCTGGAGTGGAGTTCGATTCTCACATCCCCGACCATTTTTGATTTGCGGATTAGTGTAATTGGCAACACCTTAGGCTCATAACCTGAAATTACTGTTCAAATCAGTGTCCGCTACCATTTATCCTCCCGTACGCAAATTGGCATAGCGGCTAAGCTCAAACTTTAGTGTATGTGGGTTCGAATCCCACTAAGAGGACCATTTATGAATTGCGCTGAACGACCGCTCAGCCATGATCTAGATCATCGCTGCACAAATAGTCGTTCACCTTTTTACAGTGTCTACACGGGTTCGAATCCCCATCTGCGGCTGAAATCGCAGTAGGTAAGTAGATTAAATGGATCAATGGAAACAGCTGTACGTGTTTTATGGCAGTGTAGCAAACGTGGTCAATGCATCGGTCTGAAAAGCCGACCATCTGAGTTCGATTCTCAGCGCTCCCACCATTTTGAAAGATTCACCAATCTGTGGTCAGTTTCTAATTAAGTTGGCAAACGCTCTTAAATCGACTCTCGCCGCATATGGGGGTAGCACCTCAATAGCAAGATACGTCAGCAGAGAAAGCTTAACATTCTATGTAATTGTTGAGCGTTTATGGTGAACCTCTTTCAAAAACCAAATAGCATGGCGTTAGCCCCCACCGCGCGCGGTCGAAAACCCGTAATAAGGGCCCCATTTTCATGCCTCTGAAGCTTTACTGGATGAGCAATCGGCTCTTAACCGATGGAATCAGGATCGTTACCTGACAGGGGTACCATTTATGACAGTTCTTGGGTAAGGTCTTAAACTCCCTTGAGCCAATTTGAATCCCTCTTAGCATAAAAGTAATGCGGGTGGCTCTGAACCACCAAAAGTAGGAGCGTTACCTGCAGAGGGGACCATTTTATGTCTCTGAGACAATTTTTGATTGTCAGTCTCACTAGTTTGTGAGATGAGCCGAGCTATTTCTTGGACAGAGGCACCAGTTTGGGTGTATAGCATAATGGACAGTGTCTCTGATTTCTAATCAGTTGTGTGGGGGTTCGAGTCCCTCTGCGCCCACCAATATATGCCTCTATGGTGTAAAGCATAGCATAGAAGTTTCCTAAACTTTAGATCATGGTTGGATTCCATGTAGAGGTACCAATTTAATTCCCTAGTATAAAAGCAATGCATGCTGGGTACCACCAATATGAAGTGCGAGCTTATGGGAATCATTTTCATTCCCCTTTAGCATAAAAGTAATGCATGTGGCTTTGAACCACAATAAGTCGGGCCGGTACCTACAGGGGGAACCATTTATTTAAATGCCATAGTAGCTCAGTTGGATAGAGCACGTCCTTGGTAAGGACGAGGTCGTCGGTTCGATCCCGACCTATGGCTCCAAGTTTTGTATAGAGTAGTTGGCTTAGAGGCAGCCATCTTTAATGAGTAGAATCATCTCTCCTTGTGAAAATCGTAATCGTTTAATGACTTTTTAATTGACGATGAAATCAAAGCCCGGTAGCCCTTAAGCTATCCTGAAGCTGAGAAATTTGCGTGGAGGTAAGTCGAGATTGACCTAGTAAGAACTTTGGAATTGACCAAAGCATAGGGCAAATGGGATGCGTAAAAGTACTACCCCGTTGAACCGTTCTTTAAGCGTAGTAGCACGCTCTGTACATTCTTTTTCACATAGTCGTGTAGCTCAAAGGAAGAGCGCTTCCCTGTCACGGAAGAGGCTGCGATATCATAATTCGTCACGACTGCCATTTCATCGCGGGGTAGTTTAACTCGGCAAAACTTGATGCATCATACTGTTAGCGAAATACTAGTTAATTGTAGACGGTACGCATTCAAATGAGGTGATGGTCTGATGTATACAATCAGGCTGTCGTGTTCAATTCCCTCCCTCGCGTCCTTTTGTATACATACACCAGTGGGCGTTCCAAAGGTAAGAGCATCGCCAGGAAGTTCACGTTATGAACTGAAAACCTTAAAGCTACAGGCCGGGATTGGTTGACCGGCCACATTTTTTTATCCGTTGGTAGCTCAGAGGCAGAGCGCCGCCTTCATACGGCGTAGGTCGAGATTTCGAAATTCTCTCAACGGACCATTTCACGCGGGAGTAAGTTAACGGTAGACTCAGTCGTTGCCAACGATTATGTGGGAGTTCGATTCTCCCTTCCCGCACCATGCTTCGGTGGCGTAACGGCAAACATGCTAGGTCGAGAACCTAGTCTCAAATGAGGTGGGGGTTCAAATCCCTCCCGAAGCACCAATTTTTATGCCTCTGAAGCTTTATCTGGATGAGCAATCGGCCTTTACCCGATGGAATTAGGATCGTTACCTAACAGAGGCACCATTCATCATAGAACACTTCTACAGTCTTACGATGGTAAATATACATCTATAAGCTTGCAGCGTGTTCTAGAGTGACTCGAGAGCCGTCGATATCCATCTCTATAGAGTCTTAATACCTCGAAAAATAAGGGTGTACATTCTATGGAAACTGGTGTATAATGGAGTTGTAAGGAATGATCTTTGAAGTTTATACTCTGCGGTGCGGCCATAGCTCAATGGAAGAGCGGGTGATTGTGGATCACCTGACCTGAGTTCGATTCTCAGTGGTCGCCCCACAGCGTATAAATAATTTTGTAATGCCCATATAGTTTAATAGCAAAATGCATGGTTTTCACCCATGCGTCCGGGGAGCGTAACCCCGTATGGGTACCAGTTTTGGAAGGATAAGCCAAGTCGGTCTACGGGCTGCGCACTTGAAATGCGATAGTGGTAAAACACGTGGGGGTTCGAGTCCCTCTCCTTCCGCACCTTAAGACTCGAATGAGGAAGTTTGCCAGAGTGGTAATGGGTGGGTTTGCTAAACCCTAGCCGTGTAGCGAATATACGCGAAGGTTCGATCCCTTCAACTTCCGCAGCTTAAGTTTTGAAAGAGAATGATGTAGAGTATGCGGGTGTGGCGCAACTGGCGAGACGCAACAGACTTAAAATCTGTTACCCACGTGGTAAACACTGCGGGTTCGAATCCCGCCCCCCGTACCATAAATAGAGTGTAGATTGTATTGACATGGCAATATTGTATTGCAGGGGCAATTTATAATGAGGACAATAATACAAAAAATGATAAGACAGTAAAGGTTAATATGAATCTTGGGGGCGCTATCTTTTTAGTTCTTTTGATACTTAAACTCACAGAGACGGTGACTTGGTCGTGGTGGATTATTTTCCTACCTATTTGGTTGCCGGTAGCAATTGTTTTGGGGTTTTTGGGAATTGCAGGAATCATAAGGTTCTTGATAGCACTTCTAGATTGATAGCGTAAGATAACGAACGGGCCGGTGGCGGAACTGGCAGACGCGCCAGACTTAGGATCTGGTTCCGACAGGAGTGGGGGTTCGAATCCCCCCCGGCCTACCAAAAAAGAAGAGCAGTTAAAGTGATGTTAAAGGATAGCATGGCGGTCTCCAAAACCGCGTGTCTGAGTTCGAATCTCAGCTAACTGGCCAATAGGAAAATGATATGAGACAAAAAATTGATATAGAACAGCGAAAATGCGATAACTGCCAGAAGATGGTTGAGCAATCAGCAATGTCATTCGGGGGCTCAGCCTTTGAAGGATGGTTTACGGTCGAGCGCTCATCGGGATCTACAAGGATGCCCCGAACTGATAACGGCCCGTGGGATTTTTGCAGTGTCCAATGTTTTAACGAATTCTTAGCAGGGAATGGATGTAAATGTCCCGATAGTTTCCCAGGTCGACCAACGCTATTAAGAGAGTAATAATGAAGATTGTATGTATATCAGATACGCATCGACTCCATGCGCAAGTTGAGAAGATACCGGGTGATGTTGTCATTCATGCGGGTGACGCTTGTGGCTATGGGTCTACCAATGAACTGATGAGCTTCTTAGCTTGGTTCAAGAACTATCCGTGTACCCACAAGATCTTTGTCGCAGGGAATCACGATCGTTGTATGGAACTCCACACATTCCTTGAAGAGGATGTCAAAGCTAATGGGATAATCTATCTCAAAGATTCTTCGGTTACTATTGAGGATGTTGAGTTTTATGGTACGCCATATCAGCCCTTCTTCTGTAACTGGGCGTTTAATATTCGGGATCCTTTTGCACTAGCTGACATCTATGCAAAGATTCCAGCCTCAACTGATTTCCTCATCACTCATTGCTCTGCAGCCGATATGTTGGATAAATGCACTGATGGGCATGTTGGTAGTCCGGAACTTCAGAGAGCTCTTAAGAGAATATGTCCGGAGTATCATCTGTTTGGCCATATCCACGAAGGATATGGAACACGTGAGCAGAATGGCGTGACGTATATTAATGCGTCTCAGTGTGATGAGCATTATAACTGTTCGAATAAACCAATAGTTGTAGAAATATGATAGCAGTTTCAGATTGCTTATGCTATAAATAATAATTTGGGCATAGGTCAACCTATAATTAAAAAGAATACGTAACATGAGTAGTTTAATTCAGAGTATCACAGAGACAGTAAGAAACGCGAAAGCCGCTGATCAAAAGAAAACAATTGAAGAGGCGATGAGCATTAAGGTGGGCGAGCGAGCGAGCGAATAACAAACGTGCCGAAGGCGTTGTTAGTACAGCTGCTATACGTTCCATGCGAGACGCGATCAATGAGATTGCAAAGGATCTGCGAGAGGACGGCTTTGATGACGAAGATATTCGAGGTTTCTTAGCTTCTTTTATTCTACAAACTGTATAATTTAGTGTAGTTAGCGTAAGTGGGAATGAATAGCACAAAGGGCGCATGAAGTGAGGGTTGCAGATGCGAAAACAGCAGGACACTCTACTGCGTAAAGATTCCCGAAGCCTGGTGTAAACGCCCCCTCATAGTTGAGGGAGATGAAGGTTCGAATCCTTCACTACACACCTTTTTGATCTTTGAATTTTATGGGGATGCGTAGATTCGACGTATAGTAATCTATGTCATACTTGCATGCAGTGGACGATCGCTTGGCCACTTAAATAATGCGATTAACAAGTAACTGATGAAAATCAATACGCAATGGCTGCCTAAGCTTTGGCTGCCGCACAAGTACTAAAATTACCTTGATAGGTATGAGTGTTCGTTTATAAGGTGTGATCAGCAGATCTATGAGCTGTGGCTTTTCCGGAAAGACGGGATGCAATATCGATATAAGCATCGGTGGGAGTTTGTCACTTCATCCTCAATCGAAATGACTAAGCATGTGAACGATGGGTGATGTGACCTAATATGGACACGGGGCGCGACTCCCCGTCATCTCCACCATTTCTACGGCTTCAGTGCACTTCTAACTCCTGAATCCGCCGGGCCTCAGAGAACTTCTATTCTCTGAGGCCCTTTTTTCTTCTATTATCCCAATGTATAAATACATAAAGCAATAATAGGAGTTTCTCTATGTGTGTTCTTGCATGCAAGTATTTTAAAGATGTGGGCTGGGTGGGAGTTAAGAATCGTGATCGAAATTACCGGCCTACAATACGAGTAGTCCAATCATTCCGTGGCGGAACTGAACGTCTTTACATCATGGATTCAAAGACTAAGTGGACCGAAGGCCTTAATCGCGATGGTATAGCAATCATTAGCACAGCAACTGCAGTTATTAAGGACGAGAAAGAATCAACGATTTCTAGTTCTAGCAGTGATAATCCCCAGGCCTTTGCTTCTCCGGGTGGTAAAACTATCCGCAACGCTTTACTTCTCCATGATTTAGATGAAATAGTGAAGTATTTGGTTGACGACGAATTGATTGGGAACAGCGTAGTATTCAATAAAGATCGATGCGTGCTTATTGAGAGCACGATGGCTGAAGATCCTAAATCAGACGATCTTAAATTCGTATATGCTACGAAAGAGATTTCAAAGTCTGAAACTGTAGTTCGTACTAATCATGGAATTCTGATTGAGGCCGGATATACACCTAACTATGACGGTGACATTCCAAACCTTAAAGATAAGATGGCAGTTGCGTACAAATCTAGCGTTGAACGAATGAATCGAGTTATTAAAGAGCTTGACAAGATCGAGGATGCTCGAGATATGCTAGCTGCTATTAGTACTACGGATAATAAGAAGGCCCAACTTAATCCTGTAAGATTTTCGAGCACTCACAGTAAATCTGTCATGGTTACAACCGGTCAGATTATGATGGTGCCCTCAGAGATGACTCTTTCGTATCGTCCTGTGTGGTGCTATATTGATATGAAGAATATCAACAACGTGGATTCCCATAAGACGGATACATACTTCCAGCTTTTGAGCGCCCGTGTATTTAGGTCAGAATTGATTTCATTCAAAGAGTTCAAGAAGAAGACCATACCCGCATAACGTATAGATATATTATAACCAATTGAAGGATACTGAATGAAAGAAAATCTGCATCGCCTCGCTGAACAATTGATCACAGCTCATTCCAAATACCAACTGCAAGGAACCCGTTTTGACGGATCTATCGAAGTGTCAAATTGGTATGATATAAAGGATGCTCTAGAACCTATTTCTGAAGAGGTTGAGCTTCTTGGAATCTACGACAAAATCACAACCAACACTACTCTCGCTTCTAAAGCTGGCTTAGAAATCCCAGCCGTGATGGAGACATATACAATTAACGGTCTTGAAGAAGCGCTGAATGAAGCGTTTACAACTAATGCTATTGAAAAGGCCGGGAATATCATCCTGAAGTATATTCGCCGCATCACTGGTAATGCAAAGATCTTTACTTCTCTCGGTCTTGAGCATTTTAAGAATTCGAAGGGCCAGGGCTTTGGCCTGCGCTTCTTTGCACCAGGTAAGAAAATAGAATCATGGCGTTTTAACTGGTCATCTTTGGGTGGAGCCGATTATCATAACATGGATTCAATTGATGTATGGATTGGGAAGAATCAGGGTCCTGATTATCATATCGCATTTGAAAGCCAGATTTCCGTGATTCAGATCCTTCCGCAATTTGTTGATATGCTTATCAAGGGTAAAGTCACTCCGGGCAAGTTCATGACCGTCATTTCTGATATTTCACTTAAGGAAAGTCTAGATGTTGGTTTTCAGATCAATGAAGCTGCTAAACCTACCGAAGCATATGATGGTGTAATAAGCATTCTTACATCTACGAATTTCACAAAGAATAAGGTTTGGTCAGTGTGGAAGTCTATGGGTCTTAAGATCTTTGATGCTCTAGAACTGGAATACCCGTCACTTATTCAAAAGTCCGGCCGCGGTTACATGTGGAATGGTACTGCTAAAGATGTTAAACTTCTTCAGGCTGAGAAGGATCGTATTCTACACCAGCTTGGATCGCAAACTGCAACGATTTCGTCGGGTTCTGCTAAAGAAACGTACAGATATGATAAAGAGATTGATGCTCTTGAATCCCAAGCTGAACGTCTTACATTCGTTAAGCAGCTAGCCGATCTTGAGAATTTGATTAAGCTTACTATTTCGGGTGCATCTAACGCGCTATTCATCGCTGGTCGAGGTGGTGTTGGTAAGACGCATACTGTTGAAGAGGTTCTTAAATCTGCAGGTCTTGTTGATGGCACAGGTTACTTCAAAAATACCGGTACGGCCTCTGCTGCAGGTATGTACACACTGCTATTCAAATATCAAGATCAGATCATCCTCTTTGACGATTCGGACGACGCTCTTAAGGATTCTGAGTCACGGAATCTAATCAAGGCCGCAACTGACACCAAGCCGATTCGTAAGCTTGTGTGGAATAAGATGGGTAAGAATGTTATCGAGCCTGAAAATTATGAAGGTACTCATGAGGAGATGATTGACGAAGGTAAGATTCCTCGGTACTTCAATTTCACAGGTAAGATCATCTTCATCTCGAATCTTTCAATTGATAGGCTAGATCCCGATGGCGCTATTCGTACCCGCGCGTTCCTAATCGATATCAATCCAACAGATGTTGAGGTATACGATTTCATGGAAATGATTGTAGAGAAGATGCCTCTTGATGGCGACCTATTCCTAGACGCTAAGCAGCGAAAGTCTGTGGTTGGTCTTCTTCGTGGTTCTAAATCAAAACAAACTGCCAATCTGCGAAAACTATCTCGTGCATTGAACATGTTTGCAGGTACACTAAAGGCGGGTGTATCTATTAGCGATAACGAGCTAACTCGTATGATTAGCACATATGCCTAGGAAAAACAATATGATATTCAACATACTCACAGATGATTTGATCAATGCCGTTAAGACGATAACAGATGCTTCTAAAGTCGTTAATGAAGCGGCAGTGATAACTATTGCCCGCGCTCAACTTCCAAAGAACGATGCGGATATTACTAAAGTCACCGATGCTCTCGGTGCTTTAGGCCACGGTACTATGTGGGATAGCAAAACGAAATCGATACTAGTATCTCCAACTGCCGGCCGAAACGCTAATAAGGATATTGAAAAGGTTCTTAAGCAGTTTTCTGAATCAACTGAAATTGAAGAAGCCATAACGAAAACCCAACCCATCGTTGAAGCCAATGAGAAACATGATAAGATAGTCATTGGAATTCGTAAAGCGTTTAAGACAGCGAAAGCTGAAGTCGCTGCGGTAGTTGGCGAGATCTATCCTGAAGATATTGACAGCAAGATAATTGGAGCAGTTGAAGAAGTTATTGATGCTGCCGAAACCGCCACCTTGAAGAAATCACTTGAAGTGCTTAACAAGGTAACCTAATAAATAATAAGGCGAACAACCTAATGAGGAAAGCTATTATGATTAACACATTGCCTAAAGGATTACTTGATGCAGTCCGAAACGTCATCTCTGAACAGATCGACAAACAAAAGAAGTACCAAGAGTTCTTTGATTCAGTACTGAAGAAGTTCGACGTCAAGTCACCTTCTGAGCTCGATGACGCTAAGAAGAAGGAATTCTTTACTTACATTGAAAAGAATTGGAAGGGTGAAAAGACTGAAGAGACTAAGCCAGATGATGATGAAGAATCGACGATTCCCGAAACCGACGATGAGGAATCGAAGGTTAACGAAGCAGCTGAAGTTCGTACTGGTGTTGAAGTTATTAGCAATGGTTATGAATTCATTTGGATGCTAAACCAGGGCGATGAAGTTTATGGCATGCTTCGGGATCCAAAGGGTAAAGTTCTCGCCAAGACCGCAGGATATTATCGTACTAAGGATCCTAAGAAAGCCGCTAATTTGGCCCTGCAAGCAGCAGGCATTGATATTTCCGAAGCCACTATTGCCGAAGCCTCGGATGACATCGTCGTAGCACGAACTGGAGTAATTGAGTTTGATAAGAATTATCGATTCGTTTGGATGAAGAATAAGACTGGTGAAATCTATGGTTCTGTTCTAGACAATAAAAACAAACCCGTGAAAGATGTATCAGGCTGGTACCGTACTGACGATCCCGAAGATGCACTAAAGAAGATAAAGTATAGCATGGTCCGTCGTGGCATGATTGACGAAGCTGCAGCGCTGCATCAAGGTGATTCCCAGCAATATAAGTGGAGTGACATCAACACAGCGATGATGCAGGCCGGTAAGGGTGCTAAACATATTGTGCAACTTCTGTCTGCACTTAAAGGCAAGGGTGTATCCGGCACCGGTAATAATCAGACTTTCCTCTGGGCCGATATTAATATAGCTCTGACTGATATGTTTGTGGGTGTTCGTACAATTGCTTATATCGCTAGTAAGCTACAGGGTAAAGATATTCACGAATCTCTTAAAGCCTTAGACGAAGCAAAGGAATACGATTGGGATCTAGTTCTCTATGCATTCAATAACGCTAGTCTTTCGGGTAATGAACTTCGTAAAGTAACTACTTCTCTTAAGAAGATGGGTAAGAACCAAGCTGTGACAATCCCCGAGATTGAAAAGGCTCTCGAAGGTATCGGTGCTAGTGATAAGATTGTAGCTAGTGTGAAAAAAGATGTCACTACATATAAGGAAAGCCACGAAGTATTTGCTATCGGCGCAATGGATTTGACTCTTAATGAGGCAGCCAATGTGGAATTGCCTGAGGTTGCCTCTCGAATAGCCGAAGAAGAGGCTAAGTACCAGAAGGTTATAGAACTATACTGCCCGGAAGCTGGCCGTCATCCTGCAGGGCCTGAAGCGCTTGAGGAGGGTTGGTTGAGGAATGAATATGATCGTGAGTATTTTGCCATGATCGAAGATTTCAAGAAATTGCCGTGGGCTAAGAAAGTTAAAGAACAGCAGAGTTCAGCCATAACGGAATACTATGCCGCTAAAGAGAATGGCGATGAATACGCTCTGACTATGCACCGCCCTTCAACGAAGTGGGGAGATAACTGGAACTTCTTAGGTCTATACATTACACCCGCGGGCACCTACCGTCCTGATCTGAAGTTTGATAAGACTGGCAGCGCTATTCTGCGCCTACCATGGAATGGTAATAAACAGAACATTCCTCAAGAGATGCAGCTTGCAAATCTCAAAGAACTTGAAACAGCCATTAAGTATGTCAAATCTCTTAAAGAGGATACCGCGCCAGATCCAAGTTGCTAAATCTTGGGATACTATATTATGATGTTATCTGACAAGAATTTTTTCGAGTTTGCTGCAAAGAGTTATCGTAATCATCGGTGCTTTAGCGTAGCAGAGTTTATGGAAGATTTTGCTCGATTCAAATACGTGAAGAGACTACTTAATCGTTACGTAAAGAGTGGCGTACTCCAAGAGCGATTGATTATTAACCATCTCATTAGCATATACAATGTCTTTGATATTGGCTGCGCTAATGAGATGTTGTTTTTCAACTGCGATCAATATACGCATACCGCATTGCGAACATGTTTGAAGTATCTGAGCTATCTTCCCGAGGGTAGTAATTCGGAATTAGATGACAATCTAATGATAGTGCTAAATAGATTATAACACAAGAGGAGATTATGGGTTTACTACTAAGAGCAGCAGATGCAGCATATACGTTTAGATTTCTTCGTCTATTGACCAAGGATTGGGATACCACTGAAGCGTTTAAACTTGGAATCATTGATGCATCGGGCAATAAACTAAAGAAGGCTGAAACTAGCGAAGAGAAGTCAGCCTATACACTATTTCATCGTCTTGTCTATAATGTCAAGCGTATTCTTGAAAAGGTCCCAGCCGGTGCTCGAAAGGTGGCCACTTACGCCTCAGCCCTGTATTTGCTTAAAGCACATACCGAGCATGATGAAGACGTCATCCTTGAAGCATTGGGTTTAGATAGAGAAGCTCTGACCGAAAATCCAACTCCTGAATTTGAACCAATGATTGAACAGCGGTATCAACTTAATAAAGATATAATGATCCCCAGTACTCTTGATATTGCTGCGGCCAAAGGAAGTGCTGTGACGATTCTACGTTCTCTAGGAACAAATTTTGGCGTCGAAATCTTTGAAGCACGCCACTCGTTATCCGATACTACGATATTCATCAGCGCCTACGACATTGCAGCTGATCTACAAGAAGCTGAAGCCCAGATGACTACAGCAGATGTCCCTGATATTCCAAAGCCATTGACGCATTATAATGGTACCGCTTATCAGACATTCAATGTTCCATCTGATGTATTCCGCAAATTTGCTGCCGGCCGTAAGAAATTCCAGCGCTGGAAAATGATGCTGGATTTGACTGATGAAAAACAGGCAGTTATTCATCATTTCACACGAAAGCACCCTAACGCCCTTGTTGTCCTACAGGATGAAACTACAGGCGCGTTGCGCGGAGTTCGCCGCACTTCTGTCGACGGCTACTAATCCATAGTTTTTAATTTGGTGTACAAGACTTGAATAATGTGATAGTATATTGGAAGATATTAAAAGAGGAAATGATTGATGAGTATTAGAGCTTTACAGGATTATGTATTTTATTCGCATTACGCTAAGCATCTCCCGGCCGAAAAACGCCGCGAAACCTGGAAGGAAGCTGTAAATCGTGTATTTGATATGCACCGTACCCAGTACAGCACGTTTCTCGCTGCGTCACCTGAATTAGCCAAGCTATTTGATATCGCTGAGAAGGCTTTGCAGAGTAAGCAAATTCTAGGATCTCAGCGTGCGATGCAGTTTGGAGGTGCTCCTATTCTAAAGAAGCACGAACGCATATACAACTGCAGTAGTACACACATTGATCGTCCCCGAGTTTTTCAGGAGTGTTTGTATCTTTTGCTGTGCGGTGTAGGCGTGGGATTCTCAACACAGTTCTGCCACGTCAATAAGCTTCCAAAGATTGCGAAGCGGACTAAAACTCCAATAAAGTATGTCATTGAAGATAGTGTTGAAGGCTGGGCTGATGCTGTTGGCGTTTTGATGTCATCGTATTTTGTCCAAGATCAGCCATTTCCGCAATATGCTGGTCACCATATTAATTTTGATTTCTCGGCAATTCGTCCTCGAGGAGCTCTAATTAGTTGGGGTGGTATAGCTCCTGGTCCAGAGGGCCTAGAAACCGCCTTGCGCAATATAGACGGGTTACTTTATTCCCGATTCGAGAAGGAAGCTTCTGGAACCGTCCAGATGCCTCCAATCGACTGTTATGATATTATCATGCACCTCAGTGATTCAGTTCTATCGGGCGGTATCCGACGCTGTTTGCCCGAAACATACAATATCCTTATGTCTGATGGATCATATAAGAAGATTTCGGAAGTAAAGATTGGTGATAAAATTAGATATAACGAAAAGGTATATCCAATCACTTCTGTGTTTGATAATGGTGTGCAATCACTTCTAAAGATAAAAACCGCTAATGGCTATCACATTTCAACGCCCAATCATAAATGGTTGGTCTATGACCACACTGAAGAGATTGTGAAATGGCTAAGCGCTAAAGATATTAGGCTCGATTCAGAGAATTATTCATTTGTAGAAGACGCTAGCGAGTAAAGTGAGGCCGAATCAATAGACAGTATAAGGGAATTTCTAAATGATACCGCAAAAAATTAAATTACATAGAATAACTGGTGTAGAAGAAGTTGCATCCGCTCAAACATACGATATAGCAGTAAATAAGGTCCATGCCTTTTCAGCAAAATCTGAGTCTGGCCTAATATCTGTTTCGCACAATTCAGCATGTATCAATCTGTTTTCTGTAGATGACGTTGAGATGTCCAATGCTAAAGTGGGTGACTGGTCATTGACTAATCCACAGCGTGCCCGTAGTAACAATTCTGCACTTCTGATCAAAGATGAAACTACACATGAGCAGTTCTCTGCACTGTTCAAGCATACCCGTGAGTTTGGGGAACCAGGCTTCGTCTGGGCTCATAACAAGAATATATGCTTTAATCCGTGCGTAACTGCAGATACGCTTGTATCTGCTAGGATTAACGGTTTGGAATCGACAGTGAGAATCGACGAGCTTATATGCGCCTTTAATGGGGGTGAAGCGATTGAGGTGCTATCTGTAGATACAGATTCGATGATTCGTGAATGGTCTTTAGTTACTAATGGTGCCAAGACTCGCGTGGCCGCTACTGTAATTTCGATCGAAACTGAAGATGGCCATATTCTAAAATGCACACCGGATCATTTAATTTGGACAAACAATAGAGGTTATGTTAAAGCTGCAGATCTAAACAGTGATGACGATGTTGAAATAGCATAGCCTATAAATAACAACATGGATTCACTAACGCATAAACAATTATTTTATCGCCTGTTTGGCAAATACGATCCTTTACACCGCTTTTGGGGTGAATATAGCTCTTACGATCTCCAGCGGTTTCGCTATGAACGTCTAGTTTCGCCGCGCGGTCAAGTGCTATATAGCATTCTGTATAAGAAGTACATTATTGAAGAAGATGGCCTTAAGATTATTGCAAGAGATTTGGGTACTACATATACGTTAGCGCGGCATCTTCTTGCTCTCTATCAGATACCACTGCGAACTGGCCGCTCTGTAGTTACAAATAACCTTCGCGGCCGCAGACGCTCAAAGGCCATCAGCGAGCATAAAGCTGGCATTGGGTGGTTTGATCCAACGATCCGCCGAAAAATCGAAAAGTCAAATGCTCGCGGAGTTCAGGGATATTTTTTTAATGAGTCTTTACAGAAGGATGTTTGGCTACGCTCGACGTATGAATATATTTTTGCGAAATGGTTGAACCGTACGCACCAACGATGGGACGTAGAAGTTAAAAATTATATGCTTGATAATTTTCGGAGCTATCGTCCTGATTTCTTTTTATATGACAGCTCCGATAATTTGATTAAAATTGTAGAGATTAAAGGATACTGGGACCATAATAGTGACAAAGCTAAGATGCTGAACGATATTCTTCAAATTGAAGTCGCAATCATATACGGAAAAGAGATAAGAGAATTTATTACAGCAGATTCAACATACGAAAAAGAACTAGAAGAATGGAAGAAGGTTAAACGTGGCCAAGATCAAAAGAATTAGTATTGAAGAGAATGAAGATGTATATGATATTACTGTTGAGAAGAATCACAACTTCTTTGCTAATGGTATCTTAGTCCACAATTGCGTTGAAATTGGGATGTGGCCAATGTGCCAGAATGATGATGGTTCATTAAGCTCAGGGATTCAGTTCTGTAATCTAACAGAGATTAATGGCAAGAAAGCGCATGATGAAGAGAGCTTCATTGAAGCCTGTAAAGCTGCTGCCATTCTTGGTACTATCCAAGCTGGGTATACCACATTTCCATATCTCGGTGAGGTTACCGAAAAGATAACTCGGCGCGAAGCTCTTCTGGGTGTGTCGATCACAGGCATGATGGATAACCCTGAGGTTCTGTTCTCGGAACAGATTCAGCGCCGCGGCGCCAGAGAGGTTAAGAAGTGGAATAAGATCACAGCCCAATTGCTTAACATTAATCCTGCAGCTCGCACAACATGTATCAAACCCAGCGGGAGCGCGTGTGTAGGAATTAACACACCAATCAAAACATCGAAGGGCATTATGACGATGGGTGAGTTATTTTCCCACTATGATTTCTTTACCGATGAGCAGGGTGCTGGTATCCCGATCGTTGATGAATCTATACAGGTATATGATGAGAATAACGAGCTCAAGAATATTGAGGCGTTATTCTGCAACGGCTTTCAGCAAACGTATACTATCGAGTTTGAAGATGGCACAACGTATGAGTTTACAGCTGATCATAAGTTGAAGACGATGGATGGGTGGAAGCTTCTGTCAGACCTTACTGAAGATGATGATGTAATTGATTTTGGTGTGTGAAGCCTTCCGAAATTGTAAATACTAATATGAAGACAGAACCATACGTTTATATCGTCAAAAATAAGACAACTGGCCTATTGTATATTGGCTCTAAATATGCCAAAGGTAGATTATGAAAATAAAGAAGATCACGTTTAATAGCCAACCACAACTAACCGTCGATATACAAGTCCAAGATACATCATCGTATCAATTGAGCAACGGTGTGGTCTCTCATAACTCGTGCGTTCTGGGCACATCATCGGGTATACATCCTCATCATTCATCTCGTTACTTCCGTCGTTCTCAGGCAAATAAGAGCGAGTTTGCATTGCAGCACTTCAAGTCAGTGAATCCTATTGCTGTTGAAGAGAGTGTTTGGAGTGCGAATAAAACCGATGACGTCATTACATTCCTGTGCGAGGTTCCGTATGGCGCGAAGGTTAAGAATAAGATGTCAGCTATTGATCTTTTGCATTATGTTAAACTCACCCAAAACAACTGGGTTGAAGAAGGCACCAATGAAGATCTATGTGTAGTGCCATACGTTCGTAATAACGTTAGTAATACCATCACTGTGAAAGATGATGAATGGGATGAGGTGGAGAAGTTCATTTATCGTAATCGTCGAAGCTTTGCGGGTATTTCCTTACTTCCATTCTCTGGAGATAAGGACTACGAACAGGCGCCATTCTGTGCAATCTATGATCCAACCGAATTGATCAAGATGTATGGAGACGCTGCAATCTTTGCGTCAGGTTTGATTGTTGATGGCCTAGCAGCTTTCAAGAGTTTATATTTGGCCTGCGATACGTTGCTTGGCAGGGGTGTGAAGCTTGAAGTACCCGATACAATTATGGAATTCAGCCAAACATATCGCGAAGCATTTATGACAGAGCTAGCACTTCGTAAAGATTGGATCCGTAGAGGTATCCAGTTTGCTGATCGATATTTCAAAGGCGATATTCGTCATATGACGTATTGTCTTAAGGATGTTTCGAACTGGAAGAAATGGTGTGATCTTTCTCGGGAATATAAAGAAGTGGATTGGGTCAATCTTACAGAAGACAGTTATCACGTTCAAGCAGATTCTATTGCTGCTTCGGGCTGCTCGGGTGGCAAGTGTGATATCGTTTAGTGATCCTCTATGAATATTATCTAGCTATATGATACCATAAACAACAATCTATTGATACTAAGAAAATCTTATTTGGGGCATTTATGAAAAATACAATCGAAGCAACTATTAGGCAAACATTAAATGAAGCTTTGAAACTCAGCGATGTTGAGATCAAGGGCTATGCAGATGCTGTGTATGCGTATGGCTGGGATTTTGATACCCATCGCGATTTGGATGCTGAAGGGGATGATGGACCGGCTGCGTATACGCTGCTTCACCCGGATCTGAACACCGCCATCAAAATGATTCAAGATTGGCCAAGCATTAAGTTTCAATTAATTAAAGAACTACGGCTTCTAGCAAAGAAAGCAGATGCTTTAGTTAATGAGCTTTCTAAAAATGATGCCTTCCAGCTTTATATTAAAGGTGAGAGCAAAATTCCGGTGGGACCTAAAGGGCTATTCTCTGCTCTGCAGCGTCTTCGCGAAGGTCTTTGGGAAAAACACTTCAATTGAAACGCTATAAATATATTCATGAGTGAATGGATATACGATGGTGCTGAGTTTACAAGTGAGATGATCGGTGATAACATTGGGTTTGTGTATTGCGTAACTGATACACAGACCGGAATGAAATACATCGGTAAAAAGTTGCTGATTTCAAAGATTACCCGCCCTCCTCTAAAGGGCCAAAAGCGTAAGCGCAAATCTTTCAAGGAATCTGACTGGAAGACATATTGCGGCTCTAGCGAAGAAGTCAAAGCTTTAGTTGAAGAATCCGGCCTCGACCGTTTCTCAAGAGAGATCCTCAAACTTTGCACAAAGAAGGGTGAGCTCTCCTACTACGAAACTAAAGCCATCTGCGATGCCGACGCTCTACTCAAACCTGATGAGTATTTTAATTGCTTCTTAGGCGCTCGCATCCACCGCAAGCATATATTAGCTGCTTTAAAATGATGGTGTACACCTCACCAACACTGTGGTATAATAGATCCATAATTGAAAAAGAAAAGGTGGTTTGAAATTATTATAATTGACTTCAGCGGTATATCTGTAGCTAACATTTGTGTTCAGCATTCTCATGACGAGTTGTCCGAAGAGCTTCTTCGGCATATGATTCTCAATACGTTGAGTTTCTACAATCGTAAGTTTAAGCAAACTCACGGCCATACCTTTATCGCTTGCGATCATGGCAGCTGGCGCCGGGCAGTATACGAACACTATAAGGCTTCCCGCAAGACCAATCGCGAAGCTTCTCCTATTGATTGGGTGAAGGTATACGGTTGGCTCGATCAGATCAAGGATGAGCTCCAGCAGTTTTCGCCATTCACGGTTCTTGATGTTCCGAATACTGAAGCCGATGATATCATCGCGACATTGGTGATTGCGACCCAGGAGTTTGGCCAGTGCGAAGACGTTATGATCGTTTCAGCCGACAAGGACTTTCTCCAGCTTCAACGATATTCCAACGTTAAGCAGTTTTCAAATCTCATGAAGAAACTCCTTATTGAGAAGAACCCTCGAAAATATCTTTTTGAGCATATTGTCCGTGGCGATGCAGGTGATGGCGTACCTAACATCTTTTCGGATGATGACACCTTTATTGTCGAGGGCAAACGTCAGCATCCTGTATCTGCAAAGAAGTTAGAAGCCCTATGGGAATCTGCTTCTGCCGGTGAGGTCAAATTTGAGAAGGAAGTTCATCGTCGGAACTATGATCGAAACGAAAAGTTGATTGACCTCCATAAGATCCCTGCAGACATCACTAAAATGATTACTGATGAGATCGCCGCTAAAGACAAGCGAGGCAAGACGTGCAATCGGAATGCTTTCTTGAATTATTTGATCAAGAAACGGTGCAATCAGATGATCGAGCGTCTGCCCGAGTTCTTTTGATAGCGTATAAATAAATTCGTAATAAGAGAGGATATAATGGAATCTAATGTGAAGACAGCTACTAAGCGCGGTCGAGGTCGACCGGCTAAGAAACAAAGGCCTATTGAGAACGTCGATATCTTTGAAGAAGAGGATGAGGACATTACTGCCACTCCGCCGACCGCTCCTACCCCGATAGAACCCATAACTCTTACCGAAATCTTTGACGCTATCGTTGATACGCGTAATCATAATAGAGCAGGCCGCCCATCACTCTCCCGTGTTAGAGAGGAATTGATTGAGCGATTGAAGCAGCATGATACGTTCGTTATGCGGACGTGTTTGATGGCCAACTTCAATACTAATATCAGATTCCCCTTTCCGAATGGTGCTCCGCCTTTTGCTCCAAATCAGAAGCGAGTGCCGGTTACTGATGCTATGATTATGACAATGGGCAGAATGATAAATTCAGCTCCTGGTCTTGTGGTTGCAAAGGAGCGGCTTTTCATTCAGTTGCTCGAAGGCGTAAATGTAGCGGATGCTCAGTTGCTGTGCAAGATTAAAGACCGTGAACTTGAAGAGTTATACCCAACGATTACCCGTGATGTTGTTGCAGAAGTCTGGCCAGATATATTATGATTTATCGTTACACATGTGAATCCTGCAAAAGAACATTTGATCAGAACCTCGCAATGGGTAATGCTTCAGCTCCATTGAATAATCCGTGTCCAAATTGCGGTAAGTCGGGTTACATCTATCGTGACTATTCATCAGTGTCATTATCATATGATCTGGTTGATGTGCGAACGCGTTGCAAACGAGCAGTAGGTTCAGACTTTGGTGAGTTACTAAAACGTATTCATAAAGGTGCTGGTCGGAATAGTACAATGCAGATATAAATAACATCATGGCAAATACGATAGATATAGGTAGAGATGAATTAAGCGAAATCCAGATAGATCGAATCCGTCTTGTATTAGGCTTCGATCCTGGGTATCTTCCAGACTCCAATGCTATCATTAATGATTTAACCATTTTGCTTGACGCTCACGACAATCTGGCTATTGCTGCTCATCAAGCTTCCGCTATATCGTTTGCGGGAACGAACGTTTCGGCGGCGTTAACTCAACCATTCTTACACGCTGCTGATGATACGAGTAATAAGTTCCATCGCGCAGCATTAATCCAATTAGAAGATGACGCGGACTATGATGATGTTACTGAAGCGTTGCATGATATGTATGAGACAATGCATCTACATCGCGGGGATATTGATAAGCACATCCTCGCATCTCGAGTTGTTGGGGGGGATCTTACCTTACGCCATAACGCTTCAAGCATTGCAGATACGACATATCTTAACTCGCCATCATGGGCCGAGGGTTTTGTTGATATTCTTGCGACCAATTCATTACTATTGCATAAGCCATTAGATGGTGAGATTGCTGGTTTGAATTTAGATGCTATTATTCCCGAGATTAAAGATCAGACTGTAGGTACTATAGCGTTTTGGTTCAAACAAGATGAGCATCCGACTAATGCCGGAGGCGGCGATTTTCGAAAAGTTCTAGAAGTAAAGCGATTTTCTCGTCTCACTAATGCTGCTGCTAATGAGATGTTTATCTGGCTGGGACAAGGTAACGGTTTCCATCTTGAAGCGGCTTTTGGTCCAGATATAGCATGGTATGTTAGTCCTGATCCTGACACTCAAGCAGATCTATTTAATGCGTTTGGATGGAATCATATAGCGCTTGTACAAGATGGTGTTGAAGCTAAGCTATACCTTAATGGTGTTTTATGCACCAATAAGTATATCGAATTTGGCAAAGGACATTATTGGTTCAACGATCTTGAAGATAACGATTATTACATTGGTAAAGTGAACGTATCCGTGATGGATGATGATTCACCTGATGCGCGATTAGACGAGTTTGTTATCTGGAACCGCGCTCTATCAGCTCTGGAAATCGCCGCGTTGCATAATCCTCCCCGCCGTGTTCTCTATGACGAAGCAGATGTTCTAGTTGCATACCACTTTGATACTGATGCCGGTCCCGTCGTTCTTGATTCTACAGAGCCCCGCCTAAATGGCTTTATCGATGAAGCATATGCTGAATATGATCCCAATGATTTAGCTGTTATCCTGCCGCCAGCAACCCAAGAAGTCTTGGTGCTTGATTCGCTCGCGGATTCAATTCAGTGGCTAGTTAATGATATTACACGTCTTAACACTGACCACCGCACAAACATCTATGATTATCGAACAGCTTCTGGCCCTGTGATTGATAATATCGCAGACCATGCAGTGATGAAGATTAGAATGGATCTTGCATTTCCTCAATATCGGCGTTTAATTTATTCAGCTTATAGATCAAAGCTAATGCTAGACGAAATTTTGAGTGTTGATGCTTACGGCTATCTTGATGCTTACGGATATATCAATGATCCATATCTTGATCCGGCCAATTTGGAAATACAGGCTCGAGCAACGTTTGATGTAGATCCTTATGGATCATATTATGATGCGTATATCACAGAGGATCTAACAATTACGTTTAATCCGATAGGCACAGCAGAATCTCCTGTTAATCCATCTGTGTTCTACAATCAGGTAAAAGGTGTCTACGAGCATATCAGAACAGGTGTCACATTAACGTTGAAGTTCACCGCGGGCGATTATTATTTTGATAGTGAGTTTGATCTTGGTAATTTCGCACTGGCAGGCGGCGGAACAGTGACTATCGTTGGAGAATATGAACAGGTGCTGATAGAAACTGCAGATCCATCACTTGGTTTAACTCAGACAACATATTCGGCCATTAGATTCGAGCACTGGCCTCGCGCGGCCCTTCGCGCAGAATTGGTGCCATTGACGATCTTTCATTTTCTTACGTCTACTGATGGAATTGTATTATCAGAACATTCTCATTGCAAAATAAGACTTTCTTCAATAGTAATTACAGCTGATGTTAATGCATTAAGTGCAATCCTAGTTAAAGACGATGGCAATCTCTATATTGATGCACCGGTGAAAGTAGACGGCTATTGGAGAATAGCTGGTCTTAATGTTAAAGCGAATAGTTCAGTTCATCTTGATTATGGATTTAAGAATATTGTCAATGACGACATTGCTAGGTTGTTAACACTTGTTGGCAGTATGAATGGAACTACTCACAATACTGCAATTGCTATTTTAGTTGAAGATAGAAGTTTCCTTCATATCGTTAAACCGTTAATACCTGCTCGTCCCGCATATCCCGGAGCGGTTTCGAGTTATTTTTGGACCATCCGCGAGCATATATCATTAGTAAACATCGCGGCCCCACCTTTGACTGCCATTGCTGATAAACATAAATGCTGGTTTAAATTAATGTCTACTAAGAATGCATCTAGCATTGTCAACTTAGGACTTTTTACAATAAACACTTGGACAAACATTGCAGAAGATCCTGATACATTTATCGCAGAAGCACTGTCTAAATGGGCGTATTCTGATGTAGAAGTAGAAGCGGTAACTAGCAGTTTGATACTTCAAGGACTAACAAATCTTGGTGCAGATTATGGCTGGGGTGGACCTCAGGGGAATGCACAACTGCAGACAAGCAAAGAAAGAAATCTGGCCAATCTAAAAGCAGCATTGATCAATGCTGAAAGCACATTGATAGCAAAGCTTGAAGAAAATAGAATGTGGCTCGATCGTCAGCAAGTATTAGTCAATGTGATAAGAGAAGAACCATCCAATTGGTATAACACAGCTTTAGTGTATGCGCCGGTATCGTATGGTTGGGTGATCGAAAATATTGAAATTGCTCTTCGTGCTTCTGACAGAGATACACAATATGCTCTTATGAATAGCGATATAAGTAACGCCGATGCCTATGCTCAGACCGCTGCCGAAGCTGCATCAGCGGCATTAGAACTAACAATTAATCTTCCCCCACAGATATCAGCGCTCCAGGCTGAGGTTGCCGCAGCATTTGCTAATGGATCTGACGAGTACCATCACATATTAGCAGATGCGACGTCTAGTACATATCTCGCACCTCCTAGCATTGGAGCACTTTCCTATTAACCCTCTAACGAATAAATAGAACTATGGCAATCAACAAAATAGATTTTAACAGAGATGAAGGAGACGGTGGAGCTACTTCTGGACAAGTGGATCGTATTCGTGAAGTACTTGGGATCAATGCTGACGTTGCGATTATTGATGATTTGAATCTAGCTATCACTTCCCGTCTAGCTGTTCATGAAGCAGCGACCTTTGGAGGTGTTCACCCAGCCTCGGCTATAGAACTTACGGACTTTGGTGGGTATAATAACGTTCAGACTGCTCTTACGGCATTATATGCACATATCGATCCATTAGGAGTTAATTATACCCATAAAGCGGTTGCAATATCTTTAGATCTAAATGGCACAGAGCTCATTTTAAAGCCTTATACAGACGCGACTAATTTGAATACTGCTTTGAGCGAATTATTTAGTGGTGTTGAGTTTGTTGAAAATAGTTTGGCTAATCACTTATCTCAAGCGGTATCTCATCCATCTTCTTCAGTAACTTTATCAAATATTAATGGATTAGGTTCTAACAATGTCCAAGACGCTATGGTTATTCTATATCAAAGGATTTCCCTACTTGATTCCGAATATACTCTATCTGAATCTTTGGTTTCAAGTAGTTCAGCTAATATTGATAGACTAATTACGTCACTAGATAGTCTTGAAGCTGATCTTCCCGCTTTAACTTTAAACGTTAATACTCTTCAGGCTGAGTACAATACTCTCGCGTCGGATATTGAAGCATTAGGTAACTTTGCCGCATTGAATCCTATCCGCCCTTTGCATTCTGATGCTACAATTAATATATATGAAGGTGATAGCTCATTACCTGGGTATAACGGTACAAACCCAGCATCCCAATTAATTGAAGCTCTCAAAGCTTTTGATTATATCGCCCCCGGCGTAACGTTGACGATAAAGTTCAAATCGTATTCCGGCCCGGCAGCTTATGGCAAATTTGTCTTTCCTACACCTTTTAGATTGAGTGATTATATTCCATCGGGGCCAGGAACAGTAGTCATTCGAGGTGAAGTGACCCCAGCAGATCAGTGGAGTGCTCCTCTAACGCATCTATATGCGGGATCTGATATTACAACTGGTCGGACAAAGGGCAGCATCTTTGAGATTTCGGGTAAGACTTCGGCCAATCTTATTCTAACCGATCTTGCCTTTATTGGATCGGAATCTACTTCAGGTTTTATTCCAGCCGCAGCTCTACTTCGAGTTACAAAGGGCGCTAGCGCTACATTACATACTCCAATGACTTTCCTAGGAGGTAGTACCCAACTGATGGTTGATATGAATTCGTCAGTAAGACTGCATCCGTCTAAATTAGAAGACTCTACCCACGCATTGTTGCAGTTTTTATTCTTAGCTAACGCTCAGACTGGAATCGATGTAGCCTTTAATAGTTTTGTTCATTTCAACTCTTTAAAGACACCTACAGCTTCTCCATGTGTCTTTAACACTAATGGCCTAACTGGTACGTTTGGGGCAATTGCCACTGCGAAATATATGAGCATGCTACTGTCTGATTACGTCTTTAGAACAACTGATTTCTGGACCGCTAGGGTCTACAATACATTTGCTCAAAGCCAAATCGTTGGTGTAACAACCGATCCAATCACTCAACTATAGCTTTCGATCTCCGGGTGGGAGGTGTTTATGGTGCTCTCCTTATTATAAACAGTTCCCCTCTCCCACCCTTTCCTTCATCTAAGTCCTTGATCGAGCTATACTTAGCTTTATGATCATAAAGGCCATATTTCAGACTATTTTTCAGCATAAGTGCTTGATAGAGCTATACTTAGCAAAAAGACGAAAAATAGTTGTGTACAAACCGTAGAATCTGGTGTAATATGGTTCTATGATGATAAATGAAACAAAGAACACTGCTACGGTACACTCACCCTTTGCCCACGAAGTCCAGAATACGCTTGCTCGTCTTCTGACCAATGAGAACATCCAAGTCCATCGTTCAGCCCAGTATACGACGGCCTTTTGCGATATTGAGAACCGTAAGATTGGCCTGCCGATCGTAATGAACGCCCCTCGGGAAGTATACGACCTGTTCATCGGTCATGAAGCTTCCCATGCGTTGTTCAGTGACATGAAGTCATATAACGAATTCCTTTCACACCCTATCCTTAAGAATCAGCACTCGCTGTACAACATCCTTGAGGATATCCGTATTGAGAAGTTGATCCTTAGCCGTTACCCCGGATTGATCAAGGATTTCTTCCTCGGGTACAAACATCTTTACGAATCTAACTTCTTTGGTGTTGAGTCGAGGACCATTGAGTTGGTCAATACCATGCACATCATGGACCGCCTGAATTTGCTCTCAAAGCTAACCAAAAGGCTGGTAAGCCCCTCCTTCACCGCCGAGGAGCAGAAGCTGGTTGACGAAGCGATGGCGATCATGACTCACGAGCAGCTGATTACGGTTGCTATCAAATTGATGAAGTATATCACCAAGCCAGAGCCTAAGAAGGAAGAGCCCAAGTTCGAGCCTAGCAAAGAGAAGGCTTCAAAGGACGAGCCTAGCGACGAAGTTGATGATGGCACTCCGCCCCAGGCCCAGACAGGTTCTGACGAACCCGAGACTGAGGAAGTCGAAAATACCAACACGACTAGCGATGAGTCGGATGAGTCTGATGATGAGGAATCCGAAAAGACGGATGATGAAGAATCTGACACCCAATCGTTGGGTCCTATAGAGTCTAGCGAGACCGATGAAGCCGATGAGTCGGATGAGACTGGCGAATCGGATGAAGCTGGGGATGATACGGATAAGGACACCGAAAAGACCGATGGCCTTGACGATAACGAAATGCATGGCGAAGAGGGTAAGAATACCGGTGACGTCACTGACGGATCGGGAAGTGATGATCAAGTTGAAGAGATGCCCCCGGAGGAATTCATCTCCTCAACTCAGCAAAACTTTGCGGATAACCTTGCTAAGGGTAATGAGGATTTCGCTAAAAGCGTTTATGCAACCGACTGCGAATTCATCGCTCCGTCCAACGAGCTGATCAGTCAGCATGTAACCCATTGGAAGCAATTGCTGGCAGCTCGGGACCGCGACACATATTACATGGTGAATATCCTGCCGGCCAAGAAGCACTTGGCTGATCGTTATGCCAAATTCACCAATGGCAATAAGAAGCTCTCGGCAATGATTGCTAGCGAGTTTGAGCATAAGAAGGCGGCTTTCCAATATTCCCGTTCAACCATTGCTCGACAGGGTGTGATCAACGTTAACGCTTTGCATCGGTATAAGACGTCGGATGATATCTTCAAATCGATTGCACAGATGGCGAATGCAAAGAATCATGGGATGATATTCCTTGTGGACTTCTCGGGTTCAATGCACAGCACTATCGCTAGTGTTATTGAGAAGACGCTCATCCTCACTGACTTCTGCCGGCTGGTGAAGATCCCGTTTTCGGTGTATACCTTCACATCTTGTCATGCATCTTCTCGTCCTTGTATCAAGAATGCAACGTCATTCATCGCTGCGGATATGGCCCCGGAAGATAACGAATTCGATATGAGGCAGGCACATCTCTGTGAGGTTCTTTCTCATGAGATGAGTGCCCGGGAATATGATCGCGCCAAAAGCGATTTGTATGTTGGTTTGATCGCCACTCATGCAGATTCGATATCTTCCTTTGAGATTATGGGGTCCACACCTTCAAATGAAGCATTGCTTATTGTGGCCTATATCTTCCGTAGCTTCATTGCGAAGACGGGCATTGCTGTACCTTCTTTGATCCTGCTTTCGGATGGTGATGGTTGCGCTCTTTCGCTTTCGAAAGCCAACGTCTATCAGAATGGCCAGCACATCCCAACGGCGTATGGTAAGCTTGGCACCAAGCGTGTCCAGTTTTCATATCCTACCCATGTTTCACAGGTGAATCTGCGCCATCAGCACACTCTGCTTAAGTACATCAAGGAAGAATTTGGCGCTAATACGATTTGCTTCTATATTAGCTCGGGCTACCGCTCACTGCAGAATGTTATGCATCGTCTAAACTCGTTCTATTATTCTGTGAATTCGGGTGCTGCGAAGACACATGTATCACATGCGATCGATATTGCTGCTGTTACATCTACTCTGCGTAAAGAGAAGATCGCAGCTCTTGAAGACATCGCGGGTTTTGACAAATACATTTTCCTGATCGGTAGCTCATCCGTTGCTGATGACAGCACCTTTGGTGATACTACCCTCGCCCCGGATGCTGATTTGAATCGAATCGCCTCGGCCTTCCGATCCTTCGGTAAGGATATCAAGTATCGGAAGCTTTTCTGCCAGGAATTTGTAGATACGGTCTGCAGCCAGTTTTGATTATGCTAGATCTGCATCCTATAGACTGTAGTTTCAGGCTCCTGAGTCACCCTAGAGAGAGCTTTGGTCCAGTCACTGGTATATCTACCCTCGTACGAGCCCAAATGCATTCGAGAGTGACTCAGGAGCCGTCTTTTGGGCCTAAACCTTCCTATACGTATTACGTAGAGGGGTTTCCTACCACGTACAGGCCATCTCTACTCTCTACAACCCTCTCAGGAGCTAGCCATATATTCCCCTTCGTTCGGGCTTCAAACGGTCCTGAGAGTGACTCAGGAGCCGATTTGGCTGGTCCAGAGCCTATTGGGAGTAAACTATTTTCAGAGCTAAACTGGCTTTCTAGGGCCCTTTACACATCTGACCGAAAATAAATGAAAATAATGGTGTACAAACTACTGTAGCTATGATATATTGATTCTATGATAAAGAAAACAAAAACACTGACGGACTGCGTTGCAGCGGACACATTACTCTCGTTTTGTGCAATCCTTACGGACCGCAAGCAGTATCCGATCGCGGCAAGGGCGCAAATCCTGGCTGCGGCTGGCAAGGTTGGCATCGATGAGCGCATCATCTACAAGTATGTGACGCTCCCGAAGTATAAGGCGGCAACCCACCGCCGTGGCTTCTACGATGTGTCTGCAGTGTTCACGATGGTGGATCATGGAGATGATTCAGTTTCGATCACCCTTGCGACACCGTCCACCCCAGAGCCGGTGCTGCCCAAGCGGCCGACGTTCAAGGCCAAGCAGCTGGACATGTCCCAGATGCATCACAACGCGACGGAGGAGACCACCTACATCCCCGAGACTGACCCGCATTACGTCAAGTGGGGCCATCACACCCCGATTGAGAAGATCCTCAAGTCGGGAATGTTTTTCCCGGTGTATGTGGCTGGTCCGTCCGGCAATGGTAAGACCATCATGGTCGAACAGATCTGCGCCAAGCTTGGCCGCAAGTTCATCCGCGTCAACCTCTCGCCGGAAACGGATGAAGACGACCTGATCGGTGGCTTCCGTCTGCAGGACGGGAACACAGTATTTTCCAAGGGCCCGGTAGTTCGGGCTATGGAAGAGGGTGCCGTCCTCCTGCTCGACGAGATTGACCGTGCCACGAACAAGATCATGTGTCTGCAGTCAGTCCTCGAAGGCAAAAACGTTTTGCTGAAGAAGATCTGCGAGACGGTCTACCCAGCTCCAGGCTTCACGATCGTGGCTACGGCCAATACGACCGGCCGTGGCGATGATGGCGGCCGCTACACTGCAGCCAGCCTGATGGATGAGGCGTTCCTGGAACGCTTTCCGATTATCGTCAAGCAGCCGTTCCCATCCCGTGCAATCGAGATGAAGATTGTGCTGCAGTCAATGGAGCGCTATGATGTGGTCGATGCTGACTTCGCCAATAAGTTGGTGGACTGGGCCAAGATCATCCGCCAGACGTATGATGCGGGTGGTATTGATGATCTCATCTCGACCCGCCGGTTGGACCATGCTGTGAAGACGTACAGCATTCTGCAGGATCGTACTGCAGCGATCGCCCTGATCACCAATCGGTTCTCGGAAGAGACTGCCCAGGCGTTCGGCGAGCTCTATGCGAAAATTGATGCTGGTGAGAAGCTCTTCACCGACGAACAACTTGCGGAAGATCCTCTGGACCTCACCATCGAGAACGAGTAAGCCATTCAATCACAACAACACAAGGAGAGAAAACATGTCTATGAAAGACAAAAATGGTAAGCGGCTATTTAACGCGCCCAACAACGAGGAAGGCCGGATGTTTTGCAAGCTGCTGACTAAGTTCCGCAACCCGCAGAGAGTAAAGCGTTTCCGCTGGCGTGGCCGCGGACCCAATCGTCCCATCCGAACATTCGCAGGGGATCTGGCTATTGGCAATGCCGAATGGTTCGCGGTCTATGCAGATAAGGTGCGCGTATGATAGCTCAGCTTATGCATTACTGGATCCTGGCTCTTTGCGCAGTCATTTCGTTGGGTTCGGCCATCTGGCTCACATCTCTTGCGATGGTTGCGACACAGAATGCCTTTATGGGGCTTAAGCAGAACCCGAGAACGTTGGTCAATCTGAATGGGAACTATATCGCTATGACAATCGCTTGGATGATCTTCGCAACGTTGAAGTTCATCCTCAACCTCGCAATAAATTAATGGTGTACATTTACCGTACTGTATGGTATAATGGATCCATTCTTTCAAATAGAAAGAGCAAAACACAGAAATGAGAACAATGAAATTATCAACTGAAACGTTGAAGGTGCTGCAGAATTTCGCGACGATCAATCCGAATATTGTAGTGGAGGAGAAGACCAAGTTGCTGAAGACCGTGTCTGAAGCGAAGAACATCATGGCGATTGCAGAGATCAGCGAAGATATCTCAGCCTCGTTCGGTATCTACGATCTGAACGAATTCCTGTCTGCCACCCGTCTGATCGATAAGCCGACGTTTACGTTTGGCGATCAGATGATCGAGGTCAAGTCAGAATCGGGTACAGAAGGCCTTGACTACTTCTGCTCAAATCCCGAGATCCTCACTCACCCCAAGAAGGACATCAAGGATCCCACGTATGAGGTATGTGTGGTACTCAGTGATGCGCAGATCACCCAGATTAAGAAAGCTGCTTCAGTCCTCGGGTGCGAAACCGTATCCTTGACTCATGAAGCTGGTGACAGCAAGATCTGGGCGGTAGTATCTGATCCGACTAATAAGTCGTCAAATGCTTATCGGCTTGAGATTGCCGACGGGCCAGACTATGTGGACATCCCCGTCTTTTCGTTTGATTACATGATCAGCAATCTTAAGATTGTGTCAGGTGATTACACAGTATCGCTCAGCTCGCGGCGGATCAGCAAATGGGCGTTGATCAATGCGGGATCAATTACGTACTGGATTGCTCTTGAAAACTCGAGCAGCTATGACGCATAACAACAACAAAGAAGGAAAACAGAACATGTCCAATACACCAAAGGTTGATGCTAATCAGCCAGCTCTTCGGGCTATCCCCGAGGATCTAATCATCAACGCACTGAAGTGCATCGATGCAGCTTGTAAGCGTGGAGCTTTCCACGGCGGCGAGATGAGCACGGTTGGTCACGTACGTGATAACCTCTATGCTTCGGTGGCTGACGTCATTGATGCAATGATGGCTGAACAGCAGGCTCAGGCCGATGCGCCTGAAGTAGAGCTGGGTCCCGATGACAACCACGCTGTCGCCGAGCCCGGTGAGCCCGGAGTACCTGGCGATGCTATGCCGGATGGTGCTGTAGGTCCCGATGGTATCGAGCCAGCCGTGGATAACGTCATCCAGTTTCCCGGTAAGCAGTAAGCACGAAAGCATAGGCAAAAGCATATGAACAATACATTATGGAGCGAGTTTTATCGCCCGAAAAACATCAGTGATTGTGTCCTCCCAGTTGATATTAAGTCAACGTTTGAGAAGATGGTATCACAGGGCAGTATTCCTAATATGCTTTTGACGGGCAGCCACGGTCGAGGAAAGACTACGGCTGCCCGGGCCTTGTGCGATCAGTTAGACCTTGACTATATTCTGATCAATGGGTCAGAAGACAGCGGGATCGACGTTCTTCGTACGAAGCTTCGGCAATTTGCATCTACCTGTTCAATGTCAGGTGATGGGAAGCCTAAGGTGGTTATCCTTGACGAGGCTGACAATTTGAATGCAGTCTCAACACAACCAGCTCTTCGGGGATTCATTGATGAATTCTCAAAGAATTGCCGGTTCATTTTTACCTGTAACTATCCTAATAAGATTATTGCACCCATTCGTGATTCTCGTCTGACAAAGATTGATTTTAAGATCAATAAGAAAGACATCCCGGCTCTGGCTATGACGTTCCATAAACGCATGTGCAAGATCCTAGATGAGAATAACATCAAATACGACATTAAGCTGGTGGCCGAAGTCGTAATGATGTATGCGCCAGATTGGCGACGGGTTATTAGCGAGTGTCAGATGCATTCGCTTGGAGGTACCCTTGCACCTACCGCTTTGAATTCGATGTCTGATCAGAGTTTCAGTACGCTGATCGGGTATTTGAAAGATAAGAACTTCAAGGAGATGCGGAAGTGGGCAGGTCTAAATTCTGATTTAGACTCGGCCATTATCTTTCGAAAGATTTATGATTCGTTATCAGTGTCGGCAGAACCCAGCACTATACCGATCGCTATTTTGATCATTGCTGAGTATCAGCATAAGGCTGCATTTGTAGCCGACCACGAGATCAATATCGTAGCATGTCTCACCGAGATCATGCGCGACGTTAAGTGGAACTAACAACGAGAAGAAGAGAGAAAAGACCATGAGTACTATTGTAGCCAAATCCCTCCGCCAGCTGCGGAAGAACCCCACCGCCAAAGTGCCTGAGCACGCGTGCTCAAACTGCAAGTGCAAGCGGTATTCGCCGTGCACTTGCGCGATCAAGTCCGGCTTTGTGCCGCGGAATAAGTAATGGCTAAGCTCTCTCCATTTGATTTTGTAGAGAGTATCGTTACTCGGGACAAACCAGACCTTATGGCTCTTGATCCCGAGAACGAGAAAGCCTATCTGCCGTTTATTATTAATCGGCAGTTTTCATATTTTGCAGACATTGTCCTTACAGCTAACTCAATGAATGAGTTGGGTAAGATTGATAAGCGTCTTCAGTATGATTTCTATCGTTCTATGGTCCGCCCCGGCAAGCGGTTTGCTAAGTGGCTTAAGCCCGAAGCGAATGATGACGTTAACATGTTGGTTGAATACTACAGCATCAACCGGCAAAAGGCAGAGGCTGCTCTTAAAATTCTAACACCCGCAGCGTTGAAAGAGATTCGAGCGAAGCTTTCTCGGGGAGGAATCGCGAAAAGATAAATAACTCAGTTAGCATTGGGCTAGCATTATAGTGAGTTATTGCCATGAGCGAATACGTAGATCAGTCAATCATATCTTGGTCCCCTTCAGATATGATTGAAGTTATCCTTGCAGAACCCGATGATTTTCTTAGGATTAAGGAAACCCTTACTCGCATCGGCGTCTCTTCCCACCGCGAAGAGAACACACTCTTTCAGAGTTGTCACATCCTCCACAAACAAGGACGATACTTTATCGTCCACTTCAAAGAGTTATTTTTACTTGATGGCAAATACAGCACCTTTACAACCAACGACAAAGAACGGCGGAACACTATCGCAATGCTTCTTTCGGATTGGGGCTTGCTTGAATTATCTGACCGCAGTAAGATTGCGTCGGCCGCGTCGCTCAAACAAATTAAGATCATTCCATTTAGAGACAAATGCAAATGGGTTCTTAAAGCTAAGTACACGATTGGCGCTCCTCCTCGTTAAAACATTTTGTTGTGTACAAATGTCTTCGACTGTGTTATAGTAGATCTATGAACAGTGAATTTTATACATCAATAGCGCGACAGGGAAACAGCCTGCTTTATTGCGGCTACGATAGAGATGGCGAGAAGCTCCAAAAGCGAATCAAATTTAAGCCCAAGGTATTCCTCCCAACAAAGGACGGCGCAAGCGCTGGACCGTGGAAGTCAATATTTGGCACAAACCTTCGAGAAGTCGAGCTCGAGTCTATGACCGAATTTCGAGACTTCCTTGACAAATATAAGCACGTACCCAATTTCGAAATATATGGTACCGACCGGCATATCACAGCGTTCACTCAGGAAAAGTTCCCGAACAAAGTTGATGTTGACCGCCGCTTTATCAATATAGCCAACATCGATATTGAGACAGCTATTGGTGATGGTTTCCCAGATCCCGGCATTGCGGATCAAGAGATTCGTTCTATCACAATGAAGCTTTCCCGTGATGACGTGTATTACGTCTTTGCGTATAAAGCTGACTACACACCCCACCGTTCCGATGTAACGTTCATCCAATGCAAAAACGAAACGGATATGCTAAATCGGTTTTTGGATCTGTGGCAAATGCCATTCTATCGGCCGGACGTTATCACAGGGTGGAACACACTCTTTTTCGACGTACCGTATATTGTGAATCGTATTGAGAAAGTTTTGGGTGAGGGATCCGCTAAGCTTCTATCACCCTGGAAGCTTGTTCATGCCCGAGAAGTTAAAGTGTTTGATCAGCCTCGGCAGACATACATTATCGAAGGCATCCAACAGTTAGACTATGTGGATCTCTTTAAGAAGTTTGCTTACACCTATGGCAATCAGGAATCATACACGTTAAATCATATCGCCCATGTTGTTTTGGACGAAACCAAGCTTGATTATTCGGATGTTGGTAACCTCAATGATCTCTATGATAAGCACTTCCAGAAATTCATTGAGTATAATATCAAGGACGTCGAACTCGTCGACCGTTTGGACACCAAGCTAGGCTTCATTGACATTTGCTTTACGCTAGCTTATATGGCCGGCACAAATTATTCGGATGCTCTGGCTACCACACCGATCTGGGATGGTATCATCTATCGTCGCTTATGCGAGAACAATATCCTGCCGCAACTCACGTTGGGAAGCAAAGTTACTGGATCGTATGCAGGAGGATATTGCAAACCGCCGCAGATAGGTATGCATGACTGGGTGATGAGCTTCGACTTCAATTCGCTGTATCCATCACTCATCATTCAGTGTAACATGTCAACCGAGACTCTATTGCCCAAGCATGATCTGAATGTTTCGGTTCAGGCAATGATTGATGGAACGTACAAAGTTACTAAACCAAATGTTGCAGTGGCTGCTAATGGCGCCCAGTTCAGGACAGATAAGGTTGGGATGATCCCAATGATTGTCTCGGAGATGTATGCCAAGCGTAAAGAGCTCAAAGGTAGCATGAATAAGGCCAAGCGTGAGCGGGAAGATATCCTGAACGAACTGAGCTTGCTGGAAGCCGTATAATGGTATTGGCGGTCGCCGTTTATACTCTAATCATTTGACAGATGAAACATTATATTTACGAGATGGTGAAGCTATTCCAATGGGATTTGTCCAAGGCATAACTCCTTCCGTTAAACAGCGTCAACTATTGCAGCTTTGTAAACCGCGCTCTCTAAAGCATGTGAAGTGCCCTCATTGTGGTGTTGAAGGCAGTGGTGGTAATATGACTAGGTATCATTTTTCAAACTGCAAAAATACCAGTGTACATGCTTAATGAATTGTGGTATAATGGTTCTCTAATGAAAGGTAGTATGAATAAAGAAGAAAGAATAGCAGAGCTGCGATTGAAGATACATACTCTCGATGCTAAGATTGAGTTGTTCTCTAATCAGCAGATGGCTTACAAGATCCTAAAATAGTGGGACCGTGAGCAGCGATGCTCATGTTAACACCGTGTGAATTCAGTGAAGGCTGTCAAATGCTAATACTGAGCCAAGCCACAAAGTGGAAGGTGCAACGACTATCCGCAAGGAGTACATTCAAGTGAATGGAAGCGCTCGGCAACTCAATGAGTTGAAGATATAGTCTGATCTCATATGAAAATATGAGCTGGGGAAATCCCGGGAATACCGTAACGCAGTATTTTGAACTCAATGATTAAATAGCCTCTACGGAGCTTTAGCCTCCAAATACTTTCGGTATTTCGATCTGCGAATAGCCGAGGGTATCACCCTAACAGGCCAAGCTGTCATCCAGCATGCTGAACGAGTCATTAACGCAAAGCTTAATGAGTTCCTTGGCACAAGCGATGTAGATCGTGTTATTGCCATCGATACTGATTCGCTCTACATCAGCGTTAAGGATGTTATATCGAAATTCAAGCCAAAGGATCCTATCAAGTTCCTTAATGAGTTTGGTTCTCGATTCATATCTTCGATCTTTGATGAAGCGTTTTCAAAGTTTGCAATTGATCATGGCGCTATCGAAAATCGGATGTTCATGGCTCGGGAAGTAATTGCTAATCGAGGTATCTGGGTAGCTAAGAAGCGCTACATCTTAAATGTGCTTGATAGTGAGGGGATTACTTTCGCCGAGCCTAAGATCAAGATGATGGGTGTTGAAAGCGTGAAGTCATCTACACCTCAGATATGCCGGACAGCGATGAAGTCGATCTTTAGAGTTATTATGAATGAGGATGAGCTTGCGGTTCAAACTGCAGTGGCTGAGTTTAAGCAGAAGTTCTTTGCAGCTCGGGTACACGAGATAGCTTTCCCCCGGTCAGTATCTAACGTGGTGAAGTATGCTAATCCCACCTCGATATATGTAAAGGGAACACCAATGCACTGCCGGGGCGCTTTGATGTATAATCATTTTCTAAAGGAAAAGAAGCTTCGGAAGTTCCGCACAATATTCAATGGCGATAAGATCAAATTCGTATATCTTAAGGTGCCCAATCCGATTGGCGAAAATATCATTTCGTTTCCCGATGACAAATTACCCGATGAGTTTGGTTTGAATCGCTTCATTGACTATGAGTTGCAATTCACAAAGACATACGCTGATCCGATTCAGAGCATCCTAGATGCAGTGGGTTGGAACATCGTACATCAGTCCACCTTAGAGGATTTCTTTATCTAATGATTGAGTTAACGATATTCAGATCTATCCACGATAACAAGACACATAATCGTGTTGAGTTTGGGACATGGCCGAAGTTTGTTGCTGCGCTCTTTGAGATGAGTAAGGTTCCTGCCTATAAGCCTGCGAAAGACGAAAGGCCGGGGCCCGGCGCGGCCGTTCTGATTTCTCCAGCACAATATATGCCCAATACTACCCGAGCTAATGCTAATGTTACGTACTGGGGAGGTTGGGTTGCTTTGGATATCGATAACTACAGCGGATCGTTCAAGGAAACTCTTGAGATGTTCAAAGATTACGATGGTGTTTGCTATTCCTCAGCTTCATCAAGAAGAGAGCATCCAAAGTTTAGGATTATTTTGCGGTTAACAGAAACTGTACCGGTCGAAAAGATTCGGCGCTTTTGGTTTGCTCTTAATCGGGAATTTGGTAATGTAAGCGATCCACAAACCAAGGATCTGTCGAGGATGTATTACGTTCCCGCGCAGTACCCAAAGGCGTTCAATTTCATTTTCAAGCTTGGAGGCACGAAGATAGTAGACCCAACGAGGTTTATGTCCACCCACCCATTCGTCGAGCCGGCCCAAGATTTCTTGTCTAAGCTTCCCGAAAGCGTCCAGCGAGAAGTGATGAAGCAAAGAGAATCGTCATTGACAAATGTGAGTGTGTCATGGACATCATATCGAGATTGTCCATTCATTAATCGGAAACTGCTTAAGGAATTCGAAGCCATAGCTTTTCAGGACGGCTCGGGTCGTTATAGCCTCTTCTACAAGATAATGACGTCTATCGCCGGTGCTGCAGTTCGGGCGAAGTATCCTATCACGCCTTCAGATATCGCCACCCTCATGCTGCAGATTGATTCTGACTTTGGCGGACGGTATAAAAAGCGGTCTTTAGAGGTAGAAGCGGCTAGGGCAATTAGCTTTGTTTTGAGGAGCTCATGAGTCATTTCCAGTCACTCTCAGGACCGTTTTGGCCAGTCCAGAGGTATATTATCCATCGTACGAGCCCAAATGCACTCCAGAGTGACTCAGGAGCCGTAGAAGCCACTACGCCCATCAATGGTTACACACAGTGGTCATTTTTGAATAAAAGAGTGTACAAATAAGCTCACCTATGGTATATTAGTATCATGATTAAGAAGAGGACAGTGAAGGTGTGGTTGGACGATGTCCGCCCAATGCCTAAGGAGTTTGACATCCATGTTAAGACGTATGACGAGGCAATAGCAGTAATGGCGCAGCTTCGGGTGCTTTGGAGCAGATTGATTGGACTGTTCACGGCGCTAATTCCGTAGGTGCAGCGAGAATTACAGCTGCTCTGGCGTCAGCAGACCGGTGCTTGGCATTCTGAGAGAAAACGATAAGTAATATATGAAGTTATCAACAAACGACCAATTTATGATTCTCGATAAAGCTACACAAAGGTTGGCTTATCCTAAACACAGCTTCAGTAGGAAGTCTGCTGCTATAGCGTACTTATCGGGAAAACATAAAGGCATGAAACCACATCAAGCTGATCTGCTGTACGATATTAAGAGTGTATACGAAATATTGCAAAACGCAGTAATGAACAATGAACAATGAAAGAGAAATATGTCATACGAAGATAGAAATATAACGTCCATTCCCGATACCTTGGCTGATGCCGCTGAGTATCTTAACAATCAGCTTTCGATCATCTCTGATGTCGTCGATATTGCCCCGGATCTCACAGCGCAGATCATTGGCGCTTGGGCTGATTATCATGCGAAGCTGAGTGATAGTGTCAACGCATATTTTGATATGGATGATGTCATCAACACCCTGATCTATCTGCGGGGTTGCGATGAGTATCGGGCTGATGCGTTCAGCGAAGTAATTGAGGATCTGGCTGATAGTTGCCAGATGCTGTAATAGGAGAGGTGAAAAATGTCAAGAGACTGGTTTAGTGATATGCGGGATATGCACCGGAAGTTCGGTGTACGAGATTGGGTGCTAGCAGCTGTAGAGCGGGGTGATAAACCTTTGCTTCAAAAGTATATTGCATTCCGTCTTTTAATGATCAATGAGGAGCTGGCCGAGACCTTCTCAGCAGCTATGGTTCAGGAAAACCCTGAAGAAGTTGTGGATGGACTTATTGACCTATGTGTATTTGCGATCGGCACTCTTGAGTTGCTGGGTGTGGATGCTCATAAGGCGTGGGACGAAGTCTATGCCGCTAACATCTCTAAGAGCATCGGTGTTAAAGAAGGCAGGACCAATACCTTTGGCCTTCCGGATTTAGTGAAGTCTGAGACATGGCAACCGCCTTCTCATGAATCTAATCATGGTGATCTTTCGGCGATATTCGGAATGAATGAGGAGGTAATATGAAATTCGATACAGGCAAATCTGCGATCCATTTAATTCCGCCAGAGTGCATCCTTGCGATCGGCGAGGTTTTTGCAATGGGCGCCAAGAAATATGGTGAGAACAACTGGCGGCATGATACTGGTAGGACTACATACGGCCGTACGTATGCATCAATTCAGCGGCACTTGCTAGCGGATCGTATGGGTGAGGATCTTGATTCAGAATCTGGCCTTCCACATCTTGCCCACGCAATGACGCAACTTTGTATTCTGATGATTCAGAAGAAGCAGTCACCCGAGATGGACGACCGTTGGCCAAAGCAGCCCGGTCCAATTGATATGGGGATGAGCAAGCATGTGCCTGTTCAACCAAAGATTGAAGCAACTCCAGTTACTATTGGTGATTTGGTGGGAATAGAAGAGGGGATGACATGTTAATCACACAAGATATACGCAATCATTTTATTGCAGAACTCGCTGCTGAACACTTCACAATCGATCGTAATGGAAGTAAGACCATCGAAATGATCGGAGCATCATTCCTTGCAGATGCAAATTGCATTTTTGGTTTTCCTAACGTCGACTATATCAAAGCAGAGATTGAATGGTATACCCGAGCGATCCCGAATGTGAATATATTCAAAGAGTTGTATGAGATCGTGCCGAAGGCCTGGATCTCAACTGGTGATCCTTTTGGCGCTGTCAATTCGAATTATGGTGAATTGGTCTATAGTCCCAAATATCATCGGCAATTTGTTCGAGCATGTGACGAGCTGATTCAGAATCCTGACTCTCGTCGGGCTCAGATGGTGTATAATCGGCCATCTATCTGGACAGAATATAACGAAGGCGGCAAGAACGATTTCATTTGCACCAATGCTCAGACAATGTACATTCGGGATGGTAAGCTACATATGGTTTGCCAGATGCGCAGCAATGACGCACTTTGGGGATACGCAAATGATTACGCCTGGGCCAAACATTTGATGAGCGAAGCTGTCAAGGTTATCAATCATGTAACCGAAGCAGAGATCCCAATTGAGATTGGTGATTTGCACTGGCAGGTGATGAACCTCCACGTGTATTTTAGGCACTTTGATTTGGTGAAACAACACATGTAAACTTGCCGGTACAAAGGGTGCTTGTTTAAAGTTAGGAAGCATCATGGATTTGGAGAAGTAAGTCGAAAGCTTAAAGGCAGAATAAGCCCAACTACGGGCATGAAATTCGGCCCTCCTTCTGAAGAAACACGCCGCAAAATATCAGAAGCGACAAAGGATAAAAATAAAAATAATGCATCAGGAAAAATGGGGCAATATTGGAAAGGTAAAACCTCGCCAAATTCAAAGGGACTTTATTGCATTGGTTGTCATCAACAATTTGCACCGTCTCGCGCAGATCGCCACAATAAATGCGTGAAAGAATTTTACCAGAAAGTTAATAATGCATAGTATGGACAAAGACAGAGTAGTTGTTTATTCCCCGAAGTGGGATAAGAGATTCGTGGATCTGGCGAAGCATATTTCGTCGTGGTCTAAAGATCCTTCGACTCAGATCGGCGCTGTCATCGTCGATCCAAAGACTCAGAAGGTTTTGAGTATGGGTTATAATGGCTTCCCTGCCGGAATTCATGATACCTACGAACGTTTGAATGACAGGCCACTGAAGCATTCGTTGGTTGTGCACGGTGAAATGAATGCCATATACAACGCTGCGGCGTGTGGAGTTCTTTTATCCGGCGCGACTATCTATGTGCAAGGCTTACCAGTATGTAATGAATGTGCTAAGGGAATTATCCAGGTTGGTATTCGACGAGTCGTAATCCGCCACGCCTTTGATGTACTCCCTGAACCATGGAAGACCTCAGCCGAACAAAGTGAAGCATTATTAAATGAAGCGGGAGTTGATATAGAATATTATGAAAGGTAAAATGAAAAAGAAAAATGTAGTTCTTCTACTTGGTCGAGGAACCGAAGGCTGCGGTGTAACAAAATTCACTCTTGAGCAAAATCGTTGGCTTACCGAAAACGGGTACACCACGACAATTTATTCGTTATCGGATAAGACGTGGACTCGTAAGGACGCTCATGATAACACATGCATTGAGTTAGTCAAATTCAAAGACGACGTGGTTTGCGATAAAGTCATTGAAGCTTGCAACAAGGCTGACTATGTACTCGTTAACTCCTTGCCGTCTAAGGGCCACCCGCCTGAGGCCATCAAGAACTTTGCACGATTGCTAAAGAGTCTTAAGGTCCCTATGGTGCTAGTGCAGCTTGATCATATGTCAGCATCCATTGCTCGAAACGAATGCTTGAACGAAGCAATAGATGCTGCTAAGGTGTTGTTCTCTCTTAGTCCTACTAATGATTTTGGTGAGTATGTGATTGACTATAAAGGAGTTGGGCAGCTGAGTAGCTTCTTCGGTGATGATGAAGTTGAGATTTTTGACTTCCAGCCGGGATGTTATTTTGATACCATCCGCGACAAATACTGGAAGGACATCAAGGAGCAGGATTCAAAGCGGCATTGTCTCCCTTGTCGTACAACAAGCTGGAAGGGTTACAACCAGATGTTTTCATTCCATGAGAATTATTTGCGGGCTCATGCTTGTCTAACGATGCTTGAAGGCATTGAGAGATCCCCGGCATACCTAGGCTTCAAGGAGATCGGCCCATTTGAAGGTCACATCCAAAAGGACGATTCACCTCTTACTGTGGATTTGAGTACGAAGTATGGTGCTGAGCTTCAGGTCTTCGGGCCTTATGTTCAAGCTGATATGCTAGAGCGTATGTCAAAGACAGCATTCGGATATCAACAGACGATATTCAAGCAGCGCTATCTGGCCCGTGCTTTAGAGTACACCCACTGCGAAGTGGTTGCGGTTGGTGCATTACCTGTATTCCGAGAAGACTTCGGCCGCCGTTGTCATCATCGTATTAGTGGCTTGCCTTTGACTGAATGTAAAGATACCGGCACTGTCTGGTTATCTGAGACGCATGAGGATATGGTAACAGCCTTTCTCTTGATTAAGAAGCTTGAGAAGGACTTGAAGATGCGGGATGAGTGGCGCCACATGGCCTACGAATTCTATAAGGGCCACCAAGATGCGAACTTCACGTTTGCAGAAATGATTGCTACTGCGGAGGCTAAAATTGCGAGTTAAACATGCTGCTATAGTCCCCCTAATCGGGGGTATGCCGATTGCATCTGAGCACGTCTTTGGTGCACCTCCTGAATATGTTCTATCGTATTCACCATTTGCTGCTAATGACGCTCAGTACCGAGCTTATCGACCCAATGTTCCGTACATGCCAATTGATAAGAATGAGGCTAAGTCATTCAAACTTGCGCCAGTTGATATTGTGTCAACCCTCTGCCCATGCGCAGGGCTATCTTCATTATCACCATCGGCTGCTGCAGAGTCGACTACAAATGATTGGATGACAATTACGGCTAAGTATGTTCTATCTGAACTAGAGCCGAAGGTCTTCTGGGGTGAGAATGCTCCAAGGCTTGCATCTAAGATGGGTGAGCCTACAGTCAATAAACTGCGAGCAATTGCAGAGGCTAATGGATATACATTCTCATTGTATAAGACGAAGTCAATTCTACATGGTCTTAGTCAGGTGAGGGATCGGTCGTTCTATTTCTTCTGGCGGGGCGATAAGATTCCGCATTTCAAATACTTCAATCGCGAGCATGAAAAGATCGAAGATGCTATCACAAAGGCGTTTGTGTCTGATGACGATCCGATGAATGCTCTAGCAAATTCTAAGACTCCGAGCAAGGATCCCTACTATCAATTCATCCGCGAAAAGATATATCCCAATATGTCTCATGCTAAGATTGTGTCGAAGGTTAAACGCTCAATCAACGGGATGTCACTCATTGAGGAAGCGGGTTTTACTTACAACGAAATCGCTGAATGGATGGATGCTCATTCATATACTAAACTAGCGAATCGATGTCGGGAGATCCACATCAAGCTTGCAGCAGGCGGTAATGTCATGCGTAAGATTCTTGAGTTTCCCGCAGATTACATTGGAGCTTTTGTGGGCCACATGCCAACGCAGCTTATGCATCCGACGGTTGACAGATATCTTACAATCCGAGAGTGCTTGAACATCATGAAGATGCCCAGAGATTTCATCCTTCAGGGTGGTCTTCGAAACATCAACATGATTTGCCAGTCAGTTCCAATCACAACAGCAGAAGATATTGCTAATGAGATCTTTGAACATCTAAAGGGCAATCGCGATACGACAACGACGTCATTCCTAGTGCAGGATAATAAGAAGCAGGCTTCGTCGGCAGTTCCGACTGGAGCAACAATTGACGAATTCTTCGAATAAGGAGTATTATGTTTATTACATTTGAAGGGCCGGAAGGCTGTGGAAAGACAACGCAAGTTAGTCATTTAGTAGAACGCTTATTGTCCGTTGGGTACGATGTTGTTCGGCTGCGGGAGCCAGGTGGAACCCCACTTGGAGAAGCACTTCGAAATATTGTCCAGCACGATTTGGTGGGATCTGATATTTCTCCTCGTGCCGAGACACTGTTGTTTGAAGCCTCGCGCGCGCAACTAGTATATGAAGTCATTAATCCTGCAATAGAACGAGGAGCGATTGTAGTATGCGATCGATTTATTGATTCGACATTGGCATATCAGGGCTATGGTCGGCATTTTAAGCTCGATACGATTTCCGCCCTTAACGCGTTTGCAATTGATAACGTCTATCCGACGCTTACCTTTATGTTAGAACTAAATACCGAAGATGGGTTCGAGCGCATCAGTCGCAATAGACCAGATGGCGCACCTCTAGATCGTATGGAACGAGAAGGCCTTGAGTTTCACAAGCGTGTAAATGATGGCTATCGTCAATTAGCTCAACATACCGACCGCAACCGCATGGTTATAATTGATGCAAGTCAAACGATCCCAACCATTCATACACTCATTTGGGAGCGTGTCATGGAAGAACTAATTTTTGATCATAACCTTCCTTGCTCTAGGCCCATTACAATTGAAGCTCCTCTCCCCCAGGGGTTTACACATATTCGAAAATAATGGTGTACATTTGCTAGCATCTATAGTATAATGGATCCATAATAAAGGAAGATTATGATTTACGATACACTTACAGATTATTTGCGGAAACACCCTAACGGGACTCACGGGCAGTACATGAAGTATCTGAGCAAGCTTGCTACAGATAACGCTGCGGCATATTACTCGGGGGCAGAGGTTGTTGAGGATTCTGATTTTGATGATCTCATTGCCCACATCCGTGCAATTGACCCGAATGCTGCAGTGCTTAAGCAAGTCGGTGCACCGAATACGTTCGGAGATGATGTTGTCCACAGTTCACCAATGGGATCCTTGGCTAAGTGCAAGACGTTACCCGAGGTTGAAAAGTGGATGACTGATATGAAGGCCGAAACAATTGACATCAGTCAGAAGATCGACGGCCTCGCCATAACCATCACATACGAAAATGGTGAGCTCGTCAAGGCTGCTACCCGAGGCGATGGTGCTGTTGGGCAAAACATCACCGAAAACGTGAAGATGATTGATGGTATTCCCCACAACCTCGGCTGGGCTCCGGGCGGCGGCGCCGCCCTGCCGGGCGGCGGCGCCAAGCTTGAAATTCGGGGTGAAGTGTATATGCGGAAGTCTGTGTTTCGGGACATAAACGAAAAGCGTGCCAAGCTGGGTACACCTCTCTTTAAGAATCCCCGGAATGCTGCGGCAGGATCACTGCTTAATAAGAATCCCAATATTACTAAGAAGCGAAAGCTTTCGTTTTTGGCTTATGGCGATCCCATTTCGCGGTTGTACACACCATACGTCCCAATGTTCTCGGTTAAACGTGCTGACATTCCAAAGTTTATTGCTGACCAAGAGCAGAAGCGTCCCCAGCTAGATTATGCGATCGACGGTCTGGTGTTCTCAATGCCGTATGATGTAGTGCAGACAATGGGGATGACCAGCGGGTGTCCCAATGGGATGCTTGCCTTCAAGTTCCCACCCGAGCGGCTTACATCAGAAGTGATCGACATCTCGTATCAGCTTGGTCGAACCGGGCGTATTGCACCAGTTTGCAACATCAAGCCAATCTTACTGGATGGATCAATGATTGCTCGTGCCACTTTACATAACTGTGCTAATGTCATGAATCTGGACATCGGCCCCGGTGCTATCGTTGAGATTGCAAAGGGTGGCGATATTATTCCGCAGGTTATGAAGGTTGTCACCCGCGGTCTTGAAGCCATTTTGCCTAAGCTGTGCCCAAGCTGTAATGCTGAATTGATTTGGAGCGAAACCGAAGTTGATTTGCTATGCGAAAATCCTTTATGCCCCAACCAGTTCAAGGCCTTCTTGAATTATTGGATTAAGCTGATGGACATTGAGGAAATCGGGCCCAAGGCCATTGATGCTCTTTATGAGTCAGGCAAGGTAAACTCAATCCCCGACTTGTTGAACCTCTCTAAGAGTGATCTCCGAGGGATTTTCGGTATGGGATCAAAATCTACGACGATCTTCAAGAATCTTTCAGCACTTAAGGAAGTGCCTTTGTGGAAATTCCTGTGTGGTCTGGGTATCCCTGAGCTCGGCAAGTCGACCAGTAAGCTCGTTGCTGCCGAATTCAAGACGTTGAATAACCTGATGGGTTACGTATTTGGGATCGAGACAGAATCGTGCTTCGAGCACATTGCTGGTATCGGAAGTACGTCAAGCAAATACATCTTTGATGGCCTTCGGAAATCAGTAGACCTTCAGTTTGAACTTCAGAAGGTGCTTAAGGTTCTTTCGGTTGAAGACGCATCGTCCCCGGCCGGTAAACTTAATGGGATGTCTTTCTGCATCACTGGCGCTTTGCCTTCAGGCCTGAAGCGTTCGGTTGTTGAGGATATGATTAAGAAGGCTGGAGGTGAGCTTAAGAGTGTTAGCAAGGGATTAACATATCTGATTCAGGCTGACGCTTCTAGTACGAGTGGGAAAACAAAAAAAGCTGTTGCACTTGGTGTCGAGATTATCGACGAAACTATGTTGAACAAGTTGCTGCAGTAAGGAATATATTATGATTGATGTGATTTATTTGGATGTTGATGGTGTCCTCGGCGATTTTATATCTACAGCATTTGTCTGGCATGGTATTGAACCTGGCACTATTGCATGGCCCAGAGGTGAAAGCGATATGGCCAAGGTTCTTGGAATCAGCAACAAGGAATTTCTTGATGGTATTGATGATGAAGACTTCTGGGCTAACATCTTTCTCGCCCCCGGTGGACCAGAAATCTTTGCAGCTGTTACCAACTTCGCTAAACAGTATAGCGTTGATGTGGTAATTGCCTCACAATATCCGATGGGTTATAGAGCGAACTTTGAGCTTGGTCGGGAAACATGGTTAGCACGGCATGGATTTGATACGATTCCTCGAACATATAATTGCTCATCGCAGACTAAGGTTCACCTCGCTTCTCCTACAGCATTGCTCATAGATGACATGGATGACAACTGCGAGTATTTCCGCCGCGCTGGAGGAATGACGTTCCAACCCGCCCGAGAATGGAATCGCTTTCATTCGATTAGAGGTACTCATAATAATTTTGAGGTGGACGAGGTTGAGGTTCTAACTGACGCTCTTCTTGCATATCATGTCTGTCGGCAATTTGAGGCGCAGAGATGATTACTGATAATGTTAAGCATAAGTGGACAAAGGTCGATAATGATCATTTACTGCAATCAACTGTAACTATTAGCGTATCATCACTGCTTTCAGAAGAATTGCTAAATGTAGAAGCTGTTAAGTCAGAAATCGAAAAGATGCATACCCACTCGCTTAATAATTTACTAAAGAGCGAACTTAATGGGCTTGTATCAGCTATTGAATCAGAATGTCTTAAAAGAGGGCACTTCTTTACGGATCATGGCCGGCCAACAAGATTGCACGATCTTTTTAACGAATTGAAGATAGCTATCTATAAGGTGTAGTTCCTATCATAAAGTCCTCTAGCATAAATACCTGTAAGTTCCATCACTTTTTAGTGTACAAACTACAGCGACTGTGGTAGTATTGATCCAGAATAAGGAAAAGATATGAGCAGGTCCCACAGAAAAACACCCATCATTGGCCGTGGCGGCGGATCAGAAAAATATGATAAGCGCATTTGGCACGGCCGGATGCGAGCCCACGAGAACGCTTTGTGCCGCAATGCATGCGTCTCGACTATCGAAGATGTAGATGATCTGATCTTTCCACAGAAGAACGATGTCTCTAATGTGTGGTCAATGTCAAAGGATGGGAAGGGCTATAATACCTACGATCAGACGATCGGGTGGACTAACTGGCGTACCGGTGAATTCATACCCTACTGGGAGACTTATTACAAGTACTATCGGGCAGTTCTTGCCAAGTAAATGTGTAAAGGCTTGTGTAAGCCATACTTAATGATTAAATGCAGAATTCAGCACCTTTTAGTGTACAAACTAGAGTCACTATGGTAGTATTGATCCAGAGTTAAGGAATAAAGTATGAAGAACAAGTTGGGTAAGTTGAATCTGGACAAGAATTACGCCTTTGGTGTTGAAATGGAATTCACCGAAGCACTGCAGCGGGATGTTGGTGCTGCTATGCGAAAGAACGACAAGAAGTATCGTAAGGGCTGTAAGCTAGCACCCCGTGACGGCCGTGCTGCTCGACACCGTGCAGTCGAGTATGCTAAGTGGCAGTTGACGTCAGATCAGTCTGTCACCAGCAATGATGATGACGGCAATGTGATCGGGGGTGAAGTCATTTCCCCCACGATGGACGTTAACACCCAGTCATTCCGGGAAATCCGGGCGATGATCAAGATGCTCACCGCTGCCGATGCTGTCTATACCTCGGACACTGGGTATCACATCCACTTAGACCTAGGCGATGTCTGCCGTGTAGTGGTTACTGCGATTTACCTAAAACTGAGCCATGACATCCTCCAGATGCATCCCGATCGTTATGGGAAGTATATGCTTCGTTCCCTCATCAATCTAAACAACACCGCTTGCAGTAGCGACTCCCGTCTACAGATCGCTATGCTGTTGATGAACAATGAGCCCGATTATATCATCGGGGAAAAGTATAACGATATTCATTTCTATCAAGAGAACGCTAAACGCTTCCTCGAGATACGATTTGGGGGTATGGTTGACGACCATGACCTGATCGTCGCTTGGACTAAAACATGTCTACAGATCGTCAATGAGGCGATGTGCTATACCGATCTATTTGAATTCCTAACCGAGGAAATCGAATACGACATCATGAGCTTAAACGATCGGGCTCCCCGAGTCCTCAGGTTTACTACAGCTGAACGTTTGGCTGTAGAGAATATGATCGGTTGACTGATATGGGTTCCGCTTTTACTACAGCCAGTACTATAGCTCCTGAGTCACTCTTGAGCCCCCTTTGGTCCGATTGGGGCCAATAACCACCCTCAAAAGATCCCAAGTGACCTAGAGAGTGACTCAGGAGAGCTTTATGACGCTGGAGTAGGCCTGTACGTATTACGTGGAGAGCGGGCCCGACACGCTCGGGAGGCCCCAATCCATCTCTATAGCTCCATTTTAACCGTCCTGAAAACTATTTTCAGATGTAAGTGCTTGATGGGATTGGGGTTAGCATTTTGGCCGAAAATAAATGAAAATAATGGTGTACAAGCTACAGAAACTGGTTTATAATGATCTCGGAAGGTGTCATGGTTGCAAAAAAACTGTGGTGCCAAAAAAATAGAGTTACATAACACGAAAGAGGAGAAAAACATGAATGACGAAAACACTACTGATGACCTGACCATCGACGATATCGATGTGGATGCGATCGACGCGACCGCGCTGGATGACTTTGATTTTACCGAAGACACCGCCGCTCCGGCGGAGCTCGGGATCCCGACCCTCGAAGGCGATGCGAAGGACGAGGATGAGATGACGCTTGCGGAAATGCTCATCAAGGACGAAGCCAATGCGAAGGCCTCGGGCGAGAAGGCGAAGGCGAAGGCTGCTAAGGCGCCTAAAGCTCCGAAGGCACCTAAGGCTGCGAAGCTCCCGGCTGCTCTCCGGCTGCTGAAGGTGAAGAAGGCTCGGGTTCGGAAGTCTAAGATGACTCCTGGGGATCTCGAAAAGATGATCGACGTGGTCACTACGGCTACGGTTGCAGAGACTGATCTGGCGATCGTCAAGCGTTGCCTGATCATGGATGCGGCCACCCCGCTGTTTGCCCTTCGGGACATCTACCGTGAACTGGTGCACCCTCGCTTCAAGGCGACGGTCCGTGGTTGCTATAATGTGACTGCGATCCTGGCATCTCTGACGGCTCAGCGCTAACCTAGGTGCAATATGGCAGTGCGTAAGCAATACAACCTCAGTGAGTGCAAGGAAATACACCCAGGTGTATTTCATTGGAAGCTCGATAAGTTCATCCTCGTCAAAGACGGTGAGCATTATCTGATCCTCAAGGATAGACTCGACAAGATGGTTGAGGCATCTCATGGCCACTTCGATGAAATCATTCGAGACTTCACGCCTCGAAAATTCAAAGCCAAGGATCCCAACGCACCTAAGAAGGTCCGTAAAGCGAAAGCACAACCCGACGTCGAGCTCGAAGATTCTATCTCCTCGACGTACGGGTGGATCAATCCAGATTATCTGGATTCGAAAGACAAGCATTACGATACTAAGACGGGATTCCGCCTTCGATCTTCAATTGAAGCTGAGCTTAAAGCCGCGGCTAAAGGCCGGGGCCCTCGTGTAACAGAAGAGCTTTCAGATGGCACCTACGTCAAAGACAAGGGTACTAATCCACCTCTGGAGTCTAAGCCCTCCAAGAGTGACCTGAAGCCTTCGAAACGGGTCGTCAAGAAGAAGCCCGTGGTGAAGAAGGTGGTGAAGAAGTTCATTAAGAAGAAAGCTGCTAAAAAGATCACTACAGCCCACTTTGATCAAGACATTCTAGCCTCGCCTACTAAGCGGCGTAAGAGTGTAAAGCCTGCCGCTTCCCCAGCTCGTTATAAAAAATAACGGTGTACATCTCCAAGCAATTGTGATATACTAGATCTAAATTAATTAAGGATTACCAATGAGAAATGAAGCAGTCAGAACGCCATTTAGTGAAGGCATTCGCGTTGAAGCAGCAACAGTAGAATACCTTCGTGCTAAGATCGCATCAAAAAGACAAGAGGAAAACCGCATGCTGAAGGAGAACCTCGCCAAGCTTAGAAAGCTGGAAAGACTCCAGGAAGAGTATTTTAAGAAGCGTAAAGAAGCTGCGCGTCGTAGCACTAAAGCTAAGATGATCTTCTATTGGCCCAATGGTGTTGAGTTCCGAACGTTTGATCCCTACTCCCCGCGGCAGATAGGCTATAGCGTGTATGATCTCTTGAACATGATCGCTGTTCACGGCCTTCCCACAAGTTTCGAAGATCGGGGTTGTTGATATGCTAAAATGCTTTACTGACACCGAGACGACCGGTGTGGATCTAACGCAGCATACTATGCATCAGATCTGTTCGGTTATCATTGACGATAACGATAATGAAATCGATTCGATCAACCTCAAGTTTGTTCCTCGATTCCTGCATTATACCGAAGAGGCCTTGTCGAAATCGCATCTGACCTATGAAGAAGTCTATGGTCGATTCCTAAATTCTAATGCAGCGTTTGAAACGTATGCAGAATTTCTCGAACGGCATGTCAATCGGTATGATCCAAAAGACAAGATGCAGTTTGTGGCCTACAACGTTGACTTTGACGAGAATGTTACTCGCCGATGGTTTGATAACTCCAAAACACAGCGGATGTATGGCAGCTATTTCTGGACACCGGGCATCTGCTTGATGCGGCAAGCGGCATGGCTAATGCGTAATCAAAGGGTGGTTCATAATTTCAAATTGGCTACCATCTGTAAATTCGCCGGAATTGAATTTGAAGAAGAGGAAGCTCATGACGCTTTGTACGATGTACGGAAGATGATTGAGCTCTATAAGAAGCTGGTGTAATATGGATGCTAAACACATATTGAAAATTGATTGGAGGGGCGACACGCATGATTGCGATACTTGTGGAACCTCTCATGCGCTGGGAGCACTGGTCACTCTTGATGGCGAGGCTATCGTTGACGTTACTCCCGTAGCTCATTGCTATGCTGGTACAAGCGATGTAGAACTGGTTGGTATTTTACTGATAGCTCTTCAGAAGCTAGGTGTTCAGGTTATTGATGGTGAGAATGATCTCGATTGGTGGATGAATTCCTGTAAGCAATGAGTAACGAAACCCGCAATAAGTCTGGAGCAGGTAAGGGTGATAAGCCTAGGCCAATTAATCTCGATAGATATGGTTCTAACTACGATCAAATAAAGTGGCCTTCAAAAAAGGAAAAGAAATGTCCGAAAGTCCCACCTCGCCATTGATTGATATGTACGGTTACGATTGGGCCGGCCTGATCGAAAACTATAGGATCGATAACATGGCTCTTCGAGATATGCTTGCAGAGAAATCTCGTATCGTTGACCGCCGCCCCGGCAAGGAATGGATCAACATTGAATTGTCAACACTATTGAAGTGGATTCCAAAGATCCTCGAGCATGAAAAACTATGTCCCACACCACAGAATCTCAGGATGAACGTTCATCCACAAACTAAATGAAAGCACACAATATGTCTCTATTAGAAAAACTCAAGAAAAGCTCTAAGCTTGCCCGAACAGATATCCTTCAAGATTCGGATATCTTCAACGATATAGTGATCACTCCAACGTCTGTCCCTATGCTAAATGTAGCACTGGGAGGAGCGTTCGATGGCGGGATCTCGTCAGGTTGCACCCTATTGGCCGGACCGAGCAAGCACTTCAAAACCAGCTTTGCTCTTTTGATGGCGGCTTCGTACATGAAGGCCCATGCCGAATCAGTGCTGATGTTCTATGATTCTGAGTTTGGTACTCCTCAGAAGTATTTCGATTCCTTTGGGATCGATCGAGCCCGAGTGCTGCACATCCCGATTATGAATATCGAGGAATTGAAGTTTGATTTAGTCAATCAGCTCGAAGTTATCGAAAAGAAAGATAACGTGATCATCATTGTTGACTCTATCGGCAACCTTGCTTCAAAGAAGGAACTTGAGGATGCGATGAACGAAAAGAGTGTAGCGGATATGACTCGGGCCAAGGCGCTCAAGGGCTTATTCCGAATGATCACTCCATATCTGCAGCTTAAGGCTATACCCATGTTTGCGATCAACCACACGTATAAGGAGCAGTGTATGGCCGGTGATACTAGAATTAAAACTGATCGTGGAATATTGCCAATATCTGAAATAGAAACGGGTGATTGCGTATACGCATTAACTGGCCTTCAAAAGGTTTTGGCCGTATATGGCCCAGATGATCTTGATTCATCTGGTAAGCGTTTTCTTGAACTCGAATTTGATGATGGTTCAACTGTTCGTTGTACTCATGATCATATGTTTTTAGATAGCAATAATGAGTGGACCCGTGCTATTGATTTGAAAATAGGCTCGGAAATGAGATAATCATACTTAAAATCTTCAATGGAAGCATGAAATGCGCATCTCGTGCGCTAAATACCGAATACTACAAAATAGTTAAATTAAGGAAAAATATGGTACGCAAATTAAAATCAATTCGTGAAGTGGAGCCATTTGGCATTTACGATATTACAGTAGACGTCGATCATTGCTTTGAACTTGAAAACGGAGTCATCGCACATAATTCAATGTTCCCGAAGGATATCGTTAGTGGTGGATGCGTTGTAGCTGGCACAGAAATTACTTTACCTGATGGTACTACGAAGGTAATTGAAAACTTTATTGTTGGAGATGAAGTCGCTACATTACAGGGAGCAAAGTCTGTAACCCACACATGGAATCCAGATACTCTTGATGAAGGTGAACCAAATTGCTTTGAAATTGAATTTGAAGATGGCACAACTGTAGTGGTATCAGAGCAACATAGGTTTCTATTACAGGAAACTACTGATTCATCACCGCATTGGGTAGAAGCAGCAATGCTTAAAGTGGATGATGATTGCAAACAAAGGAAAGAAAATGAAAATAGTAAAAATTAGACCAGTTGGAAAACGAGCAGTATACGATCTCTCAGTGCAAGATGCAGAACACTACGTCTTGAAAAATGGAGTAGTCACGCATAACACCGGTCCTATGTATTCTTCGAATGCGGTCTGGATCATTGGACGGAGAACCGATAAGGTCGGCACCGAAGTGCAAGGGTATCACTTCATCATTAACATTGAGAAGTCTCGATTCGTTAAAGAGAAATCGAAGATTCCGATTAGTGTATCGTGGGAAGGCGGGATCATGAAGTGGTCAGGTCTTCTAGAGGTAGCACAAGAAGGTGCCTTCGTGCAAAAGCCTAAGAATGGTTGGTATACTCAGCATCCCGATCCGGCAGGGCCCGCGATCGGTAAAGCATATCGCGAAAAGGATTGTCAAACAGCGGATTTTTGGAAGCCGCTTTTAACTAACAAAGACTTCTGCCAGTGGGTAACGGAAAAATACTCTATCGGCGAAGTTGCAATGTATGATCAAGCAGAATAGAATGGTGAAGATGAGTAAGTCAGTAAGAGTTGATATTGTTGAAGGCGACGTGTCGAGCAAGAATAAGTATGGTACCGCCCAGCTACGTATTGCTGAAGGCCCATACGCTGGAGTTGTATTCCAGATTGGAGCAGTCAGTTTTCCCGAACTGAATGAGAAGTCAGCCGGTGACTTCGTACCCCCGGCCGATGGTGACCTCGTCCCATTTCATATCGAATTTGATGTGATTGAAGTACCTGAAGCTATGAACACAACTATCGAAGTTATCGAGAAGGATGAAGACTTCCATCAGATTCTTGGTGATATCATCATCGACTCTATCTCCCAGATGCTCGAGGAGCAGGGTGATGGAGAAATCGCAGAACGAGCAATTCCCGTACAATAACAGTGTACATTTGAAAAGCATTTTGGTATAATAGAACCTATGGACGATATTAGCGAATTAGTGATTAAGAACGTTGTCTCAAACGAAACGTACTGCCGGACGGTTCTGCCGTTCCTTAAGATGGAGTACTTTGAGGGACACTCGAAGTTTGTGTTTAATTTGGTTGCGAAATTTGTGACTAAGTATAATGCGCTTCCGAATTGCAGCTCAATGGAATATGAGTTCTCGCAACTCGAATCTCATCCAGAGAATGCACAAGCCATCCACGACTACATTAGGCGGGTGTTCACCATCGAGGAAGATGATAAGAAGGTTGATCCGCACTGGCTCCTTGAAACTACTGAAAAGTGGTGTAAGGATCGCGCTGTCTATCTGGCCGTCATCAAATCGATTGAGATCATCAATGGCTCAAACACCACTCAGACCCCAGCGGCATTGCCTGACATCTTGTCACAGGCTCTGTCGGTTACGTTTGATCGGAGTGTTGGTCATGATTATACGCAGGATGGAGATGCTCGCTTCAATTACTACCACACAATTGAGGATAAGATCCCGTGCGATCTAGATCTTTTCAATAAGATCACCAATGGAGGTGTGACTAGGAAGACACTTAACGTCCTATTGGGTGGCACCGGCGCGGGTAAGTCTATGGTACTTTGCCATCTGGCCTCCTCATATTTGTCTAGAGGTAGTAATGTATTGTACATCACGCTTGAGATGAGCGAAGAGAAGATTGCGGAACGTATTGATGCTAACCTGATGGACATCAAAATCCAAGATCTGGGAACGTTGACGAAATCCTCGTTTATTTCGAAGCTGGCAAGTATTCGATCGAAGTCAAGTGGTAAACTGATCATCAAGGAATACCCAACGGCCGCAGCACATGCAGGTCACTTCCGAGCTTTGATCGAAGAGCTAAAGCTTAAGAAAGATTTTAAGCCGGATGTTATCATCATTGACTATATCAATATTTGTTCGTCTTCTCGCATTAAAGCGATGGGCGGATCGATTGGTAGTTACGGTTATGTGAAGGCAATAGCTGAAGAGCTCCGGGGCCTTGCAATTGAAACTGAAACAGCGATGTGGAGCGCAACCCAGACCAATAGGGATGGAATGAATTCCTCGGATGTTGAGATCACGAATACCAGTGAATCGTTCGGGTTGCCGGCAACTGCAGATCTGATGCTGGCCATCATTACGACCGAAGAGCTTGAAGAGCTCGAGCAGATGCTCATTAAGCAATTGAAGAATCGGTATAACGATATTAGCTACTACCGCCGTTTCATTCTGGGAATGGACCGTTCGAAGATGCGATTATATGATGCTGAGGAATCAGCCCAGGCAGGTGTAATGCCCGAGCCTACAGCCAAGACTAACTTTACGAGTAAAATTGCTGACGATGGCGAGAACTCATTTGCGGACTTTAAACTATGACAGCTGACCAGAAGAAATTTGTTGCTTTATTATGCGGGATGTTTGGAGTTCCGCTTTTACAATTGATGCTAATGAACTACGTATACGGCAGTAGCTGTAACGTACTAATAACTATTCAGAATGTAATGGTTCTTGCCATGATCAATTTTGGACTAGCATTGATTATGAAACATGTAGTTGTGGAGTTGATTCTTCACGGTGAGCTAGATACAACGTTAGAGATGAAATGATGAAACTAAATATTGGAGCTGGCCATAAGAGCAAGACTATGATCGGATATCGCAGCGTTGATATTAACCCCGCGCTTAAACCCGACATCTGTGCCACTGCGTGGGATCTAAAGGAAGTTGCATCAAATAGTGTGGATGAGATCTATGCTCGGCATTTCATTGAGCACCTAACGCCCGAACAACTTGGCATAACGTTTATGGAATGGAAACGCGTACTGAAGAAATCAGGGATCATTCATTTAATCTTTCCCAATTTAGCATTCCACTGTCGGCAGATTTTTATGTCTGGTATGTCTCAGCATGTTCCCAGCGCTACTAATTTTAATCATGCAATGGCGAGCATATACGGATGGATTAATTGTACGAATGCTAACCCGTTCATGGAGCATAAGTGGGGATACACCCCTACTAGTTTTGCACAGAGAGCCCAGGAACTTGGCTTTCAACCAGATTTTAAAGAATGTCGCGCATGTGACATTGACGTCATACTGCGGATTCGATAAATAAGCAAAGGAGAAAAGAAAATGAATAATTTCATTCATAGTTATGTGTATGGTGACGGCCGCCAATGCAATCAGAAGGTTGGGGTATTGGTAGGCGTTAAGCATGGTGAAGAGGTCTTTATCAGCGGATCAAAGGCTAACATTAACGCTGGAGATAAGTTCGATCGTAAGGTTGGTGTAGAACTGGCCGTGGATCGTATGATCTGTCTTCTTCAGGACGGCCGGACATCAAAGATTGCTGCTTCACTCGAACCAGCATTGGAGAGATTTGTCGCGCGCTGCGTACGATATTTTAAGACTACTGCGATTCATACTCCAGCGGTTGTTCCTTATCGAAAGGCGAAGGTTTCTAAACCCGTTATGCCAGCGGATAATGTTGACTTCGAAGCATAACGCTTCTCGGGCCCATGACGCAATTGGTCAGCGTAGCTTCCTCATAAGAAGTTAGTTATAGGTTCGAATCCTATTGGGCCCACCAACGTCAATATCTCTATCATTTGTAAATCTGTTATATGAAATATAATGGTGTACATTCTACAGACACTATGGTATAATAGATCTGTAGCAACAAATAGGAGAAGTTATGGCAATCAAGACAGCAGAGTATCGTAGGCCTGAAATTGACCTGCGAGGAACTGATGGCAACGCGTTTTTCTTGCTGGGAACAGCTGCAGAATTATGCAAGCAATTCGGCCTCGATCGTCGAACGGTCTGTGCTGAGATGCGGTCGGGAGATTATGAGAATCTCATCCAGACGTTCGATAAGTACTTTGGGGAAGTGGTGGATCTAATTCGATGAGCAAGTCAAGAATCAATCGGTTTAATAAGTGCCAGCGTGACTGGGATAATATGACTCCGGGAGATCGTCGGCGGCCTAGCCGCCGACTCGTCGATCCCGATGACGAGAAGTGGCGGCTCCAAGATGAATACGAACGTGACTTACGGGAAGATCCGTATGGTATTGGACCTAGGCGGCGATGAAAGCTACTGAAGTCACAGAGAATGGCACCTATTACCTTAAGCAGATACGAGAGGGATTGACTATTGATATAACTGTTCATATTACGGTTATCCCTCACGATAACACTCATCTAATGCAGATGAATCATATGGGTTGTCTATACCGCGCTGACGAATGCGCTGATGATGTTGAGTTCACATTACTAAAGAAAGATGAATGATTATGAGTAGGACTAGAGTTTACCCGTGGCAGTTTGGCCTTGGTCAATTAATTGAAATTAATGGAGTGGCATGGTTTGTTACTTCAGATAATAACGGCCGTCGTATGTTCGCACGCAATGGCATCACCACTGATGTGTTGATTCAGGAAAAGGAAGATGAAGACCTGGGCGAAGAGGAACACTGTAACGCCTTCAGTCCTCAGTATGAGGTCGTAGAACCAGCTGTGACTGCTGGGATGTTTATCACCTTTGCAGGAATCTTCATGGTGATTGGCTACGTATTGGGGCGTCTTATTCCTCATCTGATCGACAAACTTTAGGAGAATTATGGCTAGGTTAGTTAGAGATCGAGATGGCGAAGGCCATTATGGTTCAGTGCTTAAGCTTATTCCTGCACTGGGTGATTCTGCTCCAGTTGCGTATTGGGATGGTAATCCTGATTCGCTTCTGGGTAATGGGTTGTTCATTGGCACCGCTATAGCGGGGATGTTTTCGGATCGAGATTGGTGGTGCACTACTGTCATCAATGAGATCATTGAAGTCTCTAATGACTTCATTAGATTCAAAACCAAGAATTCAGCGTATACACTTTATCGGTAAGTCTTCATGAGTATGTTCTTTACAGCCGATTTTCATCTGGGTCATACCAACATCATGCAGTATTGTATGCGGCCATTTACTAATGTCGATGAAATGAACGAGCATATCATCCGTAGCATGAACGCCTGCACTAGTGCAGAAGACGACCTCGTTAGTCTGGGTGATTTCTCGATTCGTAATGTTAAGTGCCATCCTGATGGAACTCGATTGACACCTCGGGAGTGGGAATCCTGCTTTAAGGCTAAGCTCATTCACATCTTAGGTAACCATGACTATCCCAATAAACTCAAACAAGGGTTCCACTATGTTACGCTAACCTTCAGTAGCTTCCGAGTTCGACTACAGCATCGCCCAATGAATGAGACTGATCAGATTCCTGATGAGGACTTCATTGTATGCGGCCACGTTCATGACGCTTGGAGAACAAAATGGATCCGAGGCAAGTTTCATATCAACGTTGGTGTAGACCAATGGGACTATAAGCCCGTCGATAAGTCTCAATGCACAGGTTTGTATGTTAAAGCTCTTAAGACAGCGCTTACAAAAGAGAGCAGAGATGAACGGTAAACCTTCTCAATCTACGGTCATCTACAGCTCCTGAGTCACTCTAGAGCCCATTTTGGCCAGAATAGGCCAATATCTACCCTCGTATGACCCAAAAGTGACTCCAGAGTGACTCAGGAGCCCTCGTACGTGGCAGGAAACCCTATCACGTACCAGTCTTGCCCCACGTCGGGACCATCGCAACCGTCATCAATCCGTCTCTACAGCCTCGTTTTGGGCTCTTCCCGAAACTATTTTCAGATGTAAGTGCTTGATAGGACCATACTTAGCATTTTTTCGAAAAATAAATGAAAATAACGGTGTACAAGCTGCAGAAACTGGTGTATAATGATATCGAAGGAGTTATAAAATGAATAAAGTAGTATCTACAGCGGGGATTCCCGTCAAGTTGTGGCTCGATGATATTGAGCCGGGAGCTTTAAAGCAGGCGGAAAACCTTGCGTTGCTTCCTTTCGCTTTCAAGCATATCGCTATCATGCCCGATGCTCATCAGGGCTATGGCATGCCTATCGGCGGGGTGCTAGCAACTAAAGGCGTTGTGATTCCGAATGCCGTCGGTGTTGACATCGGCTGTGGAATGTGTGCTGTGCGAACTAATCTGCAGAACCCAGACAAAGAGGGTTTGAAGAAAGTCATGCAGCACATCCGTGACATGGTACCCGTAGGCTTTCGACACCATGCTGATGCCCAGGATTGGGATGGGTTTGACCTAGCGCCCGATTTACCTATCATCCGCAGCCAGCTTGACTCTGCTCGGTATCAGTTAGGTACGCTTGGGGGTGGTAACCACTTCATGGAAGTTCAGATTGACACTAGGGGTTATGTGTGGTTAATGCTTCACTCAGGTTCGCGGAATTTTGGATTGAAGATTGCGAATGCGTACCATAACACAGCATCACAGTTATGCAAACGTTGGTACTCAGCTTTGCCCGATCCTGACCTAGCGTTCCTGCCTATGGAAACGGACGAGGCTAAGGAGTATATGGCGGCTATGGAGTTCGCTCTTATGTTTGCCAAAGAGTCTCGATCGCGGATGATGGCGAAAATGATGCTTGCTGTCAGCGCGGTATATGCTGGTGCTAGATTTGGAGATATGATCAATGTTCACCATAACTATGCACGTTGTGAGAATCACTTCGGAGAGAACGTTATCGTACATCGGAAAGGTGCTACATCGGCTCGGTTCGGTGAGGAGGGGATCATCCCCGGTTCACAGGGCACGATGTCTCACATTGTGTTGGGTATGGGCAATGAGCAGTCATTCAAATCCTGTTCGCATGGTGCTGGACGGAAGATGGGCCGAAAAGAGGCCTGCCGTAGCCTGAATCTGGACGCTGAGATTAAACTGCTGGACGATGCTGGTGTAATCCACGGCATCCGTACTGTTGCCGACCTCGATGAAGCTTCGGGGGCGTACAAAGATATTAATGTGGTTATGGAAAACCAGAAGGACCTCGTTACGATTATCGAAACCTTGCGTCCTCTGGGTGTGGTGAAAGGTTAGGTTATGCAGATTTGGAAATATCCATTGACACCTCGGACTAGGCAAGTCATTGCTATGCCGGAAGGAGCAGTGATCTTGTCGACCGATGTCAAAAATACTGTTATGCGCATCTGGGCTATGGTTGATCCCCGCAAGCCCACTACAGATCGTGTAATTGAAGTCTTTCCTA
>Ga0100403_1000171_pt1 | contig 60020 bp, 109 predicted proteins | sample CryGeymet201501t_FD_83663 | JGI IMG/M metagenome (GOLD analysis project Ga0100403, IMG submission 83663) | Groundwater microbial communities from Crystal Geyser aquifers in Utah, USA - Crystal Geyser metaG 2015-01t | ecosystem: Environmental > Aquatic > Deep subsurface > Groundwater | place...
ACGACGTTTCATTTCACTATGAGAAGATAGTTTGCTTTACTGTGAAATGGAAGGTCGTGCAATGAGCTTCGAACGACATACTGGCAGTTTTACTGCCAGTCGGAGTGGCTTTGGGCGAAGCCTAAAGCGAAAGCGAATTGCCGCCTGGAGCGTCGACCGCAAAGTACCCTGCGCTGCCGGCTACAACGTGTGTTATGCCGAAAACCAGACTATTCCGTTCTCTAGATTTGTTCTATACTCTTGATTCCATTTGCGAGCGAAATGGTCTTGAATGCTGAAATGGAAACGGTTTCTGACTTACAGATTCTCTTACAAGACCATTTCCATTTCCACACAGATCAATAAAATCTCTCGCCATTTTCTGAAATTGATCTCAAAAACACCTGACCATTTCACGTTATGAACCACCGCTTGTTCGACCTTCGCAAATGAATCAGCCACGAGTGCTTTTAACTGCCGGCATAACTCCGTATTTACGGGAATGCGGTCCTCATAACATCTTTTAGGTGGACAACATTCCGGATCGTGTAGGAGTATATAAACGGTTTAGATTTTTATAACACTAAAAAAACTGGCCCATCTCTGAGCCAGTTTACACTAGACGGTCGGTATACCGGCCATGGGGCCCCCATCCACCAGGCTCCCCTCAGTTTCACAAAGGGTCCCCCCAGGATACGGGTATAAGCGAGAACTCCACGTCTGGGGAACCCTGCAAGTCCCCAGGCGTGACGGGAACCTCATAGTCCCCTGTGGTCTCTCTACCCCCAACAGTGCCCTGCGAAGCCCCCACTAAAGCCTTCCCTACCAGGCTGGAGCTATCACCACACGGAACTGACGTGGTGTAGGAGCAGTCGGGTAACCTAGCTGTACTGGTTGCCGAGGTGTGGGCGCTTGTGATACGAGGAGCTGAATTTATCAGGCCCGTATGAGTCGAAGATAAATAGCTAAACCCTCCCCATGACGGGAGAGGGTACCTGTACCACCCCTGGTACAACCCCGTAGTTGCTTTGTAAAACAAAAACCCTATAGCATCCACAGCACAAGCTCCGCCTATAGCTGAAGCCACATCCTTGCTCCAGTCCTGTGTCATCACGAACGGTCTGAAAGTGTCTTTTGACACCCTCCACCCAGGTAGCTTGCTTACCCCAGCCACAGGTAGGTAGTTGGACGGTGCCCAAGTGTGCTTACACGTGGGGCACACACCTCCCATACCTAGGCGTCCGTGAGACGGGTCCTTAGGGCAGTAGTCCCCTCTTCCTGAGGTCCACACCTCTGACGAGGCCTTTAGTCCCGTCAGGGGGTTTACTCCCCTTATAGACGGTACCACAGCGAACCTATCTCCCCTGAAAGAGAACGAAAACTCCTTGCCGTATTCCACAGCGAATAGCACCCTGCCGTCAGGCATCTCCAGGAAACCGCCCTTACCACCGCTTACTTCGCACGATAAGGATACCCCGTTCTTAGTCAACTCATTCATTATCCTGGCCATGGTTAGGACCTCCCATTACGATGGAAGGCGTCTACCGCCCGGAGCACGAGGGATTGTTCGCTCCCTAGTACCATAGGGTCATCTACCAGTATAAGGGTGGGCAGTCTTCCCTCAAGGGCAAGGGTCTCCTTCATATCTCTTACCCTGATATTCTTGGATGCTTCCTTGGCCGCGCCGAAGGGGTTTGACCGGCACAAGCAAATGAACTCATTAAGCACAGCGTTAGTCACTGAGGAGGCTACCCCCCCTCCAGGATTCGATAGGGCGAGGGTGCCTATCCGTACCCAAATCCTGTCCTCCTTGCCTACATTTGTGAAATCCGTGTTGCAGCTGGGGCACACCCCCCTAATCAGTGGTACGCCTATGCACAGGGGGCACTCATGCCTCACTCTGTTTTTAAGATCGATCTGAGCCATGCTGTAAACTACGCACCCTTCCATCCTCCGGGGTATCTGTAGGTTCCGGCGAGCATTCTTAAGGAGGTCCAGGCTGAGGTCCCTGACACAATCCCCAGGTTTAGTGGAACCGCCCGGATAGGCCAGGAACGGAAGGCCTCGGGATCTCTTCTCCAGTTCCCCAACAATACCCTCTTCGCGAGGTTCGTCTAGGAAAGTGTCCAGCAAAACTTTGTCTGACCACTGGCTAACAGGTACGGGTGCTACTTGCCTAGGTACGGACACGGTACTTGCCTCGGGCACCATACCCTTCATAGCATTTGCCAGGCTTCGGGACAGAAATTCATAATACTCGTGGTAGTCCGCGTCGCTTGCGCCTTCCAGTTGTGCTGGGTTCCAGCTTAGCAACCCCTCTCTTATCCTGCCCTCTAAACCTTCCTGGTGCTTGATATAGGACATCTTGAAGTTTATGCCGGGCATGGACTCTTCAAGTACCATCAGTAGCACTGCATAGCGTTCGTCTTCTTGAGCGATCTCTGGGAAGTCGCTGTCAACATACCCCGTGATCCAATCGAACTTTCGTTCGGGAACCGTTACGGTCTTGACTATTTTAGGTGGGGCCGCTTTTTTCTTTGATGGTGCGGTCTTCCGGGTGGCTGTTTTAGCAGCACTCTTTTTAGGTGTAGCCATGGGGCACACTCCTCGGTGGTGGACAGGTTTGATGCCTGAACCTATTTAGCTCCTTCCTTCTTAGCCTACTGGCGCCCCTGGTCGGATATGGGGAGCATGCGTTAACCCTGCATGCGTCTCGGGTTTACCAAATATACGGACACAATTGAAAAAATGGTAGGGGGTGTGGATCAGTACCCGTACCCCGTCAACCTTTCTTCCAAAAATTTTCGAAGGTTTCTTAGGTCGTCCATCACCTCTGTGAGGAAGAACTTTTCCATGTCCTCCAGTACCTCACGAAAGTACCCGACGGATAGCTGCCGGCGCCTAATGGCGCGATGTAAATCCTTTTGCAAGTCGTACATGTGCTGATCCACGTCAGTATACTCAGCTTTACTTAGTCTGTCCAGGTACTCCCCGGCCAGGGCCTCTAGTTCCTCAGTAGTCATGGTCTTCTTTGGCATATTACTATTATACCTACATGCGTAGGAATTTTTAACCACTGCCGTTAAAAAAATGGACCTATAATCGTACAGTGTACCACAGGAACATTTGTACTCTAGGTTTTTGACGTGGATGACTTTTACTACATAATGAAAGCGTGTACTAAGGACGACTCCGTCCTGTCCCCGTGGTCGTGTAGGATCCTCAGCGGTGAGGAGCTTCTTAGGGTAACCCTTCAAAACAAGGCGGATATAAGCCAGTATGTGGCCTTAAGTTTGAGGACCGGGGGGGTATGCCTGTTGGAGGTGCACCTGCAGAACAGGTACTCGACAAGCATATCTTACGGGAAGGGTACGCTACTGAGGCGTAAGGACCTGGAGCACATGAATAGGATGCTACGCAAGAGTATCAGGAACATGGTGTTCGCTCTAGATAGGTACTGGGGTATGGAATCAGAGTCCATTGAAAAAAAGGCCCTGGAGCTCGTTATCCAGGGCAGGTACCCGTCCCTCATGGCGGACCTGCAATCTCTAGCAGATGCTTCCCGACTCTCTCGGTAAACCTTCCGGTTACCAGTATTCTTATTAACCAACAAAAAACCCTGGGCATGTGCCCAGGGGTTTTTAGTTTACCTATCGAGTGGTTACCCTAAAACCGGATAACCCTTGTGTAGTATTTTACGAATGGACCCGGCTTCTCTTTCTTATACACGTAGTGGCGAATGACATCGTCCAGCCAGAAGGCAGTGGGGGTCATCAGTAACCAGTACGAGGAGTGCACTATGTTGATCTGTCCCAGAAGGTTAAACGGTAGATGTGAGTAATCCCATATACCGAAACCCAACCACCGATTCAAAATGCACCCTGATAGGAACTCCATGGCAGTGACCAGGAGAGCGCCAAAAATAACCTGCAGGATGTAGGGAAGCTCACCCAGTGCCGAGTTCTTCTCGTTGATACTCCCCAGCACCACCCCGAGCATGCCGCCCAGTAGCATCATCCAAAGAGACGAGGAACCCATCAAGCTCCCCTTCATACTTAGCACTGCCTTGTACGCCACTTCGATAAACACGTACAGGATACCAAACACCATAAAAATGGTGAAATGCTTTTTCTTCATCATCTTCCTTCCTCCAGTTGCTTGTACATATACAAACCGGTGGAATCCATAAACTCTTTCTTGAAATCACCGGCTAACAGGTCAGCTCCTATGGAGTCTACTTCAAGACCCTTATAGCTTATGCTGACCACTGGTGGCGCGTCCCCTTCCGTTATAACTTCCCGCAGGTGTTCCCCAAACCCAAGACCCCTAACCACATCCCCTACCTTAGAGCACATGGCGCTGCAGTATGGGTTGCCTGACCCTGCTGTGTAAGTTATCACAAAATTCATGGACGCCCCCTCCTTTTATACCGGGGTCAATATTCAAGGATTATGCTTGGTGTTTTTTAGGCGCCAGGTCATAAGGGCCACTACCGTCTTATCGCTATCCTTCGTTAAGCCCAGTAGGTCAGGTATGCGACTGATGGGTACGGCTTCTATGAGGGCCATAATAAGAGACAGGTTAGGCTGGGCGCCCACGATCTCGTCACTTGTGGCCTCCCCGCTTAACTCAAGGGTGTTCTCTCTTAATAGGATTCTGTGGGTCTCACCACATCCGGGCCTAGCGATGGTGGCCACCCTAAAGCAGTATTTTTTGTCTGAAGGCGCTATGTTCTCCCGTTCCCAAGGGGGGTTCTCCCACCTACTTATGAAATCCCGGAGGGTCACAAACTCCCCCTCGCATCTGCTTTCAGAGGATCTGTAATCCTTAACCACCAGGAACACATCGTCCAAGTGCTCCTCTACAGAAGGGTCCAGCTGGGGGTTACTCAAGGTACTTGCTCCTTTAAAATCTGGATGGTACCTTCCAGTCGTTTAACCACGTGATCGATATCCATATCTCTGGCCTGATGCAATTCCGGGAATGTCTGCAGGTGTAATCGGTTCTTGGGGGAACCGCCACCGACGGCAGAGTACAACTTCTCACATATGGCTAGGTGCCTTTTCTTGGAGCTCTTCGAAGCGCTTTTCATCATGGCCTCCCTTGTGGACGTAGCCGCCTGCACGTCCATAGCCCAAAGGGCTAGACCCTTCCAAGCCTCTAATGAGTTTTCCATATCTTCCTAATGTCTTTCCATGTTTCACACCTTAGCATTTACTCGTTGAACAGGACGTAGTACCAAGTACCTTCTCCGTGGCCTATGCAATGTCTACCATCCACCTCTAATCTAGCCAGTCCGTTAGGACCCCGCACAGCCTCGTTGGTACGTAAGTCTTCGTCGGACCACGAAGCGGGCCCGCGATCCGTTATGATGCTGATCATGCGGTCGTAGGATATCTCCTCATCGTATTCGTCTACGATAGGGTATATGCACAAAGCGTGCTTCCAATCATTAAGTGACTCAAATTCCAGTTCTATCACGTTGAGAGCGAAGCACCATCCTCCGGAGGAAGTACCCAGGTGCAGCTTATTAGGCTGGGACGTACGGGACCCACACCTCATGCAAATGGTTTCCCTTGGGATTTTAACGTAGTAAGCGGTACTCAAAACTGCACTCCAAAATAAAAGGAGCCCTCACGGACTCCTTCAATATATAAAGCTGGGACTAGCTTTTAAACTACTTAGCTGCCCTGAATGCTATGATAGCCTCCTTGACCAGAGGATCCCTCACGATGTCATCTTCGCTAAGATGCACCGTGTTTATGCCCACCACATCCTTTAGGATCTCTGTGACCTTCAACAGGCCCGAGCGGCCACCGGGCAGGTCATCTTGTTCCGGGTCACCGTTGATGACGAACTTACCACCAGGTTTGATCCGGGTGATTACCATCTTCAGTTCCTTGATGGTACAGTTTTGGGCTTCATCTAAAACCAGGAACGTGTCTTGGTTTGTACCCCTCATGTAGATCAAGGGCTGTATCTCGATCATCTTTTTGGCGGTGTACCTTTGGAGTTTTTCAGGAGTAAGCAGGATACTCAAAGCGTCAAAGAACGGCGCCAGGAATGGGGTGTACTTCTCGTTTAGATCTCCAGGCATAAAACCCATGCTTTGGCCCGCTTCAACAGCGGGCCTCGTAAGGACTATCTTGCTGATCTCCTTGTTCTCGAGCATATGCACCGCCTCACACATAGCAAGAAAGGACTTGCCGGTGCCGGCAGGTCCTATACCAAAAGTGATGCGATTGTCGTGAATGGATTTGATCAGCTCGTGCTGTCCGTCCGTCATGGGCTTTACGGGGTTTCCGTTTCTGTCTTTAACGATGCAGTTAGAGAAATTTCGGGGCGAAGCCATAGAACCTCTTGGGGTGATGTTTTATCAACTAGCTACTATAGGTCTCTCACAATAGTTGATTATGCCCCACATCAGCAAACACATCTCTTACAACCCCGTCTAGGGTACCCCTGCCGTGCATAGCATACGGTACCTCTTGTGGTTTAAAGTTTAGTCAGGTGGTCAGTCCCACCAAATTTTAGCATGTTTCAAAGCCAACTCGGAAGCTTGGGGAAGCAATACGCAGGAAGACCCCAACCCCTCCATAAACCCTGTTAACCCTTTGGTAGCGAAGACTGCCTCCGCGGTATTCCTTAGGATCCTCTGCCCCATGTGGTGCCCCGTCTCCCAGTCTGATGAGGGCCTATCCTCCCAGAAATCCTTTAACACCCTTACGTAATCTTTAGTATCGATGTCTACCCTGCAGCTCGCTAGTCTATCCATGCGTCGGTACACACTACCCATTTTGAAGGAGGGTTCCACGGAAACCATTCGGTACCCGTGCTTATTTCTGCAATCAAAAAAAGTCTCATCGAGCCATTCGTCCGCCTTACCCAGTTCCCCAGGGTACCGGACCGTGAACAAATCTTCGACGTAATCCACCAGGAACAGAAACACTCTATCCCCGTGATGATCAATGAAGGGGTCAAACCCTTTTACAAAACAATGGGGTTCCCCAGAGCAAGCATACCTCCGGTAGTCCTCCAAGTCAAAAGGCGGCACATCGCTAGGCATCTGGGAACATCTCTAGTTGGAGGGTGCTTTCGGTCATGGTACTATTGTTAGCCATTTCCAGAACCTCCAATATTTTTTCCAGAGCGGTGCCCCCCGACTCATCGTTTACCGTTTCATCAGTAGCAGACAGTAGGGATCTAACCAACTCCTTGGCGCTCTCGACTTGGTCCCTGCGGAAGAACAGATGCTGCTCCATGCGAATAGCCCTTCCGTGTAGGAGATCCAGGCACCTGTAGGCGCGGTGGGACACCATGGGGCAGTTGTAGAGAGCCTCCCTGAGATCTTTGACTAAGTCACATGCGGTCTTCATAGTGAGGTCCAAGCGTCAGCCGTTACGGGGCAGTAGTCCCCCTCGTTTTGCAATCTACAGACAGCGGCTTCCTTTACAAAAGGAAGTACCGAGCTAAGGTTTTCTAGGGCGTCAGTTACGGACATGAGACCCGCTATCGTGTTGACAAACACACGGACCATGTCCGTGGCCGAGCTACCTCCGTATCTGGTTTTAAGTACAGTCACTTGGTTGTCCCCAGTTAGGCGCACTACTATGTGAGGGACAGCTAAGTCAAATAAGATATTAGCCTGTTCACCGGATGTCATCACGATAGCCAGATTAATATTGTTGGCTGCCAGTAAGCCCTTGACAAGGCGGCACCCCAATTTTAGCATATCGCTAAAATCAGTGGGACCAGTATTACGATTAGCCGCCTCCCAAAGCCTCCTTGCCTCTCTAAGGTACACGGTTGGGGTGAGCGCTAGGGTATTACCTATGGGGGGTACGTCCAGTACAGGAACAAAACCCGGGTAGTTGAAAGGGGCTATGCTGTCCAGTAAGGTAGCCAATTCTGAAGTTTCAGAACCTTGGGGGGGTACATCGTATAAGGGTGCATTAATCATGTAACACAGTACCTCACTGAAAAATCCCTTGGCATACACTGATAGTACCCTATATAACACAGACAGTGGCTTTTTAACTAAAAATCACACCAAGTGTAATCTTAGCATGCCGCCTATCCTTGCTACCATGACTGACCTAATGGACGGCCTCTGTTGGATCTGTAGACCGTTAAGGGATTTTACTAGGGGTCCTTCAATGACCTTAGTAACTAGTGTGATGGCCTTAGAGAGCTCATCAGAGTTATCAGTGGGTACCTTGGGGCTAAGCCGCCTGACGGTTACAGAGGAGAATAAGCTGTCCTGCACAACGTATTTGTTTGTTTGCAGCACCCTAATCGATACGTTGTGACACGCATCTATCAAAATGCTACCACCCACTCTGATACTGTCCTTAAACTCGACTTGGGTACACCCTATGACAACCAAGTCTACCCCTACCTCACTCAGACCGCTAAGAACCAAATTACTAAGCCCCACCAGAACCAGGGTTCCTGTCGTCACAGGGAGGGGGAAGGTGTGCTCGGTACCCTCAGGGCTGTACACATAGTAGCTAGCCATACTCACACACCTCTCTTAGCCTTCCACTCATAAATGGCGCCCGTGTCTTCATCGTTAAACTTTTCCACGGCACCTATGAGCGATGAGGTCAGGGCTTCGAAGTGCCGCTCCTCAAACCCCGCTTCATGTAAGTCGTCCCATAGGTGGTGGGACAGGTACATCCTGCGGGGATTTAGCGTGGCTCGTTCTCCTTTAAACCTCCCCTCACCCCTATCGATGTACTCCAAAAATTTGGAGAATTCCCTGGGGTCCCTAAGCAACCTATAAATTCTGCTGGGAATGGTACCTCTCTTGGACATGGCCATATAGGTGGGGTACGCATCCATGCAACCTTCAGTAGGTTCACCCTGCTCCCGCAGCCTGTCCAGAATCATATAGTTGGCATCTCGCAGAAGTTCTCTGTACAAGATCTCCCGGGAGGTCTGTTTGTATTCCATCTTATACCTCTGGTTAGCGGGCCGCCCCGTTACGTGAACACTTGTGGGGTAGGTATTCCGTACCACCTTCCCCTGTTTCCTTATCCCCATAAACCGGCGGGAACCCGAACCTCACTTTCGCCTGGGACCCAATGTGATTTGGGCTCGGCCTCATGGCAGCCTCTAGGCCTTTAAATAAAAGGGACGGGGGCTTTAGGCGCACCCGTCTTAATCCGAACCTAACTTGCGCTACAAATGTTAAGCGTGAACTGCGATGCCGTGGTCCATGAGGGCACCCCTAAGTTTGGAACGCAAAGCCTTTTTCATGCGTGAGATTGCCATGGGTTGCTTCTGGACGCGGTCGTACAAGTCCTGGCCCTTGAGGTCTTCCTCAGCGATGGCCATGACCAACTTTAATTCTTCGGGGTCCAAGATCTTTACCAGATCCTTCATCAGTTCTGGGTCCAGAGACTCGGAAGCGTTTACGATCCCCAATACATCCACGGAGAAAGTGTTGTCTTCCGTGATGTAACTTTCCTTAAGGGTGAGGTCTTCCACTGGAATCTGCTGAGCTTCGGCCAAAACTTTCTGATGGCGAACCCGGGCCCGGTAGTGGGTGCCGGTGATGTTGAGGATCTGATGGAACAGATAGCTTGAGAAGGAACCGCGTGAAGGATCATGTTTGTTGAGAGAATCCAAACGGGAGAGCTCATCACGAACATGACTTAACATATCCTGGTAGGACTCCTCATCGTTAACAGGGTAGCGGCATCCGTAGCTGCGAGTGAGCTTGCGGGTGTACCGAACGATGAGTTCTTCGTTTTCCTGAAAAGAGGCAAAGAAGGAAGAGTCTGCTTGGTGGTTTAATTTTTTAGCCATGACGGTAACCTCCAGGGGCGGCGCCCCAGTGCCGGGGTTCTCTCGATCGAGATCCCCCGTGTTTTTAATTTTTAGGTTAGAGATCCTTAAGTGGGTCTCTCTGCCTTTCGCGTTCTAAACGCTCTGTGTTATAAACGTCTTCTCTCAGCTGGCGGTCAAGGTACTCGTCGAGTAACTCTCCCCCCGAGGGTCGGTCCCCATCTTCATTCAGGTGGTTCACATAGGCTTCTAGAAGTCTCATAAGCCTATACAAACCGTAACACACAAGAATAATAATAATAATTAAGAGGAATTCAAACATAATTCTCTCCTTTTTATGAGGGCACCAGGGACTTGGACACGGCCTTGGACCAGTCCAGACCCACTACATCGTGCTCATAGATGGCTTTTTCGAAGGAGTCAACCGTGTAACTCCTATCGTTTAGGGCACATCCCAAAGCATCTAGATCGCGGACCCCGTGCTCCACTGTCATCTCCCTTAGCAGGTCAAGCTTATGTGCAGTGGGTGACACTACCACCAAGCGGAGGTGCACCATGAGTAAACCCTCGTCGAAACCCTGACCCTTCAAAGTCTCGATGCGGCGGATGAACTTGTCCCACTGTGCCTCGTCCCACATGAGTCGAGCCCTGAAGTGTACAGCTGCTGATGCCAGCTTAGGGGATAACCCCCACTTCTCTTCCAGGTGGTTAGCCATCTGGTCCTTTAACATGTCCACACGATTGTCCTGGGTCTTGCCAGACAATTTAGTTTCATAGGGGACACTCTTGGACCCGCTAATGGCTTCTGAAACCATGTTCACCTTTTCCCGTTGCATCTTAGCAATAAGCCAGGTGCCTGGGATGATGAGTAGCAGGACTATGATGTGAGCGAAGGTGGCAACCATAAAGGTCAGCACCACTGCTAAAGCGATTGAGATGAGTATGCTCTTAATGTTCATGAGGTCAACCTCCCCCGAACACCTCCGTGTAGATATCCCTGCGCTGCTCAGCCCAAGGTCCACGTAGTATCCGGCATATTACTAAAAGTTGTTGTGCCAATTCTTCCCTGTATTCTTTCCTCTCACGGAAAGCTTGGGGTCTTAAGTTCGCCAAGTAATCCTGTACCTGGGCCCACGCTTCTTCCATACCGTGGCCCCCCACTTCTATGGGGTTGAAGGCCTCGTAAAGCTTGAGGTCCCGTTCAATGTTCTTGATGGTGAGCGTATGTATGCCCCCACTCTTTTGTTTCTTCAGGATAGGTGGTATCCTTTTCTGCAGCCTGTTAAACAAATCCTCAGGCATCCTATGGACATCCCTACCCAGGGCACCACAGTCCACAAGTAATCCAGGGAAAGGCTTTTGGTACCGACCCGCTATTAGGGGGCGGGCGTCCTGAGCCGTGTACATCGAGTAACTGATACCCGAGGCGGCGATTAAACCAGGGGCCGGGAATCTTTTCTCCATAACAGATTCGATTACCCGAGCCTTCCAATCCATGGGGGCTTTATCCCCCAGGTGCCTAGGAAATAGGTGGGACACCGTCTTCCATAGGTGGTCCCCATTCTTACTGATAACCTGTCGGGCTATCCTTTTCGTTTCTCTCTCATTGTCCGCAACCTCGCTGTAGAACTTAGAAGCTCTTACCGCTTGGGCATCCAAACTCTCGGCCACCAGTTTGGCGGCCCCTTTCAGAACAAACCGATGCCGGCCTCCCTCGAAAGTGACAAGGTGGCTGTAAAGGTACCCCAAGGATTTCTTGGTGCTGTCCCTCAGTAATGAAACCTTCTTCACCCAAGGCTTTGACATGACCTGCAAAGACTGCCTCCCTAGGGGAAGCATCTGTTTCTGGACCCCAAGATCCTCTGGGTAAACCATCACTGATCCCATCCAGAAGCTCATGTTGATATCGACCAGATACCCGAGGTCCATAAACTTGGCTGTTCTCTCTTCCTGATTCATCTTACTCCTCTGTGAAAGGACTGGGCAAGATATGCTCACTGAGCATCACATCACCCCAGGCCCCTCCTGCTGATACTTCCAGGAAGCGAGGACAGAGACCGTCCCATACTTCCTCTTCAAATTTCTGTTTGGCTAGGATCTCGGAGACCGCGTCACCGGCCTCATAGTCACTGCCCGCCAAGTAGTCAGCCTCGTATTCCTTACGGACCAAGTCCTTGAACTCCTCACCCTTTTCACCTTGAAGGGCTTCCGTCTTGTAGAACAAGACCTTCTTGTCCGAGTAAGTCTTCCCGTCCTCACGGACATGGATACCCACCAGCAAAGTGTTACCCTGGTCATCCCCGTACTGATCCTTAATGTTTTCGTAAGGGATGATGTAGATGACACCTATAACATTTTCCTTGTCGCCCACAGCGGCCACATCCTTGCTCATAGCTTCGAACTGTGCCTTGTCGTAGCAACCTTCACCATCCTCGCGAGAACCCAGACTGGTCGCTCTCCAACCCTTAGGACTGCTATCGTCCTTGATGATCTTGATGACCCCCAGTGGGTAGGTGCCATGCACCCTTACCACCCGGCGGGCGGTAACAAGAAGATCTTTATCCACGTAGTTTCTGATGATGTCGATAAGCATGGGAACCTCCAAGAAGAGTCAGTTTTCGTAAAGGCAAGCAGCGATGTATTCTTCGCTGTCACACTGGAGGGAGTAACCTTGACCCCCTCTTAATAAGCAGGATGCTCTGTCGGCCCAGAACCCATCCTTCCAATCGCAATCCTCATAGAGACAACGCTCTACGCACCATGCCTTGATATCACTCTTCTTAAGATCGACCAGGCAAGCCTTGATCGAATCATGTACCGCAAACAGGACTGAGTCCCTGTAAGTCTGTATCCTCGTCTGCAACCACTTCCAATGAAGCGATGAGACATAAACACTGTTGGTCTGCTTACCGTGGGATAACCCACTTAACTTGCTTCCCAAAATATCGTAGGAGCAATGCTTTAAATCAAGCGGGATAACCTCGGTGAGGTCCTCGCTGTAGTTCCATGGCTTGGGGTCCGGTAACTTCCGCAAGTCCCCATCCCTTGACCAAGGACCAGCCATGCAGCTGACCCCAAGGATCAATGTCAAAAAACTAGCCCTCATTCTGACCTCCTCCCCAATATATAAGGGAATGTCCTTGTTTTTAACTGATAATCTTTTATTCTGCCACCACCCTCGTAACAATAAGAGGTTTTCTCATGCACAAATATTCGAACCTTACATCCATGCTGGATAGGGTCGCCACCGACCTCCAAGCCCAAGGCTTAGTCGACCAGGCCAAAGAACTCGACATCGTGTCGAACACCCTTGACGCAGCGGCCAAAGAAGCGTACACCACCATGGCTGACCCCAGTGTAACCACCATGACCCGCGAGTATCGCGAAGTCGTCTATGATTACATCCTCGATGCCCTGGAAACCCTCTACAAGTCTGAGCTGGGTAACAACGGGGTAGTGAACGGCTTGCTTCGCTTCTGGATGGGCCAGAAGAATAACCTCGTGGAGACCGCTAAGGACCCCATGTCCTTTTATCAAGAACAACCCGTCAGCGCCTTTTCCAGATGGCTGGCAGGTAAGACTTCCACAGACGGTGCCGTCATCCCTGATAAGTATTTCAGGGAAGGTAAGAACACCAGGGGAAGCACATGGGAAGACCTAGGACACTTCATGGCCATCCTGACCACCAGTGGACCTCAGAAGAAGAACAAGAACCGTATGGATCTTAAGGACTTCATGAACCAAGAACAGATCAGCGAGTCGACCCCTAAGAAGTACAGCCCCGAACTTGAAGCTCTGTTCAAGAAAGAAGCCGCCTTCCATGAAGTGGATGCCCCATTCAAAAACAGTATCGCTTTGATCTACGCCCTTAAACCTAAGGGCGTGCCCCAAGGTAACTTCAAGCAACCGAACCTAGAGAGACGTTCGGAAGCCTGATGAACGAGCCCCCTTGAGGGGCTCTTCTCATATCTTCAAGCTGGCCGAGATGGGCTGAACCATCTCCAGCAACTTATCCTTCTGAGAGTCAGGCATCTTTTGGACTACCTCGTCCAACCCGTCTGCAATCGTGATGCTTTCTGAAACCACTAAGTCACCCAAGATACCAGCCTTTTTGGCGGCCTCCAGGAAAGCCTTGAGCTTAGCCGGAGACGAAGTGACTGAGCTTGAGATGTAAACCGTTTTCTGCTTCTTGAAAAACCCCTTGACCTCGGGGATCGCCTTGAGGGCTGAGAGGCTGAACTTCTTGGTCAAGGTGAACCGATCACTCTGAGTGATGGTGACCTTGTTATCCTGAGTACCCATGAGCCGGACGCTCTTGGTAAACTCACCCTTGAGAGCCAATGCCCGCTGAAGATCCTTACCCTTTTCGAGCAACGAACCCCGCAGGACATCAATGGTCTCCTGAAACTTACGAGCAGTGTGGGTCAGGTTCACCACCTGATCCACTTCAGCCTGAACAGCGATCCCCAAGTCAACCTCAGGGATCTCCTTCTTCTTGGGGGCTTGCTGAGCCTGTGCCAGTAACTGAGTCATAGTAGCCATGAATACCTCCTAGTAACCAATGGAACGTGCAGCAGCCTTCTCTTTCATAGCCGCTGAGATAGGGACCAAGATGGCAGCCAAGATAGAACCGCCGATCATAATAACAAAACTGATCTTAAGGTCGGAGATCCCCACATCCCAACCTTCTGAGTAGACCACATAAATCAGGTACAAGAAACCTGCTAACATCATGAACTTGGATAACCCCATCAGGAACCCGATGGAACCCTCCCAGAAACCTGGGGAGCGGGAAGGAGATACCGTGGGGATGAAAGACTGGGGAGCCTTCTCGCCAGCCAGAAGCTGACGGAGACCATCTGCGAAGTCACCCTCGGTGAGCTTCTTATCCTTGTGGCCAAAAACCACATGCATCATGTGACCAGCAAGCTTGGACAGGTCGCCACCCGTCTCAGAAGAAACCAGTAGGGTAGCCCCTCCAGGGATCTTAACCGAGTGGGCTAACTTGAACAAGCTACCAACCACCTGGACATCTATACGCCATACCGCCCTGAGATCCCAATCAGCCTCAGGTCGAGGAACCAACAACTCATCAGTCTCCAGATGTGTGTCGGGCACCGCAATGCGATGAGGGGAAGGTGGGGCGATGGTGGAAGCTATACCCCCACGCTTCGTTCCAAACTTCCTGTGGACATTCCCAGTGGCCATGTCGTATTCGAACTCGTCAGACTCCCATGAGTCCTCCACCAACTTGTTGTACTGCTCAAAATCCTTCATGTGAGCATTAAGGAAGATACCAATCTCCACACTGGAACCATCTACCCTGTCCTCCTCACCAAGAAGACCAAGCTTCAAGTGGCGGTACAACAAAGCAGACAACTCCGAAGGCTCATGGTTAAAACCCTCCTGAACATACTGCAAGTACCAACGAGTGTCCCATGGCCGCCACTTTAATAAGTGGGTCTGGAATACACGAGAAAGACTGGCACCCTGGGCATCCTCAACAGTGAACTCCTCTTGGTTCACCCTAAACTCTTTAGCTAAGCCCCCCTGGACTTGGAGAGCTTCCAAGGCATAATCGTTTATCATCACAAACCCCCTTCAAAAATAAAGATGAAAGAACCTTCTGCTCTTCACTCACACCTAACCTATCCAACGCATAAATCGTACCGTGCTTTTCCAACAAGCGGTAGAACTTCCTGAACTGCAACAACTTCAACCAGTACGCGCTGATGCGGTCACATGGTATCCTTGACCTGCGAAGCAGAGACCTCTTGGACCCTACCCTGTCCCTGCGTTCTCGCTCCGTACGGTAATTTTCCAAGATGTACTTAGCAAGGGCAGACCTTAGGGCACCCTCCAGCTCCCATGGGACTTTTTCCAAAGGCGTGTACTCTAGCGTCCACACCAAGATCCTTGGGGAGGAATCGCCTCGGAGAATAAGATCCTCAAGCATACCAAGCTTGGCGTAAATCCAACCCCTGAAATGGGAAGGGGAGGAATGTAGTACGGTCCTGGTGTGCAATACCTCTTTCCACCTACCCGTGGCCTGAGCGTACCTAGTTAGAGCCTTTAGGGTCTGGGCAGTGCTCATACCGTAGCCCTCCAGCTGACGGGCACTGAGATCACCCCAACCCTTTATGAGGTCCGTCATAGCCATAAAGGCTTCAACCTCTAACTGGTTCATGAGCCCTCCACCACATTAAAGATGTCCGAGTCAGGGACCCAAACCCCCTGCAACCTTTCCAACGAACCACCAGTAGGGGCCTGAAACAACATGTCACCCTTGCCGTTCAACTCCTCGGCACCCTTCGTGTCCACGATCACCCGTGAGTCCGAAGCGTTGGCAACCTTCAATGCCACCCGTGCAGGGATGTTCCCCTTGAGGATGGAAGTAACTACCTTGACAGTAGGCTTCTGGGTCGATAAAATCAAATGAATCCCCACAGCCCGTGCCTTCTGAGCCAATCGAGTCAAAGACACCTCGAAAGCCTTGACCTCCTCCTTCTCCTCCTTGGTCACCGCTCCCAATATGATGTCAGCAAACTCGTCAACCACCAACACCACACGAGGTAAACGACGGGTCTCCACCACACTAGCGTTATAACTGGCCATGTCCTTCACCCGCTGACGAACCAACAAGACCAACCGACGCTCCATCTCTTCCACCGCCCACTGGACAATAGGAAGAGCACTGGAACAATCTGTAGCCACACCACCTATCAAATGGGGCAAAGAACCATAACAAGCAAACTCCACCTGCTTGGGATCAATCAAACCCAACTTCAAAGTAGCAGGAGTGTGGCGAGATAAAAGACTCACCAACAAACCATTTATGAACACCGATTTACCAGAACCAGTAGTGCCAGCCACCATAAGATGAGGCATCTTGTCCATCCGCTCATAACGATATGAACCTGAACCATCGTGACCCAAGACATAATGAAGCTCGTCCGAAGTCCCCTGCAATGGCATCCGTGCCAAAGCTAACCGAAGATCAGGAGAAAGATCTTCCATGATACGAGGACGCCAAGGAGCTATCCCCATCACTTTACCAACACCACGGCATATAGCTGAGACATTGGACGCGGCTTTTTCCAGATCAAACATAAGACCTCCTAAGACCCCTATATAACCAGGGGCCACACGACTTAACAAAATGTTAACAACCCTGTACGAGCCGCCAAGCCTTGATACGACGAACAAGAACATCACCATCACTCAGGGTAGACATCACCTCCATAAAGGGCATGTCCAATACCCTAACCAACCTATCTATGTAAACATCCACCACAGACAGGGTGACAACTACCGCTACCTGCAAAGGCGAAAAATAAATGGATAGGACGATACGGGTACGCTGAACATCCCGACACACCACCTTCAAAATCCCGTAATACCGCTGAGGTATGAACTCTCGAAAAGACAATTCCTCACGAGCTAAGAAATAACTACCCATGCTTAAACCTCCACTCAGTAAGTGATACCAAAGTGTCACTGCCTATACCCTCTAACAATACTGAAAGAGGTGCATACAACGTCTGTAGAACCATGGCCAAAGCCGTGGCAGTATTTATGGAGTACACCATGAAACCCGAAGGGGTGTGTAAAACCCCCGTCTTAATAAGCAACCCATCCACTGTGGAATGTTGGTGGGGGTCATCTACCACCTTGACTATCCCCCACAACTCAGGAGGTATAAAACTGCGGTAACTCATGATCTCCTTTAAAAGCAACCTGTCAGCAACGTAGTCACTCATGACACCCCCCAATAAAAAAGGCCCCATGTTAGGGGGCCAGTAACTTCTCACATACCTTCTTACGAAGAGGCTCTCCTGGGGAGTGTGTGTACTCCTGCCACTTGTCCTCCCCCATATCCTTGTATCGAACCACAAAGTCCCTCATGAGTCCCATGAACCGCCTGTCACCCCGACTACTAGGATAATCCAGAGCGTCCTTGAAAACCCCCTGTATCCCGTCCACAAGATCGACCCCAGCATCACCTATCAACCAGTGTGCTATCTCTAAGTCATCTTCCGTGGGTACCCTGTCCAAACCATGCAGATCCAATAACTGCATGGCGTAATAACAGGGAAGACCGTAGCTCTCAGGAACCTTCCTAAGAACCTTGACCCTACACGCTTTGTACCAAGAACTTTCCATATTCGAAAAGAAAAGCAGAATAGGAGATTATAAAAGTGGTAGACATGATACTCCTAGGGTGAAGGGTATAATAAAATGCCCTGTATAATAAAACTGATACACATAACGTGTCACAAGTAGAAGGGGCTAGTTGTGACAGTTGTAGGGGTTAACGGACCCCCTAAAGAGGAACCCCGTTTCTAGATCAAATAAGGCAGGTAGGGGGTCCGTTAACCCCACCGAAATTTGTTAACAAATTAAATAGGCTGTAAGACCAAGCTCTCAATGGAGTTGCTATTTAATTTGTTAACAAATTAATTTCATATATCGAAAGAGTTTGTTTAAACCCAGACGGGACTGTTAAATGGGCGTTTAAATCTAAAACCAATGACGGGGTCCGAGGGGCCCGGCTATCTTCCATTTAATTTGTTAACAAATTATCTGGGGTCTGCTATCCTCCTAAATTTGTTAACAAATTAATTGGGGGTCTTAAATTTGTTAACAAATTACCGAGCGATTAATTTGTTAACAAATTAATCAGGTGGTTCTTTTTGTTTAGGGGGTCTGCCTCTTTTACTAGGCAGTGCCTCTCTGGCCTTGGGGTACTTCTGGAAGTACAGTTGGAGTCCTTCTTCTATGATAGTCCCCTTGGGTCTGCCATCTCTTTTGCTTAGGAGGTCTAGCACTTTCTGAGCGCTATCACCCACTCTCACTAGTGGTGAGGGCATCGGGCTTTACCTCCTTCTGGTTTAGGGTTTCCAGTCTTTTGACTGCATGGGGTCCGACCCCTGGGTAACTCAGCAGTTCCAGGACTTCAGATAGTCTCAGGCGGGATAGGATGTACTCATGTGTTATCGGGTATGCTTTTTTCCTGACGATTTTTCCGATCCACTTTTGGTACTTGGGGGGATAGTAGCCAGCTATGCTGTAGGTATCTCTAGACCTGTGTTCAGTGGTCTGCACCTCACTGTGGTAATACTGTTTCGTGTATCGTTTAGCAAGCCTGTTCATAGAGTGGTGTTCCTTTCAGGTGTCCTTGGGCATACTCCATGTACTTATAGTGTACAGCTCTTCTGATGGTTTCCTTACTATTCTCATCCAGCATTTGCAGGACTTGCTTACCGAAGGCTACGGGGTAGAGTCCGGGAGATCCGTTGACTACCTTGATGGGGACGTGATCTATTACGACCCCACTGATGTAAAGCGTCGCTTCTGCCGCCCACTGTTTGACTGAGGGGTCCTTTATCTTGACTGATATAAGGAAGTCAGAGGAATTTTGATAGTGGTGCACGGTCGTCATAGATGTACTCTCTAGCCACTTTGAAACTTTTTGGTTTTCCTGTAATAGTTTCCAGCTGGGTTGGTGCCATTAGGTAAGCTTGGAAGTTTCCACAGTCGGGTTGTACCACGGTTGCCGTACAGCGTTTACCTTCTTCATCCAGTATCGTGACTTCCTGTCCTATGTGCAGGGGTCTGTGGTGTCTCATGTATTTGACCAGCACCTCGTGAAGGATCGAGTTGTTGGTAGTTCCGTCGAATGCCACGTCCCCTGTGTCGACGGTTTTTCTTTGGGGGTCCACTTTGACAGAGGGCAGGTCCATGAGTCCGTGAGGTTTTTCGTCCCATGAGATCCTCACTTTGGCTGTGATGCTCACTTTTTCCTTATACGGTGGTGACAGTTAGGCTGTAGGGGTCTATTTTCATGGTGATAAGGCTGGGGGTTTATTGGACCCCCAGCGCCTGGTGTTAGTTGCGGACGACTTCTACGGGGCCCTGGGCTACGATTCGGATGGTACCATTTGTTTTGTGGTAGTACACCTTCAGTTCAGGTTGGCCGCGTTCGAAGATCAGCTGGTAATTAGGGACGGCCTTTCTGCGGAAGCAAAGGACCCGGCGCGGATTGGCATACTCTTCGGCGGTAGGTACGCTGGACAGCAGCTCGTTGAGGAAGTCGTTCCGTTTGGCATAGCGGCCCCGTTTGGCATAGCCACGGGCGACCACTTTGGCATAGACGCGGGGTTCCATGTCGGCTTTACACCAGAGGCGCAGGGTTTGGTAGGGGACCTTGGTATCCGCGGAGACTTCCAGCAGGCTTTTGGTGGATTCTTTGACTGCTTGGACAGCCGTGCGACGGTAGGTGGTGTAGGCTTTGGTGCCGCGAGTGGGGATGTTGTTTTGGTGCTTTGCCATAGTGGCTCCTTGTGGTTGGTGTTTTAAAGTTCTTCCATCTCTTCTGAGCTGTCCTCGTATTTCTTTTCGAGTTCCTTGACGTTGACTCCTGCTTTAGTCAGGACTGTCTTGATGCCTCTTTTGATTGACAGGCTACCCCATTCCCAGGTCCAGTCGGTGTCCTCCAATTTATTTTGGTTGGCCAGGCACAGGCTTTGGTTGAATATGTGAGCGGTGTTGGGGCCCAGCTTTCTAGTCAGGTACATTTCTTCTACGACTTCTGGTTCTGCTAGGGTTACGTCTCTGCAGATCCCTTTTTCTTTTCTGATTTCCCAGGGTTCTCGGTAGATCTCCCGGGCTTTATCGTCCATGCTGACGGCTATGATGAAGTAGATACTGTCTCTGACGGCGATACCGTACAGGTTGACCATGTATCCACCTTTACCCCATTGGGGTCTCATATCGGTGTCCCCTATCCCGATGTATTGCCATTCGGACTTATTGATGTGGTAGGTTTGTCCTTCCCACACAAACACAGCAGTCTCTTCGATCATGCTGGTGAGGATGTGTTGCTTGCTGTCGTACTCCTTGAGTATCATGGTTTTGATACCCCAGAGGGGTAGGATGATAAGCATGGCGATGACCAGGACCCATAAGATCCGATTGGCCAATATGTTCTTATGCTTTTCCATAAGTCCTCCGTGGTATTATATAGACGAGCTTTTAATTGTTAACAAAATAAAAGGGGTTTTTTATCAAACCCCTTTTTTAAGTCTGTGGTACACGATCAGATCGACCAGGTGCTGCATGTATGCTGGTTCGACTGGGTGTTGTTCCGTGATCACATCTTGTAATGGGCAGCGTAACAACCTCATGACTACCGTATGAGCGTCGCCGACGTGCTGGGCTTTATCCATCTCTAACTTGGCTAGGTTAAGGTCCGAGCCATTAGCAAACCCCTCGAGGGGAGGGGATCGATCTTTGATGAGCTGCAGGGTATCTGGGTCCATTAGGCGAAGCGTTGGGTGGTGAAGACGTTACCACACCCAGGACAACTGCACAGGTGTGTATCAAAGTCCATAAGGTATCGGTCCCCGTTGTGGGGGCCTGCTTCGATGTGGGCCTTGTTGACTGTCACCACATCGTCGGCGTCGAGTTCGAAGCTTTCGGCTTCTTCCTCCAGTTCGTACCGTACTGGTTCTGCGGCGTGGCAGACTCCACATCTGGGGCACCATACTGTGTTGGCGATTTGGATCGAGCAGTATTCCTCGTCCCCCATGTCAGCCAGGATACGGGCGACGTCCTGGTTATCTTGGTCGGCATTAGCTTCCCGGAGTTCCTGGGCGCTTACCTTGTCCAGGTTAGGGATCATCTGTTGGATGGCTGCGGTGGCTGCGGCGGAAAGTTTCACGACGTACATGGGTACCTCTCAATGCTTAAGGGTGTATTCGATCAAAGCTCGCAGCAGGGTTATGTCGTGCACTGGAGCTGTACCTGATTGCTTCCTGGCCCACTTGTACCCGTCTCCTTGGGACAGTGGCCCTAATGCTTCGAGTAGCTTGGCTCTTTTTCTTTTAAGGACTTTGGAGATGTTGGAGACAGCTCTGTAGCTGATGTGGGCGACTCCGCCATTCTCCCAAAGTTTGGATCCTTTTTCTAGGGTGAGGTGGAGCGTCGGGTTTTTCGTGTCACCTAACGATCTACCGTAGCACACACTGGTGATGCCCATATCCTTCCGGGCTTCTTCTTGGCAGAGGATATTCATGAGAGGCACAGCAGCATCGATGTGGTGTGTTTCCACGTCCCCTATTTCGTAGGGGATCACTGGGACGGTGTAGGGTTCCACGTCGTACGTACGCTGCAGGGCTTTGATGAGTTCGGGGATGGCGGAGTGTGGCAGGTCTAGGTTTAGGCTATGGAAGCGATCTCCGTCTTCATTGATGGCGGACATAGTGAGGTAGTATTCACCTGTCTTAGCGCTATCCACATGAGTTCCACAGAACCCCTTATAGCTTCGGAGTGAGATCCCATGGTTGTGGACCGCTCCGTTCCTACCTAAGGATGTTACTTGGGTGCTGCGGAGATCAAACATTACCTCAGCCATTGTCTTTGATCTCCTGGCGGTAGTGTTCCCGTGCTTGGTCGAGTAGGTTATCAAAACCTTCCTCGGTACTTTCTGCAGCGTGCATGAGGTCGGTGAGCAGGTCCGTGATGTTGGAGCTGTCTTCATCTTCGTAGAGGGCCATGGCCGTACGAGCTTTGAGGACGCGGAAGGCTTTATTGACCTCGGCGTGCTCTGCGATGTGCGGGGTCATTACCCGGACAGGCATCTTAAACACGGTCAGCCTGGGGTCTTTGTACCCCAGTAGTGCTGCGGCGGATTCTTTGGTGGGGATTTCATTGGCGAGGAGCAGTGCCACTTTAGGCACTCCGTTTTCGATGGCTCGGACTTCGTAGATGTTCATGGGTTAGCTCCTTGGTGAGCACTACATAGTGCTCACTGTAGGGGTTTTCGTATCAGATTGCCGTGTCTAACTTACAGTTACGAGGGTGATGAAGTTTTCGTGTTGGTTCACGCTGCCGAGTAGGACGGATCGGTTTCGTGACCCATCCATATCGTAGGCCATTTTGCAGGCATCTTTTCTGGAGATGGGGAAGCAGGTCATATCGAAGTGACGTTGTTGGATGAAGTCATCGCGTAGTTTTTTTGATTCGAATGCGACGGCTTCTTTAGAGTTGGCGAATCCGTGTGACGGGGTAGAAGATGATCTTGTAGTCATTACCCTTGTAGAATGGATCATTCGGGTAGGCCACGAACAACAATCCGCCTACACCGTCTACGATACGCAGGCCGGTAAGTTGCATGTCGTTCAGGGTGATTCGAGCTAGAGCTTTTGTTTTACCCGTGGGGGTAGCGAGGGGGTACACCTGACAGGCGGTGACTTCGTATTTGAACTCTTTCTCCTCGGGGGTGATGTCTTCGATCATCTGGGTTTCGTGGGTTACGCCCCCTACTCCGTAGGTGTGCATGCGAGCAAGGGAGGCGGCTTTTGAATCTCACCCACTAGGTATGCCGGGATGTGCGCGGGATCCCCATATGCACCGAAGCGCACACGCTTACCTCGCAGCACCTCCAAGAAGTCTTCATCGGAGTCTATGCGCTTACCGCTGTTGACCCATCCGTTGTAGGCGCTAGCAGGCCCCATGAAGAGCACCACGTAGCACGCCCCTCCGAGGCTGTGGCGTAACGCGCACCCTCCACAGATGCGATCATCCTTACCAGCCTTGCTGATATCCAGCGGCTTGTCGTCAGGGTGCAAGATATAGATCTGTGCCATGTCCCCTGTCTTCTCGTTGCCGGACCCTGCTGTTGCTACGAGGAGGACTGGTTCGCCATGTACGGGGGACTCAACTAATAAGTAGCGTGTGATTTCTTTCATGATGTGGTACTCCTTATATGATTGTGAAAAGAAAAGGCCTCCTTGTGTTGGAGGCCTGTGCACTAGCTTTTGGTTCCTAGAATACTAGGCGTCGCTGCTGTATGTACCCCTGCACCTCTTCTAAGCAAAGAGACCACAGGTGGGCTCCAAGTATATCATGGACGGGTCAGACCACGATTCATCAGGGATAAGCTTGTGCATATCCTCTACGATATGCTTAGGGGTGAACACCTCCCCTAACTGGGAGACCCTTTCTTTAGATCTTGTTAGTGTCATACGATCTCCTTTCTTGTTATACAGCTGTTGTTGAACTCTAGTCATCAAAAAAGCAGTTCAGGAAGCTATTACCAAACTTGCCCTTCTTACCTTGCTCGGTGTAGCATTGTTTGTAGCCTACCAACTCACCATTCTTATAAGTCTCAGTTGACATACGGGGGCCGGACTCAAAGTACGTATTACGCACTCCATGTAGCTCGCCTCCCACATACACTTCTGTTGTATATAATTTACCAGATTCATAGTAGCTCTTAGCTAACCCATTAGCTGTGCCTTTCATGAATGGTGTTTCGGTACCTAAGGCACCTGATTTATAGTAGATTTTCCTGATACCCTTCTCCCCTTTTTCCTCATAGACGGACACCAGGGCACCTGAATCATAGTAGTCGTAGTCCTTGCTAGATTGGCTTTTCCCCATAACATATAGTATCTCACGCTCTACATAACCGGTCGTCTCATAGTATCGTTTCCACACTCCATGTACCTTGCCGTTCTTGAATGGGATCTCTCGCAGCACATCATCCGGCATATATGCATCCTCCACCTTATCTTCAACAAGGGTGCGAGCTTCCTGTGCCTCATAGGTAATTACTACAGAGTCACACTTGCAATCCGTGCCATCTATGTATGTAGTGCCTTGTGCAAACACAGACGCCGTTAGTATTAGCATTGCTATAATGTACTTCATAATCATCTCCTTATCTATACTCATTAAACAATATACGAACACAGCAGCCACCGACAGGCTGCTGTGCCCATTCTCTGTTGTTACTCGATGTCGAACGCGTCCGTCCATGCTTCCATGCCTTGGTCGGGTTCAGAACCGCACACGCATACAGAACCAGTGGCATAGATCTTAATCTCATCGACATCAAACCCTTCCTCCTCCGACTCCTCCACAGCCTCCCATGTGGGATAGGTATCCACACCGCAGAAGCAGTATGCTGTATCGTCTGTTACAGGAAGGCTAACGGACAACAACCCGTTGTCCTTACAGAGCTGCATGAGCTCTTTCGCACGCCCCACGAATTCAGGGGTAAGCTTCAGAGCCAAGTAGCGAGGGAAGCCCTCAGCGCATTCATTGCTGGTGTTGCATACGAGGATTACTACGTCTTTAGTATTATTAGCTATCATGATGGTTTCTCCGTTGTGGTTATTTGTTAACTGTTCTCTGTCGTCTAGAAGCTGGCATGGAACTTTTCCAGCGGTGTAGGCTGCCGGTTGTACCCTTTAAGCTCGTTGTACACTTGCCATGCCAGTTCCTTTTGGTCGTGCTCAAAATGGATACGATCATAGTACCCATCTGCTCGTGTGATCTCTAGGTATAATGCCTCGGCACCTACCCACAACTGTGCGACGTCAATGAAGTTGTAACCAGAGACTGCTTTGCAGCGGTCATGCAGGTCCTCAATGCCATTGAACATCTCTACTGTGTGCGAGCAGATGACTTTTGATTTGGGGTACCCAAGAAGCTCCTTCATCTGATCGCATGCACCCTCTGCATCCACTCCCATAATTTCCTTGGTCGTGCCAAGCATGTTAACTATGTACCGTCTCATAGCTACCTCTGTTGTTACTCCCCTACCACTCTGTCTATATGGCAAGAGATCACATCCCAATTGACTCCTACCACCGCATCATGTTCAGAGTCGCACAGTTGCAGAACTTTCTTTGCCTGCTTCTTAGTGATTTTGATGCCATCATTTTTGGCTGTACCCATCACGTCCTCTACCGTCCAGATGACCGCGCATATTTCGTCTTATTCGATGATGAGTGTTCCGTCTTCGCAGGCATGCACTGAGACATCCATGCGGTAGCTTTCGCATATCTTGGAGAGTGCTTCGCCGTTGGGCCATTCTGTCCGGTCCCAGAATCCTGTGCCGTGACCACAGCGGGTGAGCCAGAAGTCGTGTCCGATTTGATCTTCGGGCCAGGCTTCCAGCAGGGGTCCGGCTTCGGTTACGAAGCGTGTGATATCTTCTTCAGCTTTCTTAGAGGCTTCTGGTGAGAAGTCGTCATAGCTGTACTCTTCTTCATTTTCAGAAGTCCAGAGTGCAGCGGCGAGGTAGTGCAGAAGGATGGTGGCGATGTCTTTCATTATAACCCCAGGTCATTCATTGCGGTTTCGATGTCCCATTCTGCCACTGCTGTGATGTTCTTGTGGAACTCCTCAGCGTCCATGGTTTCAGTGGGTTCTTCTTCAGTCTCCTCGATGCCCACCAGTTCGTGCCAGACGTGGTCGTCCTCACTGGGGAAGCTGGTCAAGCGGGGTTGGAGGTCTTCGAGCCCTACCTGGGAGGGGATGAAATTCTCGCCATCCTCTAACTTGGCCTTGATAGCGTCCTTCTGCTGATCCGTAAGCGTGCCCTCGAGGACCACGTCCAGGGACGCCTTGTAGTTTGAAGCGTCGCGGTACATGTAGGATAGGGATGTGTTCATGGGGGTATCTCCAGGGTGTGTCGTTGTGTAAGCTCGTTGACCTCCACGGCCAACGTCTCGGGGTCTTAGGTTCGATGCTAGCCCCTACCAGTTATCAAGTTCGATCTTGCGGCCCAGTATATGTTCCAGGTCTACCTTGGCACGCAGGACATTGTTCACTGCGTCTTGTTGTTCCCGGTGGCTCCTCTCTCCATCTTGTGAGAGGAGTTCGGGTTCGAGGTCTTCGTCCATCATTTGGATGATGGGCTTGGCATCTTGCTCCGTGTAGGGGACAAGGAGTTCTGATTGTTTCTGGAAGGACCGCATGCGGTTCTTGTTCTGGAGGTAGGAGATGAGGTGATAGGGGTGAAGAGTGCGTGGCATGGGTTAGTCCTCCCAGATGCGTTCTGCCCAGACTTCATAGTCTTCCAGGCATCCGAGGGGTTGGGTTCCGTGGAATCGATCCAAGGCCTCGTCTTCATCGTCAGCGATGAAATCATAGGTCTCTTCCTCGTTCTTACCGAGGTTGAGTTCCTCGCGGTCGTCGGCGTCGGAGGGGGTCTCGACGATCTGCTTACAGTGGACACGATAGCGTGGCATGGTAGCCTCCTTAGTGGGCGATGACTGCAGTCTTCTTACCTAGGGGGCAACGGTAGCAACCCCCGACCCCACCACACTGCCCAGGGCAGATAGGCAGGCCTAATGCTTTGGCTTCCTGTTCATTCTTGACGCAGACGAAGTCCACATCAGAGACGAGCACCACGGCTCCGGTGGCGGCCAGTGCTTCCCGTTCTTCCTCGGGACGCTTGGTATAGAGGTAGGGCTTGAGTCCTCTGCTGACCATCTCTTCCAGCACCTTGCGAGCAAAGCCTGCTACTTGGGGTCCGATGTCCCCCACTTCAGAGAAGCGGATGTACTTGCTGCCGAAGTCTGCCACCATGTTGGCGATCTGTTGGGCGAGCACCTGTTCATACCCAAAGTCTGCGTAGCGTGCAATCTTCTCACAAACTTGGGCCTGATAAGCCTTGGCGTGCATGGTTTCCCGAAAGGCTCCTTCCAGCTTTTGAGCGTAGCACAGAGGGGCTTGGCTCTTTGTCCGGCGTTTGCTTTGGAAGCTGAGGGCACAGTGTTCGGCGGATGAGCAGGACAGGCCGGACTCAAAGTTGACGGTGGGGAAGAACACCTTAGTGTTCCCATGTCCTACGCGAAAGATCCCGTACTTGGTCACCAGGCCTCGGTCTTTACCGAAGCGGATGACATCACCTTCCTTGTGCGCCTTGGTAAGGGCATCCATCTTGGCGACGTATGTTTTGAGGCTAGCTTTGCGGTCTTGTTGGGCCTCGGGTGTTTTGAAGTAATCGAAACGAGTTTTCATGGTTGTTGTTCCTTATTCAGGGGTTTCTTGTTAATGACTGAAGTTTCTCAGCCTGGCCGCCTGGACGCTGTCCTCAAGGGCCTCCCTATTGAAGCACTTAGGGTAAGTCATGCTAACTGACTCTCCCTCCGCCGTCCGGCTACTTAGTTTATTCTTAGCTTCTTGGAAGATCTTGTTCTGCCTGCTTAGGTCTTCCTGGCATGATACCAAAGAAGTGTATGTGTCCCGTTCGTACCAAGCTTCCCGCAGGGTTTCGGATAGCTGGTTACTTAGCACCACTCGTGAGGCTACGACAAACTCATTAGCATGGGTGACGGTGACCAAAATCAATAGGGCTGGAACTAACTTCCTGGTAAACCTCAGATACTTACTCTCGGGTGCTTTGAAGTAATCGAAACAAATAACGACGAGCCACATAGGAATAAACATAACGATCCTTTTGTTAATTGTTGTAGCCGGAAACAGGGCCCTAGGTGGGTCATCTGCTCCAGCGTATGATATCTTTCTTGTGCTTAGCGAAGTCCTTCTCGCTAACCTGGCTCTCATAACACAGCGGAGCGTAACCCCCTACTCTACTGTAAGCGGAGCGGGCTCCGCAAGTGTGGCCCCTTGTATCTGTATTATAGGGACAGGGGCAGCTACCTTGGTACGACCTTAGACTTTCTATAGTGTTATAGGAATGCTCGAATGTTAGAGACTTCCTTTTTGATACGCTTTTCAAATGAGGTGCCCTTGCAAGTGTACTGCCCACTTTCCTCCTGTAATATTGCGGTAACGATACACTTAGGCAAAATCATAGGTGCGTTAGTAGTGTCCCATGAGTCGGTATCAACACACCCCGAAGACAGTACCTTATCTACCTTTACAAGCATCTCATTGTGTGAGTTAGTGAGCATCTCTACTACTAGCGCCTTAATGGCTTCCTTATTGTTGTTCATAAGCAACTCCGTGTTTGGTGTCTATGTGCGGGGCCTGTGTACTCAAACCCCTTTAACGAGATCAAGCATGTACGCGAGTAGCTGCGAGCGCATGCCAGCAAGCCACATCTCCGCCATTGGCCTTAATGATTTCATCTACCTTGGCAAGCCTCTTTGGGTTCACTCTGTTGAGCTCTATCAGAGGGAACGCCACATACTCCTTAAACATATGCACCTTCTTAGCTCACTGTCATGATGTCAAACAAGTTCTTCTTACCACGGAGGACAGGTAGCACCTGCTCACGTTCTAACATAACTAAATTCATAGCCTTATATCTCCGTTAAAGGAACCCCGAAGAAGTAACGGGTTCCTAATTTTCAAGCAATGCTTTTTCCAATTCGTGATCGGCATAGGGGCGGTGATTGCAGTAACGTCCTTCGACCACATCTGCAACCTGCCAGATCAAAGGTGTGGTCGGCTTAGGCTTGTCGTCTAAGGGGATCCGCACGTTAACACAATGCCAAATCTCAGTGTGTCCCTTTTTGAATATGAGTCCCTGGTGGTACAGTTTTGAATCGTCTACCGTCCAGCCACGGGCGGTAGCCATATCCGCAAGAGCTTCGTTTTCGGTAGAATACTTCTCGTTGTTTACTGACATTCTAGACATCGTTAACCTCCCAGCCTGCTTGGTCAAATAGACCCGATGCTTTGTGATCTGATCCCCAGAACCCCCAGCAAGAGTCTGTCTCCACCCCGTCTATCTCCAGGATGAAACCAAACACCTCGCCTTGTAAGTACCGGTCCAGTGTTTCGATCTCCCCCTTGAGGTACTCTTCAGCCTTCGCCACGTCTACGCCAGCGTCCAGCATGGTCGCTTCCGTGACATAGATCCAACCGATTTGGAAGCTGTCCCAACGGCAACTGAATGGTGTAGTGCTGACGGTCTGACCGCTGTGGTCATACATGTACACGGGCAGGATAGCCGCCAGGGGAGCGGAGCCTTCTTCGATAGCTGCCTTCAATTCTGCAAAGGAGCCATATTCCTCCGGATCGTAGGTTGACTTATCGTCCCCCAGGTTGTAGCGCTTGTGTGCATCAACAAGCGTTCCCAGGTTGTCAAATTCTTTGCGGGGATTCTGTGCGGTCTCGTCTACAAAGATTTTGAGGACTTTGTTGTCTTTTGTGAGTGTCTCGATAGGTTCCATGATAGCCTCCTTAGGCGCTGATAAATGTGAGTTCTCGGGCAAGTATCCCATAAGATTTTTGGTGAGAATCTTTTGGGCAAAGAACTCGATTGTGAGGAAGGCAAGTTCTGATGGATCTTCCTTGAGGAGGTCCGTGAACTTATCCACAAAGCTACAGGGTAGGTCAGGGGAAGTCTCCAGCATCTCTGCGATAGCAGTGACATCCCCGTGGCTTACGTCGTTCTTTACTTCCTGCATCACTTTTGAAATCAAATCAGTACGTGTCATACTTCCTCCTCGCCTTCCCCGAAGACTTCAGGTTGATCTGCCACCGTCTGCCCATCCACGACGCTTTCGCCGGGGAAGGTAAGGGTTTCCTCTTCGTTGTGCGTACCTTCGATGGCGACCACCAGTTCGATTTCCACCCCTCGGGTAGCGACCACATTGGCGAACGCATTCATTCCGTCTTCTGCTTCTACGTGGTCACAAAGGATCTGACCATTGTCCGTGGCAATACTGATAACTGTGAACTTAGCCATGATTAGGCCTCCTGTTGTAGGTTGTCTTCATCCATATCTTCAAAGTCAAAGTCGACGCTCACTCCCCAAACCATCTTACCGCTGGGGAGGTAGAAGCAAAAACTGTAAGCGCTCTCGTTACCGTACTCGTCTTCAACGATACCTTCTTCGTTTTCCCAGGGGGTCGAGTCCCCGCACTTAAGCCAGCCTGTCTCCTCGAGGTACTGGCCTACGTCTTTTCTCTTATCATTCAGTAGGGGTGGTTGTTCTTTCCCAAGGATGTCTTCGCGGACTCTGCAAAATAGTGTCATGATTAATCCTCCCAAGGGATTTGGCCTTTACCCAGGATGTATTCCCAGGGGCCATAAGGTAATTCTGGAAACTGATAACGTGACATATACACGATCTCAGTGTACTGGTGTTTCTTTAGTCTAGCCGGAGAGACGTCTGCCCTGAAGCTGCTCAGGTCGTTCTCGTTATAGAACACGACGCTGGAGCAGTTGGAAGCCTTGAGGACTACCCTGGTAGTGCAGGTAGCCACACATATCTTCCGCAAGCGTGCCTTGGCTTCCTTGCTTAATACCTGGAGTGGAAGTCTTCTACTCATGGGTTAGCTCCAGGTAAAGGAGAAGCGGGCTCCAAAGGAGCCCGCTTCCGGTTGTACTTAGTCTTATCTTGGATGATCTTAGGCTTCATGCACTTGTCGAGCTGAAGCCGTAAGCGTCGCTGCGTCGCAGTCTCCTTAGGTATCTGCATAGTGTCCTCCTAATACCAGGCGGTTTAACATGCCAGACCCCGTATCAAGAGGTTATCTGAGGGGCCCAACGTCCGAACCCCACTTTGGCGCGCCGCACCAGAACTTTTGGCTACGGCCCGTCGGGCTGCGAACCCCGCAGTTAGAGGTCCCAGCGTGCTTTACCCGCCCGAACCCCACTTAAGACCAAAGTTACCACTCAGCGTACGGTAGTTCGGGGTACACGGGGCCGTCACTATCGATCTTCAGGAACTGCACACCCAGGGTAGAAGCGATGCGAAGAAGATTGGCGAACTGCTCAGAGAACCCCTCCTTGTATACCTTGTCTGCTTCATCGGTGGTATCCTCCCCGATCAGGATGTAGTAGCCAAAGGGGTGCTTGTCCACTACGAGGCTACGGCCTTTCTCTGGCAGATCGCCTTCAGTGCACTTCTTGAGCCAAGCGTCGTCTTGTTCCGTGATGTGACCACCACTGACTACGAGGTTGCGTTCGATCTCAGGGTTTTTGATAGTAGTGAGCATAGTTAAGCCCTCCTGGCTGAAGAATGATTTGAGTTCTGGTGTGCAGCTAAAGCCAAGATGGCAGAAGCCACCTATATCAGATATCTTGTCGGACACCCACTCCTGGGCTTCTTCCAATGTGGTGACATCTTCAGGTATCTCCAAGGCGTTTACAAAAACGGGGAGGCCGTCAACGTCTTCTCCATCGGTGTCCCATTCGATATCATGTACTGATACTGTTCTCACGGTAGCCTTCTTTGTACTGGGCTTAGAGACTTCTGCATACTTGGCAAGTACTTCTGCTGCGATGTGCTCCCGCAATTCAGAAGTGAGGGGGTAGAAGATACTCTTGATATCCTCTCCATTATGAGTGGGGTCATTGGGGTAGGCAACGAAATTTGTTCATTCAGAATGACACTAGCAAAGCCTACGGTATAACCAGTAGGTGCCTGGATAGGATATACATAGGCGTATGTGACTTGTAGTGTTGTCATGGGGGACTCCTTACTGAACTGATTACTGTGGTAGAAACAAAAAAGAAGTCATTACCTTAATGACTTCTTTTGTATTGTTTTTATTCTTTCTCATCTACTTCGGTAACGAATAGGTCAAAGCTAGCCCCGAAGGGAGTCATCATGCCAGCCAAACCCCCTTCGTAATCGTCGCTGGTAGTGCCCAGGCTTGTGAGGTAGTAATGGATACGGTTGATGAGGGCACACTTTTCTTTTTCCGTGATCTCAGTATCGCCTTCGGGGAGATCGATGTTCATCTTGACCAGCAGTTTGAGAGAGGCTTTTGCCATTTTGAGGCTCCTTTGTTATTTGGTTCCTGATACAGTTAACCGGCCACTCGTAGTGACCGTTCTAGTACGCTGGGGTTGCAATGCTTCAGAGTGTCGATGGCATGGGAATACACATCGCTCTTTAACCCCTTATTAATGTGCTCCTGTAGATACACGCCAGCAGCAAATGTAAGTATCGCCCAGTTGCAGTCTTCTTCGAAAACATACATGGGATAGATGCGCCACTCCACAAACTGGTACCTGACACTGATACGGTGATTCCTGGACTTCCCGTAAGGGTAGTCTACAGCTACCACATACTCTTTACCAAGGGAGTCCACGCCAATGCCTATATTAAGCTTGTAGTTAGGCTCCCCCATTATGCTCAGTTCTTCTTCTGTGAAGTCCTTAGGGTCACAGACATACCCTCCATGTCCTGCACAGTCGATCCATGATGCCCGCTTTTGTGAGGTAGGGGTACTGCTGTTAACAGTGCCCCACATATCACGACCGATAGATCTTTTATTCGGACGGAATTTGCTTAACTCTACTGCTTTCATGGCGGTGTCCTCCGTTAATTGTTTGTAGGCGGGCTTCGATCTCATCGTAGGAGTCAGTAGTCAGTAGGTCTTCCACCCACTCTTCACAGTCATTGATACGAGTGAGGACGTAGATAGGTCTGCCCTCATCATCCCGGAGCTTAGGGTCATTGTTATCCACCCAAAGGCGGAGACCCTTCTCCTCATGGATGTAGCTAGGACAGATGTCATTTTTCCAACTGGAGTCCACCCAGCCTGCTACACGCACGCTTTTAGGGACTGTGTAGTCTGAAGCGGGTGGGAACTCAGAGGCTAGTGTACGCTTAGCCATGGTACCTCCTTAGACTCCAGTACGAAGTCTGTGCTCGGCAAGTAGTTGGAATAACTTGATAGGGTCGGTGTGGCGGGCATTTTCTTGGATCTTTTTGATACCCCCTAACTCAGGTGGGATCTCTCCGAACTGTAGAAACCCCATCATACCTCCGACGTCCGCCAGTGGGATCTTGAGTAGCTTGTTATACACAGGCAAGCTCTTACTGTCTATGCTGAGGATAGCACGTTCTATGTCCGACCTCCTCCCCTTTCGTACAGGGGATTCTGGAGGGAACGCCACATCGAGGCGGACGAAGAAGTCTGCTAGGCACACCTCTGCGATACCCGCTCGCTTCTGAAAGTCCTTGTCACAAAGAACCTCCAGCAGACGTTTGCTCCTCTTGGCAAAGGAAGATTGCTCATGCAGTTCTTGAAGGATGTACTCCATAAAGGCACCTGTCACTGTGTCATCCAGCTTGGATAGGCCCTGGAGTTCCTTAGCGATCTTCTCATACACCGTCTTCATGCTGCCTCACTTGTTAAGCCCAGTGCTGCACGGGCTTCCTGCTCGCAATCTTCCTGACCGTAGAACCCGCCGCAAGAGTCCTGCATAACGCCGTCCTTATCTTGGATGACGTAAGAGAAGATCTCACCGTTGGACCATTGGCTGAACAACTCGAGCTGCCCTTCAGCAAACTCAAAGACTTCCTTACGACGCTTGGGGTTGGACAGGTGACGACGCACCGTGCTCGCTGCATACTTCTTACCGGGGACGTTGTCCCCCACCAGCATGAAACCATACCAGTTTGAATCCCAGGGACAGTTGAAAGGGTAGCCCAAGTTTTCGGGGCCAGGCAGGTAACGAGCCTTCTGATCGATGTCCACCAGTTTGTACGCCGTTCCGCCGTGGCCATACCTACGGATATGGAAGACGTGCATACCGTGCTCCCTGGCATACTTACGGATCTTCTGGATGCTGTCCAGACCGTGATCAGTACCCTCGTTCCCCAGTACCGAGATCATCAGGACTTGAGTTTCCAGAAAGCAATCCCCTATGGGGTCCGAATCCGCCCCACATTCGTCGTAGTCGATGATAGCTTTGCTGCCGGTGAGTTCGTTGGAGATGGTATTGATGGGCATGGGGTACCTCCTAGCCGTTGGTAAATTTTCGGAAGACTTCTGAGAGGTCTTCGTCGTGCTGCTCGATGAAGCTCGCCAGGTGATCCTCGGCGTACTTCCTATCAGGGACTATACTACTCCCGATGATCCCCGCCTGGTTGCTGTCAGCATACTCAGTGATGCTAAGCAGGCGGTAGAGGTCGTCCATAAAACTGGAGGTGTCGGCACTCAGCTCACCTTTCATCACCAGGACTGCTGCCTGCTGGATGCGATCCCAGTCAGGGACTTCACTGTCGAAGTCCACACACCGTTCTTCCATGTCTTCTACGATGGTCACGAGTTCCGTGACTCTTAAGCGACCTGCTTTTGAAGCCAGCAGGTAAAGGAACTCCAGCTCCTCGTAAGTGATGCTTCCTTTATGACTGACGGTCACATCATTACATACGCCGTCGCTGTAGGTGGCCGTACCGTACACGTCGTTGCCACACTCGCTGTACTCGTCGGTGACCTCCACTCCAGGGTAATCCTTGATGGCTTCCAAGATCAATTCGTCTGGTGGACTCCATCCTGATTCAGCACTGAGGGTCGTCTCGTCTATTCTTTCCGGCGTGCCGTAAGTCCAATGCTTCTCGATGCTGTCAGTGGCTTCCTTAGCCTGGGGCCCCACCACTGTGATGTAGTTACTGCAAATGTTAGCCATTGTGTTTCCCCTTGTGGTAACGAATGGATAGGAGTAGTTGAGTGAGAGTAGCCTGCACTTCCTTGAAGGCCCTCAGCTCCTTGTTAACGAGGATGTTAACCTTGGATCCCCTGCCGAACCACCACCCCAGTACCTCCTGGAGGCGGGCCAGCTTCATGGCTATCATGGAGGTGTCTACAAAATGATCCACCAGAGCACGCTCAAAACCGTCAGTGTAGTAGTCCTCACGGCTGGAGAACCGACGTGAGCTTTCTTTAAAGATCACTATCTGGTCACGGAATTTCTGGGCGACCTCTCTGACGTGGGCAGGGGCCTGCCCCACTACGCTGGGCATTGTTCCGCCTTGACCGCTCTGTACATCTTGTCCAGCAAGTTCAGCTCTTCCGCCAGGCTGTCCCTCATCTTGCGGAAATTTTCCCTGAGTGTGAGAGACGGTCCCGTCCATCTCCCGCTGTACCATACCAGCTCATCCCAGACGGTCTTGGTCGTGTCCAAGTGAAGATGGATCTCCATGCGGAGGGTAGCCAGCTTAGCACCGAAACCGTCGCTGCGGTAGTCCAACTGGAGGAAGGCGTGCTGTTCCTTACGAAGGCGATCACCTTCCGCCATCCAATTACGGATCAGCTTCATCCTTGCGGGGTCCAATGCTGACAAGAGCTTACTCATACATCCACCTCGTTGATTACGTTTACATCCACCAACTCCACTTCCACATCCTGCCCCTCCACATCGGGGGCCGTGAGGTTTTTCTTAACGCTGGAGACCAGCTCCTCGTCGGTGACATGGTCCTCAACCATTACGACCACAGCGTGCCGAACGAACAAAGTCTTTTGCTTCATGATGTCTCCGGGGTAAAAGGAAGGAGGGGTGCTCGCCCCTCCTTAAGATGGCCCTGTTAAGAAAGGGCAGCGACGGCCTGCTGGAACACCGTAGCGGTGGACTTGGCAGTCTCACCGAACCAGTTGTTCTCCAGACGTTTGGTCTGCCAACCATCACGCTTACGGATGGGGTCAGAGTGCTGGATGTCCTGGGATACGGCATTGGCTGCGATCCAGAGATCCGCTTGACCGTAGGCCATGGAGGCGATCTCTGTCTCCATGGTGAGTTCCCACTTGCCCAGGGTTGCTGCGGCCTTGTCCTTCTCTTCTTCGGTCACAGGCTGACCCCAGATCCGGGAGTAGATCTGACCCCAGAAAGCGACGGTTTCAGAGTGGTTCATCGTCTTGTCCTGGAGGGTTGTGACGATGTCCAACCATGATGTTGTGTCATTTTGGAAGCGTACCAATGCCTGCTTCATACTGTTGATCTTGGCGTCGATGGAACCATTGTGGGTGACCGTGTACATCCGGCTGCCTGCTTCCTGGAACATCAGGGAGAGAGTGTTTTCACACACCACCCGGACCGTCGTAGGTACGGCAGACATCTTGGCGGAACCGTCATGACTGTTGGTAAGGGCCAGGTAAGGCACCGACGTGTCATTGTTCTTCAGACCCAGGGTATCACCCCGGAGCAGCACGAACAACTTACGCCCTTCGTCCAGGCTGCCTGCTGCTTCTACCATCACCTGTCCACCCAGGGCGTAGGCGATTTCGAACAAGTCCCGGTTCTGAACAGGCTGGTAGCGAGAGCCATGCACGCCCAAGATGTCCCCGGTGTCCATACGGACCAGGGCTTGATGCCGGTCGCTTGAACAGCTGCGGCCCAACTGATCTACCACGGATACGCCGGGGTACATTTCCACGCCCCAGTCGAGGCCTGCTTCCATGATCGCCATGTCAGGGGTGATGTCCTTGGTGAGGACGTTTCCCAATCCGTGCCATGCTGGGTTCTGGAAAAGGACCAAGCCGTCTTTGTCTGTGATGTTATGTGCCATGAGGGGTACTCCTTGTGGTTAAGCTGCTTTACTGAACTGCTGGACGGCGTAGCCGTCGTCGATGGGTAATACTTCGAGGGCTGCTACCATAGGCCCCTTATTCATAACTGTTTCCAGAAACTTGGCTGCTACGCCACGTCTCTTGAGATCGGGTTTATCCAGTCCGATGTAGCGCCGTAGCATGGATGTGCTGCTGACCTTTCCGGTCTTGGTGTAGGTGGCCAGCTCCTTAAGCAGTGGTGCGTCGTCCTGCTGCTTAAGATATTTGTCCCACTTCATACCTGATTCCTGCTCGATGTAACCACGTACTTCCTTGGGGAACGTATCCTTCAGGAGGTTGTCTGGGCGGCACCGTAGATCCACTAGGGTTCTGAGCTGACCCTTGACATTGGATGGGTCCTTAGCTGCTTTAAGAGCGTATTCGATGCGACCTTTTACACGCTCCTCGTGGAGGACTAATACGTCCTTCAGCTCGGGGATGTCACTTGAGCAGTCAGCTTGGTAACGAATGACGTCGTAATCCCCCGCAGCTCTCACGATCTCCCCGATGTGCTTAGTAGTCTGCTTAGAATAAGCGTGGGTGTTAACCAGCAGGTAACGACCACTCTTGTGGGCTATCACGTAGTGGCGGCCATAGTTCCACATAGTGGGGCCTCTGTAGTACAGGTAGGTTACATAACCACCCTCTAACCCAGGGACGGGGGTGCATGAAAGTTCACCGGTGCACGAGTGGTCAGCTATGTAGGTGCTGATTAATTTGGGTCTTTTGATCATGATGTTACCCTTGGCAAGTTTGGTGGCGACGGGTCCCCAAACGGGGTCCGTCAGATACGTGGTGACACCCAACCGAATCTTGTGGGTGATGTCTTCTATGAGTTTTTTCTTAAACGCTGCTCCGCCTCCGCACTTGCTGACTAGCCCTCGTAGGTTTGCCGTTTGTTCTGAAGCCCTCTCCTGTAGCTTAGAGGAGTAGTCGTAGTGCTGCTGCAAGGCGGACAGATCATTACCCAGGTCATTCACTGAGGGTTTGATCGTGTGTACGGTGAAGTCTTTACCCAGGCATAAATCCCATTCACCTTCGTAGGCGAACCCCAGGCACTTGGCCAAGTCCTCTGCGATCTTAGCCCCCACCATGGATCTAACCGCCACATCTGAGGACTTAGCGGCCTGACCCCTAGGGGTAGCCCTGGGTCGTAGGTAGGTGTAACCACCGCCATCGACTCGTTTGTCAAACAAGTCCGGGTTCTTGGCAGCGTACAGTATCGAACCCACAGGCAGAGCGAGCAAGGCCCTTTCACCGTAGAGGTATGTACCGTTGTCATCAAACTCTGTTGGGAATTCCTTAGCCCTGACAGGTATGGGTTTGATGCGGTTGTAAAGCATCCGAAGCGTGTGCATAGGAAGATGTACCCTGTACTCCGCTTTATTCCCTGTACCGTCTGGGGGGGGTGATCCCTATGGCCGTGCTATGGAAAACCTCAGTGGGTACTTTGCGACCGGTAAAGGGGTTACTGTAGAGGTAGACAGAGGCCAGCAAACTTCCCTTGCGAGCTGTGTCCTCCAGCATACCTATGTCCGGTGTATACTTTAGATGGCCTCTGATAGGGTTAGGGAAGAAAACTTCCTTGATGATATCAGTGACTACACCGTTAGAAACCGACGCCAAATTATCGAAGTGATAAGTCGTACCCAGGTATTCCAGAAGATCCTTGTCTGTTTGTTCGTCAATAAGCATAGTGCCTCCAAGAAAAGGAGGGGCTGTTAAACCCCTCCTCGATGGCTAGACGTTGTTGAGATACACCTTACGGCCTCTCCAGTCTCTCACCTTCGGGTTACCGCTCTTGGTGATGACCCATAGGATCTGACCCTTGAAGTCTTTGTAGTCAGGCTCATTGGCGAAGCCATCAGAGAACAGGATGATCTTGCGAGCCTTGTTCTTGATAGCGTCGTCGAAGCACGCTTGAAAGTCTGTACCCCCTCGACCTTGAACAATGAAGGACTTCCTTATCACACCCTTGATGAGGGTGGGCTTGCCCGCCAGCTCCGTGTCGAACATCCTAAAGTAAACAGGTATCCTTCGAGCCAGCTCCGACGTCTCCCTCAGGAAGTGCCCCAGCTCCTCATCACAGACCGACGCCGACGTGTCAGCATAGACATAAGCGGCATCAGTGTAGGAGTTACTGACCAGACCAGGGAAGGGGTACCCGTACTTCTTGTTGGGACGGCGGATACTGAACTCCCGGGCATACCTGACGAACTTACCGTACTCATGGCGGATAAGGGCACGCCACGAGATTTCACTCTTCTGGGCTAGCTCGATGACAGCCTTCAAGTCACCGGGCATGTTACCCCAGCTCTGGGACTTGGAGATGTTCTGGATCTGGTTGCGGATGTCCGCCGCCACTGCAGGATTCTCAGAGAAACCGTCGTGGTTGTCCATAGCCGTACCAGGCATGGGCTCACCCGGATAACCTTCTCCTCCTCCTTCATCTCCCTTATCCTTGTTACTTTGGCGTGGAAAGTCCCTCTCAAGGAGTTCCATGTACTGTTCATAGGACAACTTGTTAGGGTAGCCAAAGTCCTCAGGGAACATACCCATACGATCACCGACCTTGACGAGCTTAGGCCGGCCTAAGGGGTCGACCCCCATGAATTCCTTCTTATGTGTGGGGCAGCTACAGCTGGCGTTGTTGGGGATCAAGGGGTTGATAGCCAGATCCATCGCTATGTTAGCCAGCTTACGGCGATGGGGTTCTGCGGGGTTACGGGTATCACAGTGGTGCAGAACCAGGTGCATGACCTCGTGCCGTAGCACAAAGATCAGCTCGGGCTCTGTGAGTTCTTTCACAAACTCGGGGTCGAAGTAGTAGAATATCTTGTACCCCTCGACACTCACCCCCATGGTGCCAAAACCCTTGCGGGATACGATATTAGCACGGACCAGGAAATGGTAGTTGAACTTGTCGTTCACGGCCATGAATGAAATGACCTCTCTCAGAAAGGCTGGAGTCTTCATAAGGTCTCCCTAGGTAGAAGGGGGTGTGTTAGTTGCTACTTCCAGGGAAGTCTTTTATCCGAGGTCAAGTCTTTGATGCCCCCTTTAGCCATGTCCCGGACCCATTGTTGGTAGCCCGCTTCGTTGCAGACAGAACGGGTAGTGATGTTCTGGCGGCGAGGGGTCTTGTGCCAGTCTACGGCTTGTGTGTGAAGTGTTTTGGACCACCCGACCCAGAACCCAGACACCACCTCACGTGGCATCACTTCCAAGAACTCCGCGATGTTGACCTGCTGCTTTTGTGCCAGCTTGACGTCACCAACCTTGTTCTTAAGCTCCTCCAAGAGAGCGTTAGCCAAGCCGCTTAGGGCAGGCACGTTACCGAGTTCGCTGTCAGTGTCAGCCATGGCCTCGATACGGTCCTTCATGGCGTCGTTCCACCGGTTAAGAATCGCGTCGGGAGTGATCACGTCGTAGGATTCCTTGACGAAGTCCACGAATGCCGCAGCCTCCGTAGCCCCCACATAACCTTCAGCAGCCATGCGGAGGGCGTCGTAGCCCTCGGATGTCTTGACCATCTCGGTGATATCCATGCCTGATTTCTCAGCCTTCTTAAGGGACTCCCCAAGGCGGTACCATGAGCGGCGGGAGTAGGTCTTGTCACCGTCGGCTCTGGCCTTCTCAATGACTTCCACGCTTGGATCGATGTGGTCTTCAAACATCTTACAGTAGGCGGTCACTGCGTCATGGATGGCACCGGAGAAGGTACGCTTGTTCAGATGTTCGTAGAGTTCTTCGTAAGAAGGGTTGAACTTGACGAGGACCAGGCGGTCCATCTCGGCGGGCTCCATGGGGTCCACACTGTACAGCTCAGTGTTACCGTTGATTGCTGCAACGATGTACCAGGTGTCCGGGATCTTGACGCCGTGTAAACTGCGGTCCAGGGTCAGCTCAAACATGCTGTTACGAGTCTGTGGGTTGCCTCGGTTGATCTCATCCAGGAAAAGTATGCCATACTTCTGGTGGGCGAAGTCCGTCCACGCCATACCGTTCTGTGTTAGTGGTCCACTAAGCTCGGCGACACTGTCTTTGTGCACAGGGAGCCAGGAAGGAGGGGCGTTGTAGGTACGACCCCCGACCAGGAAGATTCCACCTATCAGGTCGGAGGGGTCCAGAAGGGAAGCTCTGCGGTCGATGATACCTACTTCTTCCTTAGTCACGCCATGCATCTTAGCCACCAGGGCCCGGAGATCCTCCCGAACGATCTCTGACTTACCACAACCGTGGTTGGCTTCCAGGACTAGGGTGTGGTGCATGGGGTGGAAGTTCTCGAAGTGGAACAAGAGTTGTTTGATATTCATGAGGGGTACCTCTTAATAGGTGGTGTCTTAATACAGGCGAGATAGGTGGAGGGTCTAGGGGATCACCTCATATTCCACTTGGTCGATCACCAGGGAGATCACATCCCTGAAGTTGATCCGGCGGTAACTGTTCTTGTTGAGGTCAAACACCGTGAGCACCTCGGCCTTGGCGTCGTCGAGGATGCGATGGATGGGGACGGCATTGCCACTGCGGTCGTCGGAACCAGCGACCCGGTAGATCATGTGGCGTTCTTCTCCCGTACCCCGTTTGAAGAAGCGGACGTACTGGATGTTGCTGGCGGCTTTGGAGATCTTGTGGTAGATGTTTGCGATCTTGATCTTAGTGGCCATGGTGTCCTCCTAGGGACGGGCGGCGAAGAACACGCCGTTGGGTTTGAAAGTTGTTTTAAGGTACCTTACGTACTTGCTGATGTAATAGGAAGGTTCGTTAGCCAACACAAGCTGAGCCCACTTGGGGTTGATCTCTTGTGTTTGGATCCATCGGGAGGTGTACTCGCCTCCTTTGACCAGCACCTTACCATCGCAGGTGCGGAAGGTCTTGGCAGTCTCTACCCCACATAAGGAGTATCCTACTGTCCGTCCGTGGTCATCTTCATTGGCACTAACGTAGGGGGTTCCGTATCCATCTTCGAAGATGAAGCCGTGCTCGGGGTGAGAACCGATGCACTTACCGTACAGCTCCTCAGCCATATCCACAAATTCTTCCTCATTGCCATCGTCCATGTCCGTGTATTCGTTGACGCGACGCTCTAACCAAGCGTCCACAGGATTGTTGCCAAAACATCCGCTCATGTTTTACCTCCGTAGGTTACAGCTAGACCTAAGTCATCCCGGGGTACCAGTGGTATCCTGATGAAACCTTCCCCATGCCAAGAACACATGCCCTTAGACATAATATTCTCAAACAGTCTTCCCAGTTCGAAGGCTTCTTCTTTGCCACAGAAGGTTATGTCTAATACGGGACCGTCGTGGTCCGGGCATTTCTCAGTTAACTTGACGTGCATGGAGACCTCGGGTTAAAGCATTCCGCTTTGCTTCATTTCCCTTAAGGACTTGTTGAAGCAGCGAGCACGGATAGATCCGTGACGGGAGTGGTGGGTCAAGGGTCTGTTGAACAACTTCCACCAGTAATATTTGATCGTGCTCTTCATGGTGTACCCTTTGCTAAATTTTCTCGATACGTGTGGCCAAAAAGATCTCTTCCAAGATCCGTTGGGCCTTCTGGCATTCTTCCAGGGAGTCTGACATAACGATGGCCGACCCCGTGTTGTGGGCCTCCTTCATGAACCCCATGGCCTGTGGGCTGTTACACTTCACAGCCTTTAGGAGCTGGCGGACTACCTGGCCCATGGAGTGGGTGTTGTCATTAAATAGAATCAGGTTGAAGATGTCCGCCTTTTTTTCAATCTCCGAGCACATCTGTTCGATGTCCACGTCGAATTGCTCTTTAGTAGCCAAAGCTATCCCTCCAGTGACTTCAAGAAGTCGTTTACATCCCGGCTGGTTTCCAGCGAGATACGCAGGTTGGTGATCTCATCCTTCTGGATCATGATGTCACGCTCGGGGCGATCGTTCAGGGCCAGAGGCTTTTCGTACTTGGGTGCCAAGGTATTCTTGTTCACCTCTATGACCTCCACGACGTTCTTACCCAGGATGAGAAGAAAACGATGGTACTTACCGTCCGATCCATAGAGGTTGACGTTTTCCCTGAAGGCGTCCATCTCCCTGGAAGTGGGCATCTCGCTAAGGAGAACAATGACCCCGGCCTTAGGTACGGGGCTGACAGCTTCCACACAATCCATCATGTGGATTTCTGTGACAGCTTCCAGCATCACGTTAGCTTCCTCACCCTCCAGGGACGGCCCCTCGTCAAAGCCGTGTAAGATGTCCGTGGCCATCCCTGTGCTCTGAAGGGAGGCTTGGAGTTCGCTTAGGGCGTGGATGGGGGTGTCCCCCACTACGATGTAGACGCGGTCCCCAAAGGGCAGGATACCCAGACCGTTCATATCCCGTGCCATTTCGGGATGCTGGCTCGCGAAACGAGCCAGAGCGTTTGTCACCTTTCGTGTATCCATGAAGCCTCCTAGGAGCGGTTACCGATTTTTACTGCTGCCTTTACACGTTCGCTCAACCACTCAGACAGGACCTTGATGTCACCTGGCTTATCGGTTGAGTTCTGCAGGGCTAATTCCATCCGCCCAAAGAAGCTGGTGCGGGGTACAGTTACCGTCTGCAGGGTCAGGCCACTGACAGTGGTATCCTTGATGGTGAAGGAAGCGCTACTGCCGTTGGCACTCGTGATCTTTTTCAGATCCTTGTCGCTCAGGCTAGCCAAGTAGGTGAGCAGAGCCCGAGGGTCAGCCACTTCTGTGATGAGATCCTTGTTCTCAAACAGGGCGTCCATGGTAGGAGTGGACAGGTTTGTCATCAGTACGCTTTCCTCGGGGGACAGAGGGGTTGTGGCGATACTCATGGGGATTTCCACGATGCTTTCCAGGTTCCCCTGTTCGTCCTTGAGGGGGATCTTGTAGGTCCCGTTGACCAGCTCTTCCTCTACCAAGCTGGTGATCATGTCGTCCACCAGGAGCTTGACAAGCTTATCCCTCAGGATAGCGGACTCCACATTGGAGCTATCCACTAAGAGGCCCAGGTGCTTGATGCCCATAGAGTATTCCACAGCTGTGGCGTCTTCAAAGTCTTTGGAAGGGTTCTTGATTGCTGCTGCTGCTGCCATGATGACCACCTTTGCCCCTATCCGGGGCGAGATAATATATAACCTTAAACTGCCTGCTTTAACACAAGACCTCTAATCTTTAGAAATTAGAGGCCAAGCAACACACGGAGTACTTTTTGGGAGGCTCCCACGTTCTTGTAAACGGTGGAGTTCTTGGGGACTTTCTTGGTGAGGGTTTCAAAAGTGATGAAGGTGTCGGAGAAGGCCCGCACTTCCACCACAGTATTCTTGCCCTTGGATAAGAAAAAGGCACCAGCGAAGTTACGTGGTGCCGACTGTTTGGAAACCCTCGTCTCCGTCACCTGAGTGAAGGGTACCAGGATCTGTTGACTGAGGATATCGGAGTCTCCACACACAGCCCTGAGTACGTCCATCTGATTTACTGTTTCGACTTCATCTTCATTAGGCATCGTTCACATCCTTTAGCCAGAGTTGTACCAAAACCATAGCCCGTTCGTAGTCAGATGAGTTAGTGCTGGTGTACAGCTTAACCTCGTCCGCATACTTCTGAGGCTTCTCTAGGTCGATGTCCACAGGGATAAGGGCCACGTCTGAAGCTGCTGCTCGCAGTTTGGCTCCCTCGTTCACCGCATCCTGGGCCACCTGCTTACTCGCCACAGGGGCGGCGACCATCTGGGCGACCGCCTTCTGTGTACTGGCGGGTAGCCTTGCCAAGGCACGGGCTACCGCAGGGTTGACCTTCTTCTTATCTTTATCCACCACAGGGACTACCACTGGGGTATCCAAGGGATCGGGGGTATCCAAGGGATCGGGGGCATCGACAAGCGTGGGAGCCGTAAGGACTTCATCGGGCGTAACAAGAGGAAGGAGTTCGCCGAAGAAGTTGACCGCATCCACGATCCTCTCCCGCATTCCAGCGAATTCCTTCTCAGTTAACTTCTGGCTCATCTCCGCAGCCAGGTTGGCCATGAGGATAGAGGAGCTCATCAGCGTGTTGACTGACTGAGCATTCCTCACCTCATCTGTAAAGAGATCGGTGGGTAGATTCATTGAATAGCCTCCTTAAGTTTTGCCATCAGCAGTCCAGCATGTTGGCGAATGTTTCCGTCTGCAAAGTTTGGTAGGGGTACCCAATGGTCCCCAAACACCTGCGACATCCTATCAGAGCTAGCGGATTCGGATGTGATGTTGATGCCAAACCCGAAGCACACAGCCCCACAAGAACGAGCTCGTCCCACAAGCTCAGCCATGTGGGCTAGCTCAGCTTCTGTAGTTACTCCTGATGTACAAGGGTCACCGTCAGTCAAGAAGAACAAGATCCTGCGATCTTCCGTCCGGCTGGACAGCTCTTTCATGGCCTTCTCCAGTCCTGAAGCTGATGGTGTGCCTCCACCCGAGGGATGAAAGGGGAATACCTTCTGATCCAAACGACCCTCCCACCTATGATACCATGTATGCATCGTGGGGGAGAATCGCTCTTCAGGTACGGTCTGAGGCAGGTGGGTCGCATAGTCGCTTGACCATCCAGCCACCGCATACTTTACTCTCACCGTGTCAAGGATGCGAGTGAAAGCAGATACGACCCTTACACAAGTGTCCCAGGGATCGCCAGCCATAGAACCCGACTCGTCTATACTGATCATCACTGCGGTGCTGACGTTCTTTCCTTGTAAGGTGCGGGACCATATGGCTGGTTGCTTTCCAAGCTTCACATCTCTGATCTTGTGCAGGTTGTGGGTGTCCAGTTTCTTACCCCGACGAAGAGCCCCTACCTTGTGCGGAGCTCTCTCGGCGATCACCATCTGGCGGATCTTAGCTTCCTGACCTGCAAAGAACTCTGACCCATCCTTAGCCCAGTCATAGGTAGAATTAACCTTCCTACGGTAGTCCCTCTCAGGATCCACCAAACCAGGGTGAGTGGTATAGTAGCCACTGGCTTCCGTGTTGATGATTTCTAACTTGCCCTCATCAAGATTGGAGGTGTCCATGTTCTGGACCGCGTTGGGGTCAAGCACCCCTCTCACGTCCTCATCATCCTCATCCTCACCATCCTCGGGCTCATCCCCATCCTCATCATCCTCATCATCCTCATCCCCGTCCTCATCGGGCTCATCCCCATCCTCATCGGACTCGGGGTCCTCTACCGGACCGGACTCTTCAGATTTAGACTCGGAGGGTTCGGATTCTGAATCTGACCCAGAAGCAGGGGAGTCCCCGGTCTCACCACTTGCACTGCCAGAGGAAGTGGCTTCTTCGTCAGGTTCGTCTTCTCCGCTTTCCCCAGCTCCAGAAGTCTCTTCGGAGTCTTCATCATCTGCTGAACCGTTTTCAGATCCTTCATCATCGGATGATCCTGATTTGGAGTCGTCTTCGTCCGAGCGACCTCCATCTTCTCCGCCGTCAGAATCATCTTCGCTATCTTTTCCGGAGTCAGCTTCATCCTCAGCTGGATCCTCAGCTTCACTGTCATCGCCTGAGGAATCGCTTCCATCACTGTCTGCAGGTTCATCAGATGGCTCCGAGTCATCTTCTCCTGAGGAACCATCGGAAGCAGAGTCATGAGGGCTTCTAGATTTTTCGACATCGCTGTCTCCTTCCTCAGGTTCTGAGTCCTGAGGTGGAGGAGGTGGTTGTGTGGCTTGGGTGATGACCCTTACGATGTCGTCACTCATAGCGAGAACCTGATCAAAAGTATCCAGCTTGTAGGCTTCCTCTTCGAAGGGGGCCAGAAGCTTATCATAAGCTACCCTATCCTCAGGCAGGATGGGGATGTCCAACGGCTCCACGATCTGCTCGGCATAGAACCGGTTACGGCACCGAAGGATAAACTCTATGAGGAGTCTACGTACAGGATCGCTACTCCGTAGTTTCTCCTCGGTCATCTTGGAGCTCATCCAGGCCTCGGACTCGCGGTACCTGCGAGTCGTGCCGGGGTACTCAAGGTTAGCCCGACGGTCTATCCTGATATCCTCCAGGACGTTGACCACAAACCCAGCCATTTTTCGGTGCTCTGGCTTGTGGTGGGCGGTGCCCTTGGATAACATGTCCTTCAGGTTGTGGACCCCGTTGCTAGGATCAGCCTTCATCTCGTTAAGCACTTTCACATGCTCAGCTTCATGGTAGCTGTGGACCTCAGCAGTGAGGCGGACATTTTCGTCAGCCGAGTCGGGGAGATCTGCCACGTAGATGCTACGGCCATCGGTGCAACTTTGCTTGCCACCGAAGACCACAGGGATCTTATTCCCTACTCGGGTGTGTACCAGAGTCTTCAGGGTTGAGCGACCGAATTGTTTTACCATAGCCATAAGGACCTCCTAAGGTTTCTTGGGTGGGGGTAGCGGTACAAGGCCTGTGCCACCACAGACCGTGCAGGTATCGACCCCGATGGGATCTTTCATGGAAGACCCGTACCCATTACAATGGGTACAGACCTTCTCTTTGGTGGGATCTAGGAGCAAACTCATTAGCGCACCTTGATCTTACTGATGTCAATAGTGGCCAGCTTGTTGTTGACCATCTGACGCAGGGTGTCCTGCATTGATTCGGGGAGGCGGTCAATGAGGCTGAGCTCGGCAAGATGTCCATGGTTCAGAGCGATACCGTTCTGACGGACACCCACATAGCTCTCGGCCCACATGATCATGTTACGAGGACTGATAGCCAGCTCTGCCAGGCTGGGGTCACTGTGAGCTACTTGACGGGTCTGGGTAGCGATCTGAAGCATACCGTCCAGAAGAGTCTTGTCCACCAAGCCAGTCTTCTCGATGATCATTTCCTTCTCTAACCGCTCAGGGAGGTAGCCCACTTCCATCATGGCGAAGCGAGATACGAGAGCTTTGTTCTCGATCTCCCCACCCCCGTAGAGATGAAGCTTGTCACCAGTACCATTGTCGTTGGCAGTCACGATGACCTGGAACCCTGGGTGCTTCTTGACCCGACGCACATCACCATTGATCTGGATGTCGATGCTGGAAGTGGCATCCAACATGGAGAACAAAGGACCCTTGTGGATGGGGTTGATCATGTTGAACTCTTCAATGATGATCGGGATACCTTCCTCCATAGCCTTGACGATCTCTGAGTAGATCACCCGGATGTTACCATTGGAGTCCAACTCGGGAGCGCCGTACCAATCACCGGCTTCAATGCCAGCGTGACCTTGGAACCGGTAGAAGCGTGTACCCAATCCTTCCAGTACAGCTTGGGCGATGGTGGACTTACCCACACCGCCTGGCCCGTAGAGCCACAGGTGGCGGCCCAAGGCGATCATCAGGGCGATCTTGTTACGGACATCGTCTTCCATCCATACCTTGGTCTGCTTGGAGGACAGGCTACCCGTGTTGATCTTAACTCCGTGAGCTGCTGTGCAAGGCTTACCCGATGCCTGAGCGATAGCTAGTGCAAGATCGGTGATGGGGTTGTTGGCGGTGGTAGTGCTCATTTAGATCTCCCTTGGGCACGACGGCCCGCACGATTGGTGGGTTTGAAACTTCCTAAGGTGGATGATCCACGAGGGATCTTGAAGAGCTTGACGATGAGTTTAATCATGAATACGGATCTCCTGAAAAGATGATTGCCAAGTTTGAGCTAAACGAAAGCCGATGAAGACTCCCCACAGGACCAAGGTCCACTCGGGGCTTCGGGTGGTGAGTGCTAACACGATCGCCACGGCGACCGTCTCCAGCACGTTGAGGATGGTCCCTACCAGGATCACGATCCATCTGTTCATCGTCTCACCCTCCAGTTCATGTAAAGCATAAGGACCAAGAACCCTGCACACGCTACATGAAGAGGGGTGTTGTCAGGGTTAGTCAGCCCGTTTCTGAAAAAGGATTCAATTAACTTACACATGGTGTACCTCAGTCGTTGAAGAAGATTTCTGGGTGGCTCTCACGGATAGAGTGGTAGCCATCCTCTGTTACTACTACGTGATCCAGCACCGGGATCCCCAAGAGGTTACCCGCTTGTTCCCGTTCCCAAGAATACACCCAGTCCATGAGAGGATTGATGCACCTCACTAACTAGGACCAAGTTGTGCTTAACACCACACTTATCCAGAGCAGCTATGATGTCTCTAGACACCACCCAGCAGTTAAGTTCAGCGTACTTACCGTCACGGACCACAAACCCATTCTTCACATATTCAAGTTTGTATTCGGTGGTCTGGCTGATGTTTGTCAGTTCGATGTACGTGTCCTTGTCAATCCGGGCTACTGCCCGAGTCAATCTGTTCACGTTGTGCAACGTCTTCATTGCGTCTTGACGTTCAAAGATCGCTTCCATAACTCAGTCCTCCAACATATTGAATGCTTCCAGAGAAGCCCACATGGCCTCAGTCACGGCTTCGGAGTGGCGGACGGTCTCAGCCATAAGCTGAGCTTCAGTCTCCGCCAAGCGGGCTGACTCCATTTTCAACGAATCATGAGACCGCAAACGCTCAGGCTTCTTTGCCACCTTCTTGCGGAAGATCTTGCGAGGAGCGTAGATCTTTTTTTCGGCGGTGTTGATGCTTACTTTCGTGATTGACCCCTTAGGACTTAAGGTTAAGTTTTGGTTGAAGGAGTTGGATGAAGGAGGCCTCAACCTCCCTCAGCTCCTCGTAAGAACAAGAAAGGACCGAGTAGTATACTGCAGTCCTTTCTCTAAGTTTTTGGTATGCCTTGTGGCAACGGTGCTGGCTCACCCTCTTCTGAAGGTTGCGGGTCATACCCACATAAACCAGCTGGCCCCGATAGACCATGAAGTAAAGGACATGGTCCCCCCACGAGGGGTAGGTGTCCTTTAGCTTCTGTACTTCCAGCTCCGGTGGGCGGACCCCGAGCTCCTCAGATCTTTTCTGAAGAGCCCGCTGGAACCAACTCATTTAACCACCGTCAGGATCTTCACACAACCCTGATCCAGAGCAGTGAAGACCTCCAGAACATCGCGGTCATCCTTCAAGAACTTCTCCTTGAAGTTTATCATCAGCTGGTATATGCCCTCTTCCATATCTGCATGATGCTCCGAGCACCACATCAAGGCTCGAACCATGTGGCTCAGGGCGACATAGGGCTTAGCCCCGTCCTTGCCCTTGCCCATGTAGTAGTTGGCAAGTTTGAAGGGGTTAGCTGAAAGAATCCGACCCAGGCTGACCCCTTCCTGCCAGAGCTCTTGGATCTGGTCATCGGTCACGGATTCAGGAACACCGTCCAAGCGCTCTTGGCGGACGTATTCTGTCATCACCTCGCAAGCATCAAGATCCCCACTGATCGCCCTGCGGTTAATCTGATTGAAGGTGAAGAGCGTCCGACCTTCCTGCCCGATCTGCGACCGGACAATCCGCACATATTTACTAGGCTCCGAGCAAGCATCATCCAAGATACGAATGACTCGGGCTAACCCGTCTGCCTTGTGTGCAGTCTGGGTGTGGGACTTGGAAGCCTGGATAGAAACTTCGGCTTTACGCATGAGAGTGGCCATAGTAGTCATGGTGACTCCTTTTGCCCCTAGGGGCACTGTTGATGTGTGGTTTACATAGGGGACCCTTTTCCTATGCACCACCCACCGTGATGTGGGTCCTAATACCCCCAACTGGATTCGAACCAGTGGCCTTCCCCTTAGGAGGGGGACGCTCTATCCATCTGAGCTATGAGGGCAAACCTCTAGGCGTCTGGTAAAGTACCAGACCCCTGAAGAACCATCCCGTAACGAGACCGAACCTCTTCCTTGAGAAGTTCCTCACTCGCTTGGGCTTGGGCAGGATCTGTGGAGACGGGTTTGAAGGTGTAGAAGTGAACCCCTCCACGTAAAGTCCAGTCCCCTGTCATTTCACAATCTTCTGCGAGATGCTCCACCGCGCTGTGATAGCGGGCTAACGCTTTTACTTTAACCATGATCCATCTCCCTAGAAATCTTGAGGGGCCTCATCGGTATGATCATTCCTCGTTTCGGCCTTCCAATCATAGACGCCTTAGGGGCGTTAATCCTTGTGCTTAGTAAGTGGTCACGTCCACCGCCACCTTGGGGCGGATGACTTTCTTGGCTTCCAGAATCGCCACCCCTGTGACCCCTTCGCGGATCAGCTCTTCAGCGTGGGCAGTGGCATCCTTTTCCGCCTGGACGGGGTCACCCTGCCCATCGAAATAACGGCGGGGGGAGTTAGCTTTTTCCGAGGCCACACAGTAGAACTTGGTGGATGGGATATTTTTCATGGGTCCTCCTAGGACTTTGAAGTTTGAAACCGTGAACCAACCCCGTCCCTTTGCTCGGAACTTGGGGCTACCTTCGTCGAAACGTACTGCCATCACCTCAAAGGTCTGACCCTTGCGGTAATATTTTCCTGAGTGGTGGATGCACTCCACAGTACACCCTTCCTGAAAGTTAAGGGCATACTCATTAATGCTATTGAAACCGTGGAAAGCCTCGTGCAGTGAGAACCGGCTAGCCATCTCCTTGCGGGGGATGCTATAGTTATCCGTGCCGTCCACGCGGTCGCTTAGAACGATCCGGTTGGGGTAGACACGGACGACCTTGTAAAGTTGGCCGTTGCACTTGTTCCGTACCAGGCACCCTACAAACACCGCGGTCATCGTAGCATGGCGACTGCGGAACGACCCTCAACAGGTGCCACAGTCTTGCTAAGGGACTCCCCCGTGAGTGTGTCCACGTACGCAACCGTGTAGGTCTCAGGCACATAGCCCGACCCCCTTTGGCTGAGATTCGCCAACGCTTCGTCCCCCAAGGCTAATAACTGACGCACCCGAGCATTCCCGACAGGGGTCACAGCCACAGGGGCTACCTCCAGTACCTGGGTGGCGTTGAGAGTAGTCGGTGGGGTCACCTCTCCTGCAAAAGCAAGGGCAGAGAGAAGGGCGATCATAAGGGTAAGAATCTTTTTCATGGTATCTCCAAAGGGCCAGTTTTTAAAGGAAGAACGACACGGCCCTATGTGCCGTCCCCCTAGTGTGTGAGTGAGGGTCTTAGTTAGTCCCACATCTCGGAAAAGTTGCAAGCCATACTTGGCTCCTCTATGTCGTCAAGCCCCAAACCCGCATGGAAGGAAGCCCTTACGAGCCCCCGTTCCTTGGTGCCATTCCGGCAGATCCCGTGAACTTGCATGGTCTCTGCCAAACGTGCGGTCGCCCCCATATCCACGGCGGGAGCCATAGAAGTGATCTGGGCATAGGGGTCCTCGATTACGAGGTGGGGTAGGGATTCGTTAATCACGGTCATGACTGACCTCCGGTTTTGGGTTGTTCACATGGACCACCGCATGGCGGTCCCGTCAAAAAGTACACTGCCTCGGGTAGTGGCACACACGTACCCCACGACCTGGGCTCTGCGGATCTTATCACAGACGTCCCTAAGCGTGGGCCACTCCTTAACCCCTTTGTAAGATTCCGTCACAACTTTGCACAAGTCAGAGGAAACCTTGTCAGAGGCAGGGTAGTAGGATCGGTAGGATTTCAACACTAAAGAAGTTACGAGCACAGGTATGTCCTTTGGGGTTACTTCCAAAGGATTGATACCAGACTGGTTACAAGCGAGGTGGACTGCCTCTTGCAAGGCTATCTCCTTTTCCAACTTGCGAACCTTAGCCCGTAGAAGCCTAGCCTTTTCCTTAAGGTCAGCGAGTCCTGCGAGGTCCCTATTCATGACTGACCTCCATGTTGATGGTGACAAAATCTTCTTTCTTGACAAAACCGGCTGGCATCTCTTCAATGTCTCGGATCTCACCGAGCACCGCGATGTGCTCCAATACGATGCCGTCAACCGGATCGTATACTACATAGGTCACGTTCCAACCTCGTGCCTCGTAGTACATTTCGTGCCGTTCAAATTCCGATGCTTCTGTGAACATAAGAACCATGCGCTGGCTTATCGTTCCCTTCTTAGTCGCGGTCATGATGTATAGTCTCATGTGAACCCCCTTACCATTAATGGGTGTGGTGTGGAAAGTCGTGGTGCAAAAATTCATATTCCCCGATGCTACTAACTCGTGTGAGTTAGTAGCACCGCTCCCCCTTACCCTTAATGGGTTGGGGGTTGAAACATCAGGTGCAAAAGTTCATATTCCCCGATGCCCTTGCCTAGGCTTAACCTAGGCTGAGGTGGGGTGGCTTAGCCCCCCTTACCCTTAATGGGTTGGGCGCGGGTTTGCAGGGTGCAAAACTGGATATTTCCCGATCTTTTGTAAAAAAGCTATTTGAGCGGGTTTTCCCCCAGACCCCAAACCGCCCCGTTTGACATCCATGTATGTAGAAATTGTATTTTGAATAAATTACTTTTTGAAAAAGTAACCTTTTGAAAAAGTGCCGTAATGGGGTCTGGGGTCCGCTGAGATAGGGTGGTCCGCTGCGGGGTCCACCCGTTACGAACCTTTTCATCGTTTATATAGGTCTGCATGCATACTCTGTTCGAAATACCCGAGATTATCCCCATAGCCTCTACCCGCACTTTCAGGGAGTACCGGACACTGTCCTTACCTAGCCCTGGGTTGTCCAACACTCTTATAAAGGTGGTTTTCTAAGTGATATTTTTGTGGATATGCTGCGTGAATGGTGGACGATGCCTCTACACCGGGTGACCGAGGAAGTGGCGGTAGCACGTTACCAGGTGCAGCTAAGGATTTACACACATAGGTTGCAGGGTGGGTTACAAATTACTCTTTCGTTTATATAGGGACGTATGGAAGCCGTACCTCTATTAGAAATACCTGAGTTAGTTGAGACCGGGTCCCTTTGTGGTGTTCTTACGACTCAGCAGATCCTGTGTGTGCCTTCTCCTGGGGGGTCCAGTGTATTCAGGAGGCATTACCAGGTGTATAGCGCTGTGGATGTGGGTCCCTTGGGGGAAGCCATGCGTGCCCTGTTTATGGATTTCCGTGCGGATATGTACATGGACCCCGGGGTGGACCCCGGGGTGCACTGGGATCATGTGTGCACCCTCCGTTTCATGGGTAAGTCTTATGTATTAGGACTTACTGATTCAGTATTTAAAAGTCTCCAGCAATGTTTTATGGGGTGGACCGGTGGGAAGTTCTATTCGAGAAAGGTTATGGACGCTGTAGAGCGTGACGGGGTCTACATAGGTCCTGCCAGTGTGGCGGGCAGCTTTTACCCTACTGTGCGTGATCTGAGCGGTTTGCGACAGGTGTCGGGTACATTGCATATGGACGAGGGTGAGGCTCCTGATTTAGAGACGGTAGGGACGTTAGAGGCTCCTGCCCATTGGAGTGGAGTACCCCCTATGGCGAAGTGCCACATGTTCGTGATGGAACGGTCGGACGGTATTTTTTGCTTTGACCGGATTTTTGAAGGTTCCTTTGTTTGTTTGGGTGACGTGTTATTGGCTGACGGTTACCCCCTGAGTCAGACGGTGGAGATGCGCCAGGTGGGGGGTTACTGGGACCATGAGAAGGTGAGGGGTGAGGATTTTGTGGATATGCTGCACGAATGGTGGACGATGCCTCTTTCTCGTGTTATGGAGGTTGTGGGCAGGGCTAGGTACCAGGTACAGCTTAGGATTTACACACATAGGTTGCACGGATGTCAGATTTAGTGATATCCATGTGCCTACTGGACTCTTCTTTTTTGGGGGGTTCCCCTTACTATGTGAAGGGCTTTATCAGCATGGGGTCTGAAGACTCGTTGACTCCTGTTTACGTGCCCTCCCTACATCTGGGGGTTTTTCGTTCCTGGTGTGTTTTCCTAAATTACGACTTGTCCCTGAACGTACCCGCTGTGGGTTCGGAGCGTTTTAAGTGTCCGACCGACCATTTCGCGGTGAAGTTATCCGCTGGGGGGTTTCCCTATTGTTTGGTGTACACACCCGTTGTGCTTCCTAGTTACACCATCGACCTGGGTCCTAGGGCCACGTACCAGAGGTTGTCCTACAGTTTTCTGGATAGGGTCCTGGTACGGGACGGGGTATACGTGGGTCCTGAGAAGATATCTGGAGATTTCAAGGCGCCGGCACACATGCGTGACCTGGGTGGTTTGAAGTATGTGGCCGGTAAGTTGGACTTATCGGAGACTTCCGTGTCCAGTTTTGGTGATCTGGTGTACGCGAGTACGTTAGTGGTTCCTCGTACCATGCAGGAGATCCCTCATGTTCAGGGGGATGTGCTTGTGATAGGCGAGGACGGTCCTCCTATACTTTATCTGGAGGAGCCTCCAGTGGAAAAGACTTTATATTGGAAAGGCCGAGTTATCACGGACCTAAAGGGCCTGAGGTCATCCACCTTCACTGTCCGATGGGACGACCCGCTGAGGCACGTTTTATCTTCCCTGCTGGGTGGTGAGGCTTATGCCACTACGACGTGAGGCTTATGCCACTACGACGTTTCTAGACGCTTATGAGTCCTTGTACAAGTGCCCTATGACAGAGATTGTGTTATTCGGTTACGAGAAGTGCTACCAGGCTCCGTTTGCTGTTCTCCGTGATTTTCGTTTAAAGGGTGGGGGTTGTGGTGGCTGATTTTTATTATGGCGAGGCCGATCGTCTCACGGGTTTGTTGACTTTCGAGGATTTTGTACGTCGTAACCCTAGCCGATCGTTGGTGGACATACAGAAGTGGGGTGCGTTGCGTAAGAAGTGGTTTGAGGCGAACGGTTATTCGTTGCCGGCATCGGAACGTGGCACCTCGATCAAAGTGGCGGACAAGCCCTTTCATGTGTCCCAATTGGACGCTTTGGATGTTTTGAGGGGTTCAGACGGTGTTATGAGGGGTTTAGAAAACATGGAGGATGATGATGGATAAGGTTTTTTACGTTACGTTTGGTGCAGGTGGTCCTTTTCGGTACTCTGTGCTTCGTGTGGAGGCTCTTGACGACAACGAGGTACGTGAGGCCATGTTCCGCACTACCAAGGGCTGGTGCGACGTCCTAGACGAAGCTAGGGGCAAGGATTACATTGCCCGGCACGATCCCCAGGTGATTGTTTGTCCTAGACGGGCACGTGACTTGGATTTATCCTAATGACCCCGATATCCGTCCCACACTTTTCATTAGTGGAAGTCCACATGGGTGAGAGTCTGGATTCCCTGGGTGTGGACCAGTTTTTTAGGAGTACACTGCGTATCCCCTGCTTCGACAAGCAGCTATTCGTAGCGGACACAGCGCCTCAGCAGTTCATCTCTTTTGTTTACCCTGTGGATGGGGCGAGCAAGGACATTTTTATGTCTTTGGCTAAAGAAGTCAGCTACAGATTTTCCCATTGTAAGGTGATAATGGGAGCCCAGCCATCCGGTGGTTTTTTCACCCTGGATCAGGACGCCTCCCTCGAGGCCCAGGTATTCAGCCGCCAGTCCTATAGTTCGGTGGGCTGGGTTTACATGAAGATTGTCTTTGAGGGGCGTACGGGTTTCTTCTACATAGCGATAGACCAGGGCCGAGTCTTGTTTCCTACCGTGGACCGTTGGAGCCGTGAGTTACCTGCGGAGGATTGGTTCTGGGACCATTACTTTGAGGGCGGTGTCTACTGTGGTCCAGAGGATTACCCCTGTACCATGTATCTGGACGGTAGGGCCTTGGACCTAAGCGGTCTAAGAAGTGTGGAGGGTGACTTATACGCCAGGGGCCTAACCACGGACTGCTTGGGTAGCCTGAAGCACGTTACGGGTTTGTTTCATATGAAGGAGTGTTTAGTCAAAAGCATTGGTTTGATTGGTGCCGGTTCCCTGGACATCTGCGATTGCCCCCTACTGGAGGAGGCACCTCATCTGCTATCGGTGGGTAAGTCCTTCTACCTGGCTGCTACCCCTTTGCATCGGCTGGGCTCCCTGCGTTCCCGGGATTCTCTGATGGTTGGGTCCGTGGAGGATCCGTCATACACCCCAGAGATCAAAATCGGTTCGGTATTCCATAGCATACCGGTGTCCGTCTACAAGGACAGGATGGAGGTTTTGAGGGGTTTGAGTATTCCCCAGTTACTGGAGACTCTGCACGATCCGTGGAGCACATCGCGGGCTTTTTGTGAACTCCGCCTTAGGGGTGGGATTATCCATTGATACTGCCCTGGCGCCGTGAAAAGGAGTTTATTATGGCCAAAGACATTAGAGAGGTTCTCCGTGCTATGGTGGGCAGGGGCATTATTACCACCTTTACGCTACCTAGTAGGGGTATGGTTACCGGTAAGTCCCTAAATTCCGCGGATTATCCGGTTTTTTGCATAGTTGGTATTCGTTCCATGCTTGAAGAGCTTATGGAACGTGCCGACTCGGATTTTGACAGCACATTGGCTAGCCTGAAGGACCCTTACCTTAAGGGTTTTGTGGAGGCCTACGGCACACTCAAGTAGGGGATTAGATGCAGGTTTTGATCATGCTTTCGGGCAAGCTCCGTTCTGGCAAGAATACCGTGGCTGGTATGCTTAAGGAACGGTTGGGTGCCGTCGAGGGGTCCATAGCGGGTCCCTTAAAAAGGAACTGCAGGGACGATTTCAGGGCTCTGTCTGAGTTTATGCGATCCCAGTACCAGTTGCTGAGGGAAAAGCTCAGTGCCGAGGATTTGGCCCCATTTGCTTGGATGGATGCAAGGGACGAGCAGTTCTTCGAAGACAAGACCCCTCTGACTCGGATACTTCTGCAGGTGTATGGCCTGGAGATCTTTCGCAACCGTGTGGACCAGGATTACTGGATCAAGGCTTTTCTGGAAGAGGCTGCAGGTAGGGAAGACCGGCTTATGGTCGTTACGGACGTACGCTTCCCTGGTGAGATCACAAATGCCCACCAGCACCCCCAGATACCCACTGTTGTCACCGTGCGTGTGGAACGTCCGGGCTATGGTGCCGAGGAGGGTCAGGGGCATGGGTCTGAGACGGCATTGGATGATTACAGGGGTTTCAACTATGTCATTGTGAACGATGGGGATCTCAAGAGTTTACGCCGGAAGGTGGACACCTTGACAGCACGCATCGTAGCGGGGTTGGTCAGTGAGTAAGCTCATATCCCAGGTCAGGCACCGATGTGAGAGAGGGGTGGATGACCTGATGGCGGAGATTACGGCCCGGTCCCAAGTCGCCGACGTTTACTCCGTGGATTTCAAGTGGGCTGAGGGGGCTATAGCCTACGTGGTCATTGTACCTGCTGCCGTCGCCCTCACCTTGTTATCTCCGTACTTCTGGGCCCTAGTAGTGCTCCTGGTTATTTTTCTGCACAAGGTGGCCCTGCCCCAGGCAGCGAGAAGCAGGGAGGCTGATGCCCGCCGTGCTTTTTCCCAGGTTTACTATTACTGGGGTAGGGAGGTCCACCACACGAGGACCATTAAAGAGATGCTGAAGTACCTAGACGGTCATGGTTACCGTCACCTGGACGCGGGGCCTAACCACTATGTGCTAGAAAGGATCATGAGTAGGATGGACCACTCCCCCGTGGGGGAGGCTGCACAGTTATATCTGGACCGGGTCAAGTCTGTCAGCCTTTGCTATTTGGCAGACACCATGTTCAAGAATCAGTCGCATGCCCAATCCTATACCGCTTTTTTGGAAAAGATTCTGTCCCGTGAGGTCCACCTTGAACACGCTGACCATGTCGACTCCACCACGGGTATAAGGATGGGGGATATTATTAGGCTCCCTCATAACTACCTGGGGCACGAGAATCAGGGCGTCGCTGGTTTTGCTGCGGCGCTTATGAAAGTCGGTCGATTCCGGGTGTGATTATTTACTCATAGGGTTACCCCTTTCATCTTTAGAAAAGGGAGCCCCCTCATGAAAGGTCATGCTGTCGTAGACGCCCCAGCCCGTACCCCTCATCTTCTCAAGATTCTGGAATCCATCCTTTATGCCCACCAGTGGTGCATCAAGCAGCAGCGAAAGCTTGCTAAGGGTTCTGATCTCCAGGGCATGGGTCCTGCTGCCTCTGTTAAGCTCATGGAGGACTTACGCAAGGCGGGTGTCCCCCAAGTCCACGTAGCGGCCGGTAACGGCCACATGGCCGTCATAGTGGCCGATAGGGTATTGGCTGACCCCACCATCTGCCAGTTCACTCCAGGTACTGCCGTTTTCGTAGGTGACCCCGACTCGTTTCTGTTACCCGCTGGGTACCTCGAGGGGGCGGAGTTGTTCTCCAGCAGGAAGGCGCTTGTAGCTTGGATGAGCGATCAGGGCATGGATACCGCAGGGCTCCCTAAATGACTTGGTTTAAAATACAAACCTTCTAAAGTACATTGGTCGTGACTAGGAGGTATGTGTGTCGTCAAATAAAGATAATAGTTCACTGGGTGTTAGCTCGACCCTCGGTGATGACAGCCTATTGGCACTGGGGAACAAGGGTAAGTTATCCACGTTGGCCTCCATGGGTACTTCCGTATACGAACAAAGGACTGAACTAAGCGGTACGGTCGAACTCTGGTTTAGGTACCACGTCCTCCCCAATCTGGGATTGCCCAGCGATTCCCCTGTGGAAATTAATGCGGACGGCTGGCTTAAGATGCCCCTGGGCATAGGAGTCATACACCTTTCTTCTGACCCTGATCTGGCCCACTTCAGAAGTGGTTTTAGCATGCGGCTGGAAATAGTGAGGGGCATGACCATGAGGGCGGCGATGGCAGAGCTCGTCAACGAAGCTGTGTGCAATGATGCCTGCCTCAGGGCTATCCTCCATGCCAAAATTAACGGTAGGCTCCCCCGGCCCGACTAATCTCTTAATTTCAGGTACTTTACCGAATAAGGCCCACGGGGCCCCGGTACAGTTGTACCCGGAACGGAGATCCCATGAACAAGATATCCCATACTTTGATAAGTTTTTTTGCCAAAGAATCCTCTTTCGTTAAGAGGGCATTTTTTGAAGAGGATACGTGGAGGTCTCTCGTGGAACCTAAGGACAAAGACAAAATGGAGGACTTGCTAGACACCATCCTCGCAAAGGAGGCATCCTTCAAGCCTACCGCCCGTATCTCTGCTTTGAGGATCATGTCAGGACCCCTAGCCAAAACTATTGCCCATTCCATCCATACAGGGACCCCTCTTTCTGGTAGGGTACTCCAGGGCAGCAGGGAGATCATGGAAGAAGCTGCCAAGCACTCTGAGGAGGTATCCGACACGATAAGAAAGATTATAGGGGAAGAGGAATGGACGAAGGCCTACCCGGGGTTAGCGGACAAAGCTTTTGACGTGTATGCTTTCAGCAGCATAAAATCCATGATCGTGCATATCCTGGGACCCGTCATGCATGACTTA
>Ga0100403_1000173_pt1 | contig 59491 bp, 74 predicted proteins | sample CryGeymet201501t_FD_83663 | JGI IMG/M metagenome (GOLD analysis project Ga0100403, IMG submission 83663) | Groundwater microbial communities from Crystal Geyser aquifers in Utah, USA - Crystal Geyser metaG 2015-01t | ecosystem: Environmental > Aquatic > Deep subsurface > Groundwater | place...
CATACAACCAAAAGGGATGACTCTGGTGGAAACAATAGTGGTCCTCGCACTTTTCAGTATATTGTCTATTGCTATCATGACGGTGATATCTTCTTTTTATCGATACAATGCCTATACCATAGCGCAGGCTTACCAGGTAGACAGTGCGCGAAAAGGAGTTGATTTGTTAGTTCGTGACTTGCGTGAAATGACCTACTCCGACAATGGTGCTTTTCCACTAGTGAATCGCGCTACTTCTAGTGTGGAATTTTATAGTGATATTGATAGAGATAATAGTGTGGAGCTCGTGCGTTATGAATTGGTAGATCAGACGTTGTTTAAATATATATATGAGTCCAGTGGAATTCCGGCCGTCTATCCTAGTGAGCCTAGTCGCACTGAAACAATCTCTGAATATGTACACAATAACCTTGAGGGAGTGATAATGTTTACTTACTACAATAATCAAGGGGTAGAACTGTCTGGGACTGGCGTGAGTGAAGTGCGACATATCAATGTAGCCGTGGTGGTAAATGTCGACCCTATTCGAGAGCCAGGGAAGTATCATCTACGCTCTAGTGCGTCGCTCCGCAACTTAAAAGAATATGACATCTAAGTTTAAATTTGAAAATTCAAGTCACCACAATCGCCAAGCGGGCTACTTGGTGGTGTTGCTTCTAGTGTTTGGTGCCGTGTTCTTCACTATCTTTACAGCCTTTATGGGCTTTACCATCACTGGCTCAAAAATATCTAATGCCAAATTAAATAGTGAGCAAGCTCTCCAAATTGCAGAAGCCGGGCTCAACTACTATAAATGGTTTTTGGCACACAATCCTGATGACATTCAAAACGGCACGGGAGAAGCTGGTCCTTATGTTATTCCATTTAGTGATCCAGAGGGTGACGTGATTGGAGAGTATTCCTTGGAAGTAGATGGCAACTTAGCCTGCGGTGCAGTAACTTCCATTGATATCACTTCGACTGGTTACACAAGTAAGGAACCTAATATTGAAAGAATCGTCTATGCTCGCTATGCGAGACCTAACGTAGCAGAGTTCTCACACATCGTTAATGCCAATGTGTGGGCCGGTCCCGACCGTATTATCTATGGACCATATCACTCCAACGGTTTTGTCCGTATGGATGGACTCAATAACTCTAATGTGACCAGCGGACAAACGAGTGCATGGTGCTTCAGTCTTGATATTTGTACTGCAAGTCCACAATTCACTAGTAACTGGACCAGTGTTGATGGGGTATTTGGTGACGGGGCTGGTTCTGACTTATGGCAGTGGTCAGTGCCGCCAGTTAGTTTTACAGGAGTGACGGTAGACCTCTCTGAAATTAAAGATCACGCCACTAATTCAGGTGGTCAATATTATGGACCTTCTGGTAAAGGTGGTTATTATGTCGTTTTTAACTCAAATGGTACGTACACATTAAAAATTGCAAAAGCAAGTAAAGCTAAGGGTAATGCTTGGGGACACCAAAAAAACTTTTTGAACAGTGCAACGACAGTAGGGACGTATTCAATACCTTCTTCTTGTAGTGTTCTTTTCTTTGAGGACAATGTTTGGGTGGAGGGTGTGGTCAGTGGGCGAGTGACGGTGGCAGCAGCAGTACCCGACTCTACAACAGATCCAAGAGTAGTCATTGTTGGTAATCTTACCTATGCCAACGAAGAGTCAGGCCTTCTTTTAATTGCTGAAGAAAACATCAATATTGGTTTAGATGTACCAGATAATATGACGATAAACGGTATTTTCTTAGCGCAGAAAGGGAAATTTCATCGTCCTTACTACTATGTTAGTAGTAGTAACTCTGCAGACTCTGATCCAGACCATATACGTATCCAAAATTCAATGAGTGATTATATATATCGTAATTCATTGACCACCAACGGCACAGTAGTTTCCAATGGACGTGTCGGTACTAAGTGGACATGTTCAAATTTATGGAGTACTTGGTATTGCAACGGCTTTGAGTATCGCTATGACTACTATGACCGTGACCTAGCAATTGACCCACCGCCTTTGACCCCAAAGACTTCGGACAACTATCAGTTCATCGAGTGGAGAGAACAAGAATAGTTTCTTGTTCTCTCCGGTCCTGATGTAATCAGGAAGTGCGATACTAGCGAAGCTAGTCAGCGTTAGGTGGACAGAAGAGGAATAATTTCTTGAAGGTGGTGAATCAGATACCTATCTAAAGACTGCTAAGTAAATAAGTTCCAACCAATAATTACGGATTTTAAAGGGTGTAAAAGTTATCCGACCATCTTTGGTTGGATGACTTGCCAATCCGTCCATTTTCTGCTAAAAATGGACGGATGAAAGAGAATATTATTTTAACTCACACTTTCCCTCCAAAACTCAAGGAAATTTATGATGAAGAACTAGCCAATCAACTTGCACAAACGCAAGGTGCGATTGGTAGCTTGAGACAAACTGCTCGTCTTTTGCAGAATCCTGATCTTCTAATGAGACCAGTGTTAGCGAAAGAGGCTGAGTCGAGCTCACAATTGGAAGGTACACAAGCTTCTATTGAAGATGCCTATCAGCTTGGACTCGCTGTACAGACAGATGAGATGCGCAACGAGGCTCAGGAAATTCTGAATTACGAACGAGCCATGTATAAAGGACTTTCGGGGCTAGAAAAGAGTGGACTTAGTGAATTTGTTATACGAGAGATGCATAAAACTCTTTTACAAGGCGCTCGAGGAAGCAAAAAACTACCCGGGTCCTTTAGAAAGGACGAAGTGTGGATTGGTAAGGATGGTACGGACAAGGGGAAGGCGAGATATCTTCCACCAAATGGTATACACGTCCCTGCTCTCATGCAACAGTTGGTTGCTTTTATGCAAGATAGCGGAAAGATTAATCCGCTAATTGCCTGTGGTGTTATTCATCATAGATTTGAAGCAATACATCCGTTTAAGGATGGGAATGGGCGAGTGGGACGATTGTTAATTACACTTTATCTTATTAAAGAAGGACTCTTAACTCTTCCGATACTTTATCCTAGTGGCTACTTTGAAGAACATAAACCTTCCTATATGAAGGCTCTTTCTGCTGTAGATCAAAAGGAGGATTGGTATACATGGCTCATGTTTTTCCTAAAAGGTATTCAAAGGCAGGCAGAGCTCTCTCTTAAACTGGTGCTTGATATTGACGAACTTTATAAAAGTGGGAAATCTGTCATTGAAAAACAGACAGCAAGTATGAGGATGATTATGGTTCTTGATTATGCTTTTTCCCAGCCATACCTCACTGCTCCTATGGTAAGTAGAAGCACAGGAGTGCCTGTTACTACATGTAAAAGATATTTAGGTCTTCTCAAAGAATATGGAATTCTACAACAAGGAATTACATTCCAAAAACAAACTGTATTTGTAAATAGAAAGCTAATAAATATCCTTAAAAAGATTTAATCCATAAATGTGGATTGCTTTGACTGCGTTTGAAACCTCTATGGTTGAAATGGAGGGTCCGAATTTCGTGATACAATTTTCCTATGAAAAAACGGGTAAGACCCCTCATCGTTGGTAACTGGAAAATGAATCCGGCTACTTTGGCTCGAGCCGAAAAGATTTGGGTGGATGTGCAGAAGGGCCTCACAGGAAGAAAAGGACAGTCGGATGTAGCTATTGCTCCGCCTTTACCATTTATTATTGACCTGAAAGAAATGGCTGGTCCTCAAAAAATTGAGTTTGTTTCTCAGGATGTATCATTCAATAAAGAAGGTCCTCATACAGGTGAAGTGTCAGTATCACAACTACGTAGCTTTGGTGTGAAGTGTTCTATTGTGGGACACAGCGAACGACGTGCCGAGGGTGAGACAGACCAAATTATAAATAGGAAGGTGCTGGCACTTCACGAAATGAAGTCCTCAGCAATTATTTGTGTCGGTGAAAAAAGTCGCGATAGTACGGGGGACTACTTCAATGTGGTGGAAGACCAGCTTAATGCCACACTCGCTGGTGTTAAAGTTGAGGACTTGGGTCGGGTGATTGTGGCCTATGAGCCAGTCTGGGCCATTGGTAGTGGAAAGAATGCAAACGCTTATCAGGTAGAGGAGATGAAGTTATTTATTCAAAAAGTTCTCTCTGACATTTATCCGCGTGAGAAGGCTTCAATGGTCAGAATTATCTATGGCGGATCAGTAAATGAAAATAATGCCGAGGAGTTACTAAAGGTAGGGACAGTAGATGGTTTCCTAATAGGCGGGGCCAGCCTGGACGCCAAGGAGTTTGTTTCAATAATTAAAATAGCTGATGACTATGCTCGATTTGTTTAAATTTTTCAGTACAAGAAAGGAAGTAACCTCCGACACACAAGTTCTACCCTCCATTAAATACATAAAAGACTTAAAAGGAAAAAGAGTTTTGCTTCGAGCCTCTTTGAATGCGCCGGTAGAAAATGGAAAAGTAACTGAAACTTTTCGTCTTGAACAAGCAGTCGAGTCAATTGAATTTTTAAAGAACGCTGGAGCCAGGGTAGTAGTTATTGCGCACATTGGAAGAGAGAAAGATGAGAGTTTAGAGCCAGTATCGGAAGCTCTTAGTCTTTTGACTCCAATAAAGTGGGGTGGTGAATTGAGTCAGGCAAGCGAAAAGGTATCCCGTTTAGAAAATGGTGAGGCTATTTTGTTAGAGAACCTGCGCCAAGACTCTCGCGAAGTGGAAAACGACGAGTCCTTAGCCAAGGAGCTCTCCCAATTTGGAGATTTATATATCAACGATGCTTTTTCTGATTCGCACCGTGAGCACGCTTCTATAGTTGGAGTACCTAAACATCTACCGAGTTACTTTGGTTTTAGTTTCTTGCGTGAATACAATGCTCTCTTGAAGGTGATGGAGCCGAAACATCCGGCGGTTTTTATACTTGGTGGTGCAAAGTTTGAAACCAAGCTTCCTCTGGTCACTCGTTACGCACGTATATACGACAAGCTTTTTATTGGTGGTGCCTTAGTCCACGATATATTGAAAGCCCAAGGGTACGAAATAGGAAAGTCGTTGGTGTCGGACGTAGATTTAACTGGCAATCCAATTTTAGAGGTAGAAAATATATCAGTACCAAGTGATGTGGTGGTGACTGATGGGGTGAAAAGACGAGAGGTGGGCGTCCTGGCGGTTTTGCCGGAGGAATATATTTATGATGCCGGTCCGCAGACTTTGAAAGAGTTGGAACAACTAACTCGTGACGCAAAGACTATATTGTGGAACGGCCCACTTGGTAATTTTGAAAAAGGGTTTTCCTTTGGTACAGAGACTTTGGCGCGGATGATTGCGTCTTCCTCTGCTTATAGTGTGGTAGGTGGAGGGGACACAATTGCCGCCATCCGTTCACTCGGCCTTCAAAGTCGTTTCGGTTTTCTCTCTACCGCCGGTGGAGCCATGCTCGTGTTCTTAGAGACTGGTACTCTGCCAGCAATCAAGGCGGTAGTATCTAAATAATACACAGAGATGTTGGTAGTTTATAGTGGAGTCATTTTGTAGTGTAAAATAAAACCAATGTCACTTACGCTCTATAAGAAACCTAGGGCCAATAAAGGTTTTACTCTAATTGAGCTCTTAGTGGTCGTCACTATTATAGGAATATTTGCGAGTGTAGTTTTGGCTAGTCTAAACGCGGCTAGAGAAAAAGCGCGAGACGCGGCCAGACAATCGGATATTAATGCAGTGAATAAAGCTCTTCAACTTTATTGGCTTGACTATAATGCCTACCCATCAACTGGCAGTTTGAGCACAGTCTATATGGATCCGGGTTGCCCAACGCCGACTTCTCCTGATCAAAGTACTGAAGACTGGGTACCTGGTTTAGTCAGTGGTGGCTATATTGGAAGTTTGCCCCAAGACCCTCGTGGTGGTGTTGATGCAGCTAGAGGTGATGTGGCTAATCGTTATGCATGCTACATGTATGCTAGTGACGGAACAACATACGTCCTCAGTGCTTGGGCGACAGTGGAGAGTGGTCCATTTAATTCTGGTGGCCTTTACTCTCGGGCTGGGTTTAGAGAGACTAGTTTTGCAAACCAAGCCTATCTTTGCAATCATCCAAATATAGGAAATCCAACTTCTGGAGATTACTATCAGTATTCGTATACGATAACCAATGCTGTCTGCAGTTGGTGATTGTTATAAACATTCTTTAATTTGTTTAGCAAGCTCGGCCAGCTCTTCATCTTCAGCCATTTCTCCACTGGAGAGGAAGGGGCCAAGGCCACGACTTGTGTCATAAACAGGATAAATCTTGATGTGGACGTGAGGAACTTCGAAGCCTTCTACTGCTAGACAGGTCCGCTTTGGGTTTAGTGCCTTGTCTGAAGCTATGGCAATTTTTTTGGCTACCATGAAAATGTGTGAGTAGGTATCGTCGTCTAAATCAAAGGCATAGTCAACTTCTTTTTTTGGAATAACTAATGTTTGTCCCTTTGTACTCGGGAATTTATCCATAATAACTACGCAGACGTCATCTTCGTATACGAATTGTGAAGGTATTTCACGGGCAATAATCTTAGAAAAAATAGAATTAGTCATAAATGTTATTATATGCGTCATAACACGTATGGCAAAGTACCGACTTTTGGAGCGGCAGGAGGATAATCTTTTGAACCACTTACTCCAGGCACGTGGAGTGACAGAAGATGATAGAGAAACTTTCTTGAACCCAGACTACGAAAAGGGCCGACACGACCCATTCTTGCTTCATGATATGGAGGTGGCGGTAGACCGACTACTTCTTGCTATTAAAAATCAGGAAAAGATAGCGATTTATTCTGACTATGATTGTGACGGTATTCCTGGCGCCGTGATACTCCATGATTTTTTTAAAGCAATTGGCTACGATAATTTCATTAACTATATTCCGCACCGTCACTTTGAAGGTTTTGGATTAAGTGAGATGGCAGTAGAGAAGTTGGCTAATGAGGGAGTGCAGTTAATTATCACTATTGATTGCGGAACTTCTGATTTAGAAGCGGCTGATAAGGCGGCATCACTTGGAGTGGATTTAATCATTACTGACCACCATGAACCGAAGGAGAGGTTGCCTGTCGCTGTGGCGATAGTGAATCCTCGTGTTGGTGATAGCTACCCATTTCCGCATATTTGCGGAGCAGCGGTGGTGTTTAAGCTCGCTGAGGCCACCCTTAGTCGTGGAGACTTTGAGGTAAAACCTGGTCATGAAAAATGGTGGCTCGATATGGTGGGTATAGCGACCATAGGCGACATGGTGCCACTGATTGGTGAAAACCGTGTCTTTGCCCACTTTGGTCTCCAGGTCCTACGTAAGTCTCGTCGCCCGGGACTTCAGCACTTGCTTCGCAAAGCTAGAGCAGACCAAAGATATTTAACTGAGGACGATATCGGTTTCACTATTGCGCCACGTATTAACGCTGCTTCGAGAATGGACTCTCCGGAGGACGCTTTTTTGATGCTGTCTGATAAGGAGGAGGGAAGCGCTGGCGCTCGTGCTACTCATTTAGAAAAATTAAATAACGAAAGAAAGGGGATGGTAGCTTCGATGACTAAGGAACTTCGTCGACGAATGTCCGAAATAATTGATTTGCCAGATATTATCGTGATGGGAAACCCGGAGTGGCGACCGGCACTAGTTGGGCTATGTGCTAACGGGTTGGCAGAGGAACATAATCGGCCGGTGTTTTTGTGGGGGCGGGATGGTAACGGTGTGATTAAGGGTTCTTGTCGCAGTGGTTCTTCGATTAGTGTGGTGAAAATAATGGAAGGAGCCGAACAACACTTCTTGGAGCACGGGGGACACCACGCTTCGGGCGGTTTCGCAGTCAAAGAGGATTCTGTTTTTCATCTGGGGCAAGCTTTAAACGATTCATACATTTCTTTAGGAGACAAAGCTCTAGCAAATGAAGAGGTGAGTATTGATGCGGTCCTATCACTTGAGGATATAACTCGCGATTTATTGAGTACCTTAAGGTCGGTTGCCCCTTATGGCGCTGGAAATAAAAAGCCATTGTTCGCTTTTAAAAACGTAAAGCCATCACAGATTGAACAGTTTGGTAAAACTAAGGAACATTTGAAAATTATCTTTGAAACATCCAACAAAAAAATCGAAGCCATCGCCTTTTTTGCAAAGCCGGAACAGTATCAAGTTGCCCCAGCTATAAATGAATCCTTAACTATTCTGGCACATGTGGAGGAATCGTATTTTATGAATCGTTGGCAGACAAGATTACGCATTGTCGATATAGTTGAAACTATCTAAAGGTTTTCTACCAGTAAACATATTTTTAAACTAGTTGTGCGGTACAATATTCTTAAATGGAATCTTTACCAGAAAGAAAATTTCCGGCGCCTGAAGATGAGATTGCGCTGTTGCGCCAAGAAGTGAAGCGCTTGCAGAGCGAGCGTGACGGCTTGCCAAAGGAAGATGCAGCCCATGAGGCGGTAGAGACTTATCGTGTGATGCCGACTCAATCTGCCTTGCCAGAAGATCGCAAGATGCCAGACCGGCTTATTAGTATGACAGCGATGGGCCTCAAAGAAGAAACACATGACGACCAGATAGAGGCGCTTCTAGCCCTCTTGCCAGAGAAGGGGGTTAAGAACGTGATGTTGGTAGCTGAGAAGACTGGCAATCCTCACCTAATAGACGATCTGCATCGTGCTCTCGTGCGCTATATTGCCTCCGACCTACCACTTGCGAACTTTTCAGAAAAGGATCCTCTATGGAAGCCTCTTCATATGTCCCTGTACGAGATTCGGCTACCAGAATCAGGTGAGGAAGATAAAGACAAGTCATTCCAAGAGCTTATTTCAGGAATGGAGCAATTTTATTCAGGTATGTTGGCCAATGTGGCGAATAACACTGGTACCAATTTCACCTTCGAGATAGCAAATGAAAATGGTAGTAACGACTTCGTCTTCTATATTGGTATTTCGAGAGACCAATCACGTCTCCTTGAGAAACAAATACTCGGTATTTTCCCAAACGCGACCGTGTCGGAATGCCAAGACGACTACAACATCTTCAATGAATCAGGAGTGTCCGTTGCAACCTATGCGCAATTGGAGAGGCACTGGCTCTACCCACTTTCTTCATACCAAGATTTTGATGTTGATCCACTCGGTGTAATTCTTAACAGTTTTTCTAAAATAAATGAGCACGGTGAGGGTGCGGCGGTACAGTTTGTGGTTGGTCCACGTCTCGATCACTACCTAAAGAAAGGTGAGGGAGCACTCGAAGATATTCGGAAGGGTGAAAGTTTAGACTCTGCTCTAGCAAAAACTGAGGCAGGTATGGCTTCAAAGGCAGTCAAAGAAATATTTGGCGCTTTCAAAAACAAAAAAGCTGAAGAAAAAGAGAAAGCGAAGAAAGCCGAGCGAGCTGGTGCTCTCGACCAGTCTCTTTTAGAAGAGTTTGGTAAAAAGCTAAAGAGTTCAATGGTGTCGGTTTCGCTACGAGTCGTCACATCAGCTGCGAGTGAAGGAGAAGCCAAAGCAATACTCAATGATATTAAGTCTGGCTTTGGACAGTTTGAAAATGGACGAGGCAATCGAATTGCTTGGAAAGACCAGACTGGTGCTGGAGCAACTGAACTCTTAAAAAGCTTCTCACTTCGCATGTGGAATGAGCGAGAGAGAATGATTTGGAGTATTGAGGAGATGACCACTGTCATCCATTTGCCTGCATTCACAGCTTCTAAGGACTCTCCGCAACTTCGTCAAAACCAAACTACTTCAGCCCCAGCTCCAAGTGGGTTACCAAGTGAGGGTACACTACTCGGTGTTAATGATTTTCGTGGCACAGAGACCAAGGTTCGCATTTCTCTCGAGGATAGAATGCGTCATTTCTATATCATCGGTCAAACCGGTACTGGAAAGACGACTCTGATGAAGAATATGCTCATTCAAGACATTAAAGAGGGGCATGGTGTTTGTATGATTGACCCGCACGGCACAGATATTGCCGATGTGCTTGGTGCTGTACCTCCTGAGCGAGCTGATGACGTCATCTACTTCGACCCAGCTCGGACGGACATGGTACTCGGGCTTAATATGCTCGAGTTTGATGAGTCGCATCCAGAGCAAAAGACTTTCGTAGTTAATGAGCTCTTTTCAATATTCCAGAAACTCTATGGTGCTGTACCAGAGAGTATGGGACCGATGTTTGAACAGTATTTTAGAAACGCTACTTTGCTTGTGCTTGAAGATCCAGCTAGTGGTTCTACCCTGCTTGATATCTCACGCGTGTTTGCCGACGAGTCATATCGAAAGATGAAACTTTCGAAGACTAAGAATCCAGTAGTGGCGCAGTTTTGGAATGATATTGCCACTAAGGCAGGTGGGGAAGCCTCACTGGAAAATATCGTCCCTTATATCACTTCCAAGTTTGATGTATTTACCGCCAACGATTTCATTCGGCCGATAATTGGACAACAAACCTCCTCATTTAACTTTCGCAAGCTTATGGACGAGAAGAAGATTCTCCTCGTTAATCTTTCCAAGGGTCGTCTGGGTGAAATAAACGCCAACCTAATCGGTATGATTATTGTGGGAAAGATACTGATGGCGGCTCTTTCTCGTGCCGATGACATTACCAAGGGTTATTCTCCATTCTTTCTGCATATGGACGAATTTCAAAACATCTCGACTGACTCTATTTCTGCCATTTTGTCTGAAGCGCGTAAGTATAAGCTTGGTCTGACCGTAGCGCACCAGTTTATTGCGCAATTAGATGAAGGTATTCGTGACGCTGTTTTTGGAAACGTTGGTTCTATGGCTTCCTTCCGAGTTGGCCCAGACGACGCAGAATTTTTAGAGTCACAATTCGCTCCAGTTTTTACCTCTCGCGAATTAATGAATGTGGAAAACCGTCAGGCTTTCTTGCGTATTTTATCTAATGGTAGTCCGGTCAAGCCTTTTAATATAAAGACCCTTCCTCCAGAGGCGGTAGATCCAGATAGAGTCAAGAACATAGTGGAACAGTCGTACCAACGTCACGCCCGTCCTCGTCGCCAAGTAGAGATGGAGATATCCGCACGGTACCTCTAACAGTACGGTGCTGGATGGTATTATGTTAATTACCATATGCTAGAGGAAAGGAAAGAACCTAAATTTGATTTTGAGGGTGTGCCAGAGCAACCTTCTTCGGAGGTTTTGGGTGAGAAAGAGCTTGAGATTGTTAGCGAAAAGGAAGGGGAAAATAGTACTCTAGATTCCACTGGTGTTTCTAAAGAGCAAGATGTTTCCCTGTTAAATAAACCTGTAGAAAAGGTGAAGGAGGGAGATGTATCTTCTATTGCTTCTCAGAAGGTGGTGTATGGGGCCGCAAAGAGTGCATTGTTAGCAAAACAGGCAGAAGAAATGGCACTTAAAACAGAAAATAATTTATCTATAGATGATAAAAAAAGCGTAACTGAGAAGGATCTTTCTGCAAAAGAAATTGCAATGAAAAGGCAGGCACAAAGAGATTCTTCACCAGAAAACTTGGCTGCGTATGAGATGGTTTATGATAGCTGGAAAGAATCAAGAGACCGAGCTCATAAGTTGGAGGCAGAATATAATGATAAATATCAAAAACACATTGAGTCACAGTCAGCGCTACTGAGGGGTGTTCGTAGAACTTTTGGATTTCAACCTAAATTAAGCGGAGAGTTGGAGGCACTTCAAAAAGCGTCTTTAACTGCTAGGCGAGAATACCACTCAGCCGCAAAGAGTTTACTGAATGTTCGTAGGGGAAGTATCAAACCTCGGATTAAAACTTCTGCCATTACTCAATCACCAAAAGAATATGGAGGTCCCGAGGCAGTTGAGGAGCGTTATCAGCAAATGCTCGCTCACCATCTGATATCTGGTACGTATAAGAAGCGTCTTGAAATCCAAGGAGCGACAATTAATAAAGTGTGGAATGAAAGTAGTGTCGGTCGTTCCTTGGGGGCTCTGCAGAGAAATAAGTACAAGACCATGAGTGGAATTGCTTTAGGAGCAACTGTGTTATCTGGTGGCGCTTTTCCGGTGGTGGTAGCAGGTATGGCAGCTGGACTAGGTGTAGGTATTGGAACATATAAGATACTAGACAAAACTTGGATTGCCTCTGGTCGAAAAAAACTCGCTAGTGCCACCTCTAATCTAGGCAGTGATTTCTTCGAAAAATCGTTTTTGGATGAAGATGGAGAAATGGAGTATCTGACAAACGATGTTGACTCTAGAACAAACTTATCCAAGACGGCTTCAAAGATTGCTGGAGCAAGTGCCGGTATGACAGCTGCTGGGTTTGTTGGTGGACTGGGGGCAGAGAGTACGATCCCTGACGTTACAAATACCCCAACCGATGCAGTCTCTCCGACTGGGCCACTCCAACAAATGGGTGATGCTGGTGTGGCAGAAAAAATGTACCCAGATGTTAAGGAATCTTTTAATCAAGATGCTGTAACTACCCCTAGTGAGGCTACCACTGAAGCTCCCAGTCAGGCTGATGTGAACCCACCTTCTGGTGGAGAAGCTGTTCCTAAAGGTAATGGGGAAGGATTACCGGAAGAACATATAGGACCCGACCATGAACCTGTTGAGGATGGTGACTACGGACATGAGCCAAATGAGGAGGATTTATTTGATGAACCTGCTGTGACGCATACTATTGAGCCAGGTGGTAACGGCTGGAACACAATGAAAGATCATTCTTCTGTGTTGAAAGATCTACCATTAGCCGAACAAAACAAATGGCAAGTTAAATTATGGGACTCTCTGACACCGCAAGAAGCTATGGATGCTGGTTTTGTGAAAAGTGGAGGCAATGTTGATTTAGTTCATCCAGGTGAAACTATCAATGTTTCAATGTTGGACCAAAGACTGACAGAGTTAATGCAACAGGAATCAGGTAACATTCCTACCCCAACTCCGAGACCAGAAGATGTGGTTTCTGGTGAGTCTTCCCTTGAAGGGGGACCTGTAAAAGACGTCGCTACCTTTGCTGATTTGAATAAGCTCCGAGTCGGAGATGTTTTAGAGTTGCAACAAAAAGTCATGCAAGGTGATGCTGGAGCAATATCAAAGATGGATAGTTTGAATTTAGATAAGGGTTCTTTGCAGGACTTTGTAAATACTATAATGGAAAAGGGTAGTGGGGACGTAAATGGAAATTTGACTGTCGAAGAATACTTCGAATCCACTCCAGACGTCTCTAACGATATAATTGACCAGACTGTTGACCCTCGTGGAGAAATTGACTCCTTAAATGATAACTCCAATACGGTACGTGAGGCTGGACTTACTCCTGAAACAAAATCAATCACTGTAAAAAGTCCACTTGGTGAGGACGTTGTAATTAATCGGGTTACTGACGTAAATCAGATGAATCTGAATGAAGCTGGTTACTTATATAATGCGGCTAATGCTTCTGACCCTGGTGCACTCAAGCTGATAGAAGAGATGGGTATGGACCGTGAGTCATATATGGAGATGTACAAATCTTTGGGTGTTCGTGGACAATATAATGCTGACATGACTGTAAGTGATTGGCTGCAAGCGTCTCGACAAGGAGAGTCGGGCCTTATCGAAGGAAGGGGTACTGCCCCGGAAGTACCCCCGACGACTCCTTTTGGTGGCCCTATTCCACAACCAGGCGATATGCCGGTGCGTGAAGCTAGCCTTACTCCGGAGGCAGTCAACGATAACGTACAACAAGCTGTCCAGAGTTATGTTAGTGGAGTTGAAAATGGTGGTATTTTAAGTAGCCTTTTTGGAGATAGTATAGCTGGTACATTCGAGAAAATCGCTGACCTAAATTTTGGACAAATTAAAGAGATGGCAGCAAGCGGTAATATGCGATCAATAGTAGATCAGCTGGGGGTAACTGAGACAGGTTATGAAAAGTGGATGAATAAGCTCCAAACTGAGGTTGCGAATAATCCAGCTCTTAGTGATAGTGAAACTTTACGTCAGTATTTGGCTCGAATTAACACACCCCAAGTTGCTGCTTAATAAAAATATCTATGACAACAGAAATCCAAAAAAACATAGCGGACCTGTTTCACTTCTCGGAAATGTCTGAGGACGAGAAGATGGTATTTTTGGCTGACCTTGGCGGTTTGATTTTAGAGAGTTCAGTGTTGCGGTTCATTACAGAAAGTGACGAATCAACCAGTGAACACTTCTCTCACATGCTAGAAGCCTATGCTGATAAAGACGACCTCCACATCATTCTCGCAGATGCATTTCCGATGTTTAAGGTGATTTTGGAAGAGGAGACGGAAGCTTTTCGCACTGACGCTCTCAAAGTGTTGTCGTAAATCTTCAAAACAACCGATTACTGATTCGTACTTAAAGGACTGCCCATACTAACTTTTTGCTGAATTTAAATTATGAAGAAACTGATTATACATTCCGACGGTGGGGCTAGAGGAAACCCAGGACCAGCCGCTATTGGCGTGGTGATTGAGACGGATGATAAAGAGGTGCTTGAAGAAATCTCTGAGTACATTGGTGAGAGTACTAATAACATAGCAGAATATACTGCCGTTTTGCGCGGACTTCAGGTGCTTAAAGCTCGCTATGGTAAGGAGACTACGGACTTAGAGATTGATTGGAAGCTCGATAGTGAGCTTGTGGTTAAGCAGTTGGCTGGAGAGTATAAGGTTAAGAACCCAGGACTACGAAGTATATTCCTTGAGATACAAGATTTACGTGCTCATTTTCCTAAACTGTCACTTTCGCATGTGAGACGGGAAGAAAATAAGGAGGCTGACCGTTTAGTAAATGAAGCCTTAGACAAAGAGGCTAAGAAGTAGAGTATGAAGCAGAATGATGGTGGAATTTTATTTTATTCCGCAATCATAGCTTTTGCACTTGGAATTTTTGCGCGTTCATTCGCGCGATTTTCTTTATCTGAGATTTCGCTATTAGTATTGCTGGCGGTAGTGGTTGGATTGGTTGGGCGGAGGTCTAGAGTCTCAAGCTCTCGACCTTTCCTTAGCCTGCTTCTTGTGTCTCTCAGTGTACTGTTCTTTGCACTTGGTGCGCTCCGCATGGACTTTGCTATTTTAAATAGTGTTGAGTCTGGGCTGGAAGAAATGGTGGGGAGTGAAGTAACACTTGATGGAGTGGTGTGGCGCGAGCCGGAGGCTCGGGCCAACGCAACACATCTTTATATAAAAACTGATTATGGTCTCGTCTTAGCGTTCGCTTACCCAGGCGAGGAATGGAACTATGGTGACAAAGTGTCAGTGGAGGGTGTTCTGGAAAAACCAGAAGCCTTTGAGACTGACCTTGGACGTACCTTTAACTATCCTGGCTACTTACTAACGAAAGGTGTTGGCTATACGATTCGCAGAGCTGATGTGGAGAGATTATCCGAGGATGAAGCTTATGACTTCATCGGTGGAATTCTGGACGTTAAGCATGTCTTTATGCAAAAGCTAGAACTTCTGATGCCTGAGCCACAGGTCGGACTCAGTGAAGGGCTGTTACTTGGTGTGAAGCGCGCCCTTGGGGAAGATCTAGAAACTACTTTTAGGAAGACAGGCATCATTCACATAGTTGTTCTCTCTGGATACAACGTAATGATTGTGGTGACCTTTATCTTGTATGTACTAGGACAGGTGTTTGGCAGACGTTTCAGTGTCGTCTTTGGATTAGTGGGCATTGCACTGTTCGCACTTCTCGTTGGTTTGAGTGCAACGGTAGTCCGTGCTTGTTTGATGGCCTCACTCCTCCTCATCATGGGACTAACAGGACGTGTCTATCTCGTACTGAGAGGTCTCATGCTCGCCGGATTCATTATGCTTATCTGGAATCCGTATTCGCTAGCCTTTGATGTTGGCTTCCAACTTTCTTTTATTGCTACTCTCGGGCTTATTCTTGTGGCACCAAACTTAGAGGAACGACTGCGAATAATGCCGTCCCCTTTAGGGGCACGTGAATTTTTAGTAGCTACTCTAGCTACGCAGCTCTTTGTATTACCCTTGCTCCTTTATCAAATTGGTGAGTTCTCGTTGGTGGCGGTTATTGTGAATGTACTAGTTTTGCCAATGGTCGCGGTTTCAATGTTGTTAACATTCTTGACTGGCATGGTCGCCTTCGTCTCGATGTCGCTAGCTACACCATTAGCCTTTGTCACATACTTATCTCTCACATACATAATAGTAACAGCCGAATGGTTCGGCTCTTTGCCGTTTGCGTCATTTACAGTTCCGGCCTTTTCGTTTTGGTTTGTACCCATTGGTTACACACTAATAGCCCTCGTCTTGTGGTGGAGCGTGAGAGAGGTTGATGAGCTTGAAGGGTGGACTATTAAAGAGATTTAGACTCTTTTAGCTACTGTTTCCCAGTTTAGATTCTGGAAGAATGCGTCCACATACTTAAGCTTTTCGCTTGGTGGGTAGTCGAGCATGTATGAGTGTTCCCACATATCGAGCCCAAGTACGATATCGAGGTCTGCCAGCTGGCCGAAGTGTTGTTCGTCCACCCAGGCGGTGATGAGTCCACCGTTTTGGCGGTCAATGTACAGCATTGTCCAGCCGACTCCGCGGGTACTAGCAACTTTCTTGAAGTGTTCAATAAATTTTTCGAGTGAACCCCACTCGGCCTCAATCAAGGACTTCAGTTTTCCATCTGGAAGAGAGCTTGGTCCGATTTCAAACTGCTCGAAGTAGTATTCGTGGTTACGCATTCCACCAAACTCAAATCCCAGACGTCTGGTCATCTCAGAGCGCGCGTAGTCATCTTTAACATTATCCATCTCAGAGCGTATGTGGTTTACGTGTTTCACATAACCTTCGTATAGTTTGATGTGTTCGTCGATTGATTGCTTTGAAATACCAGTGAGCTCAGGGATATTAAATTTTTTCGGTTCGTAAGTCATAGGCATATAATAACAAATGATGGATGAAAGAGTAATTAAGAATAGGCTGGTAATACTGGGAGTAATGGTCATAGCGCTTGTGCTGGCGTGGTGGCCTGATATCTCTTTAGAATCAATTGGCACACCAACGTGTGACCCTACTGTGCTCTGTGTAGTATTTCTCGACGTGGGGCAAGGTGACGCTATTTTTATCCAGGCACCTAGTGGCAGGCAAATGCTAATTGATTCAGGAAGAGATAGTGGCGTTCTGCGTCAGCTCGGAGAGGTAATGAGCTTTTCCGATAGAGACGTTGATTACGTGGTAGCTACTCATCCCGATGCTGACCACATAGGAGGCTTGTCGGTCGTACTGGACCGTTTCAGCGTGGGCAACATCATACGCACCGAAAACGAAAGTGATACAGGGGTGTGGGAAACCGTGGAGCGAAAGATAGAAGAGGAGGGCGCTGTGGTGCACTACGCACGCAGGGGCCAGAGGTACGACCTTGGTAGTGGTGTGTATGTAGAGATTCTGTTTCCAGACATTGATGCCAGTGAGCTCGAAAGTAATACTTCCTCTATTGTTGCTCGACTGGTCTATGGTGACACGGCCTTTATGTTAACTGGAGACTCACCAAAGTCGATTGAAGAATACTTAGTTTTGGTTGAAGGAGAAAACTTAGAGAGTGACGTATTGAAAGTGGGGCACCACGGCTCACGTACGTCGACCTCAGAGCTTTTCTTGGCGGAGGTGGAACCTGAGTACGCTGTCATATCAGCTGGAGCTGATAACTCATATGGTCATCCACATATAGAAGTAACTGACGCACTCTTTAACTTTGGAGTAACAACATTAAGTACTGCAGAGAATGGAAATATTGTCTTTTGGTCGGATGGAAAGAGCGTCATACGCAAATAAGAAAAGTCCGGAAGCATTTGCTTCCGGACTTTTCTTTGAATTTTTGAAAATCTTAAATCAGTTTCGCCTCCTTCAATGTTTTGTATGCACCATTCTTGTTCATAGTTCGGAGTCCCTTAGTGGAAACGTTAATAGTTACGAAGGTATCAATTTCAGGAACGAAGATGCGCTTCTTCTGAATGTTTGGAGCACGACGAACTTTGCCGCAAGGATTAAACTGCGTCGCACGAGTGCGGTTTGAGTAGCGGCCACCAACTTGGGTGGACTTACCGGTGATTTGACATACTTTTGCCATACGTGGGCGCCATATTACCACAGGGTGTTGATTTTGCAATCGTTAGACAGACACCCTCCGTGGCTTCGGCTTTGTGGAGCCTCATTTATGAGTTAACATATGAATATATGGAATTTACCGCAATTGTCATTATTGTCGCTTTAATCATTTCAATCATTCTCCACGAAATGGCCCATGGCTATATGGCTGATTGGCTCGGAGATCCAACTGCCCGTCTTCAAGGGCGTCTTTCACCTAACCCTCTGGTGCATATAGACCCGCTTGGTTCGGTAGTAATCCCGGCTCTACTTTTCTTCTCTAATGCTGGCATCTTATTTGGCTGGGCAAAGCCAGTTCCCTATAATCCGTACAATCTAAGGGACCAGAAGTGGGGAGAGGCCAAGGTGGCTTTTGCAGGACCGGCAGTTAATATCGCAATTGCACTCTTGTTTGGAATGATGATTCGCTTCAGTGAGGCGTTGGCTCTCAATAGTGCTTTCATTGAGCTCTCCTCATATGTCGTATATATAAACATCCTGCTGGCTTTCTTTAATATGATTCCGATTCCACCACTGGACGGTTCTAAGATAATTCAGCCATTTCTGCCGCTTAGTCTCCAGATGAAGTATCGAAGTTTCGTGCACGCCTTTGAGAGGTGGGGTCTGATTGGGACTTTCATCTTCATATTCATCTTCATTAACCTTTTTTGGGCACCGTTTTCTAAATTGGTATTTAGTGTCTTTGAACTGATTACTGGTCTTAGTGGTTTGTAGGAAAAGTATAAAGGGCCGCACAAGGTGCGGCCCTTTCATCTTCAACTGAAGATGTTTGGCGGATTTGGATCCCACTGGGTAGAAGTGCGAATGTGTTCCTTGCACCACCAGTAAGGAAACATCAATAGCATGACTATGGTCGTAATGGCGATGATGAACACGACAGTGGCAGTGAATCCACAATCATCCTCATCCTCATCATGGTAGTAAACATCAGCTCCGGTACTGCTCATTTTTGACCTCCCGTTTTCTATTGTTAGACTAACATCAACAAGCCAGACTTAGCAATATTTTAGTTTTATCAGTCAGGTGATATAGTGTAGAAAGAATTCGAGATAACCGAGACACAAATGAGGGATATGCTCCACGCCCTCAACCGGCGACCACCATCGACGCCCAAAAAGTTGAGGGGCAAGGATTGACTGTCTGGTGGCCAGAAGCCACACGTCTCGGCAGATAAGAATCCTTGCCCCCGGCACTCACGCATACGTAGGGTGTTTTTTCTTGCAAAATTATCTACATATAGTAGAGTGTGCGAGCTAATTGCATATGGCAACAATAAAACAACTAATTAAGAAGCGACGTCGCGACCCAGCTCACAAAACCAAAGTGGCTGCTTTGTCGTCTGGTTTCGATAAGATCAAGAACCGTCCAAACGAATACAATTCACCATTTAAGCGTGGAGTATGTACTCGTGTTACTACTAAGACTCCTCGTAAGCCTAACTCTGCTATTCGTAAGATTGCTCGTGTACGTCTTACCAATGGTCAAGAAATTACTGCATACATCCCAGGTATCGGACACACTCTCCAGGAGCACTCCGTAGTATTGGTCCGTGGTGGTCGCGTGAAGGACATTGGTGTTAACTACACAGTGGTACGTGGAAAGTACGATGCTACTGGAGTAGATAAGAGAATGCAGTCTCGCTCACGATACGGAACCAAAGCCCCTAAGAAATAGTCGAAGGTATAAACTGGCACATTTGCCACCTTTTCGGAAAATTCACTCGTCGTCGTAGGTTGACTACGCCTCACTCGTGAATTCTCCTCCAAAGGCGACAACTGCATCCAGTTTCTCCCTTTTTAAAATTATTAGAAATACATTATCGATGTGCTTGGATGAAGTTCAAGGCGCGCGAGGTAAATTGTGCAAGTGGGACAAAATTAGTCCAACGAGCACCATTTATCCGAAGCGCAACAAAGAAATTCGCCAAGCACATCGGTAATGTTCGCTTAAGATAAACGATAGGAAAATATGCGACGACCAATTAAAAAAAGACCAACTCTCCAACCTGACGTTAAGTTTGGTGATGAGATGGTGGAAAAACTTATAAACTACGTAATGTTACGTGGTCAGAAGGAAACTGCTCGCAAGGTGGTTTACGCGGCCTTTGAACTTATTAAGAATGATAAGGAAGGTGGCGACCCAGTTGAGGTATACAAGACTGCGCTTCAAAACGCTGGCCCACTGATGGAAGTACGTTCTCGTCGTGTTGGTGGTGCTAACTACCAAGTTCCTCGTGAAGTACGTCCTGAGCGCCGAACTTCTCTAGCGCTTCGTTGGATGATTGGTTCTGCTCGTGGTGCTAAGGGTGTGCCAATGTTCAAGGCTTTGGCTGCAGAAATTCTCCAGGCTGCTAAGAACGAAGGTGCGGCTGTGAAGAAGAAGGATGATGTGCATAAGATGGCGGAGGCTAACCGAGCGTTTGCACACTTCGCTTGGTAATTACCAAATTGGCGCACGACTTTGTCGCTACGGAGTAAAATGTCATTCGCTCTATTTCATATAGCGCTCACGACATTTTCTCCTAGGCTCCTCGTCCTGCATCCAATTTGTAAATTCCCTAAAACAAAAAATCCCGGAAGGGATTTTTTGTTTGGTGAACTGCGAAAAAAGACCCTTGATGAACAATCAAGTTCACCTCGGTTCTTTTTTCTTGTTCGCCTCGTGATTCATCTAAATTCTGCCGTTTTCTTGACCTTAATTTATTTCACCTTGTCTTCTAAGCTAAGGGGTTATTTTGTAGATTCTATCAGTGCCTTTACTTCCTCAAACACCGCCTCCGCATTCTGATCGTCAGTGTTAATAATCAGACCCTCTTTCTCGAAGATTGTTTTTAGGTCGTCGATTTCATCCTCTGCGTCATTAGATTCTAGTGCAGTGAATGCTTCAAATGAAATCGGTTCTTCTCCTTGTGTGATTAGTCGTTCGTTATAGCGCACGAAACGGGTTTCACGGGAGGCATCAATAAAAAGGAGGACTAGCGAAGTTTTGTGAGTACTAGCAACCTGGCGGAGGGTATCAATGTCTACTAGCCGTCGGTTACCTTCAATCACAATAAAGTCATTTTTAAGTCGACTGACTCGCTCCTCCATTTCCTTGGTCAAAAATTCTTCACCTCGAGTCTCACGTTCGGTAAGAAAGAGTCCTTGCAGTGTTGCCTTGTCATCTCCATCAAGACCACGTTCAAGGGCCATTTCAGAGAGGATACTCGAATAACGCATACGTACAGCACCACATTCTTCTTCTATCATACGGGCCACCGTGGTCTTCCCACTAGCAGTCGGTCCAGCAATTCCGATTATCATAACGGTTATATGATACTACAAACTTTTAGGGACGTTTAGACACCCGTATATATTGCATAGAATAAAAACAGAAGGATAATTAAAAGGAGTTAATAGTCTAAGTATTTCTATGGAAGTAAATTATCTAACGATATTAGCCTGCGGTGTGTTGGCTATGGTAGTAGGTGCAATTTGGTATAGCCCAATATTGTTTGGAAATGTCTGGATGCGCATCAATAAGATGTCGATGCCCCGTCCAGAAGAGATGGCGAAACAGCAGAAGGAAATGATTCCTACCTACATTATCCAATTCATTATGACTTTGACGCTAGTCTATGTCTTGGCGCATTTTGTGAAGGGGTGGAGTGATGTGTCCGGTGTCACTGCGGCCTTATGGGTTTGGCTCGGTTTCGTCGTTCCAACCATAGCCTCGTCAGTTTTGTGGACCAATGAGAGTAGCAAGGATAAGTTTGCTCGCTTTGTCGTGCAAGCTGGTTATAACCTGGTTCTATTTGTTGCCTTTGGATACATATTGGGAGTGTGGGGATAATTGCTTTATAAAATTCATATCTAGATGGTTTGCAACACCCGAATGCTTGGTAGTCTTCGGGGTTGTGACTATGTCGTTAATTTGTTGGTCAGCTCATCGGCTCGGTTGCCGTTTTCATACAAATACCGTATAGTACCGACACTTTCGTAGCGCTCGCGCGCTTTTGTTATTGAAAGATTAATAAAACCTAACCCCAAGCACTAAATTATTTATGGCTCGAGAATTTCCATTAGAAAAATTACGTAACTTCGGTATTGTTGCCCACGTAGATGCTGGTAAAACCACCACTTCTGAGCGTGTGCTTTTCTATACCGGTATGTCCCACAAAATCGGTGAGGTACACGATGGTGAGACAGTGACCGACTGGATGGATCAGGAGCGCGAGCGCGGTATCACTATTACTGCTGCCGCTATTTCATGTCAGTGGACTCCTTCACTTAATCCAGACCGAATCAGTAAAGAACATAAGTTCAACTTTAATATTATTGACACTCCAGGCCACATCGACTTTACCGCTGAGGTAAAGCGTTCGATGCGTGTACTCGACGGCGCTATCGTAGTGTTCGATGGTGTGGCGGGAGTAGAGCCACAGTCTGAGACCAACTGGCGTTATGCCGACGAAGCTGGGGTACCTCGTATTTGTTTCATTAATAAGATGGACCGTACTGGTGCTGACTTTGAGCGTTCATATGCTTCAATTTTGAAGCGTCTATCTCCAAAGGCTGTTCGTTTTCAACTTCCATGGGGCAAGGAAGACCAGCTTAAGGGTGTTATCGACCTTCTTAAGATGAAGGCTTATACCTTCGAGGGGGATATGGGAATGAATGTTATTGAGCAGGAAATTCCAGAGGAATATAAGGCTGAGGCTGAGAAGTATCACGCTGAGCTGGTTGAGCGAATTGTTGAAAACGATGATGAGCAGATGACCGCTTACCTAGACGGTGTTATCCCTTCATACGAAGAACTACAGAAGACTCTTCGTAAGGCAGTGATTAACAACGCCATCTTCCCAGTAATGACTGGTTCAGCGCTTAAGAACGTTGGAGTGCAGTTGATTCTTGACGCTGTGGTGGATTACCTCCCAGCTCCAACCGACCTACCTCCAGTGAAGGGAACTAACCCTAAGACTGGCGAAGAGGAAACTCGAAGCGCAAGCGACGACGAGCCTTTCTGTGCACTAGCTTTCAAGCTTCAGACTGACCCATTCGTAGGAGCGCTTACTTTCTTCCGTGTTTACTCAGGAGTTGTGAAGTCTGGTAGTTATATTCTTAACGCTAATACTGGTGAGAAGGAAAGACTAGGTCGTATTGTGCGACTCCAGGCTGACAAGCGTACTGAAATCGAAGCTGTATACGCTGGAGAAATTGCTGCTGGAGTAGGACTTAAGGATGTGAAGACTTCTCACTCACTATGTGAGGAAGGAAAGCCATTGATGCTAGAACAGATTGTCTTCCCAGAGCCAGTGGTAGCACTTCGTATTGAACCGAAGACTAAGAATGACCAAGAGAAGATGGGAATGGCGCTTAAGAAGCTGTCTGACGAAGACCCAACTCTCCGTATCTCTACCGATGAAGAAACACTTGAGACCATTATTGCCGGTATGGGTGAACTTCACCTCGAGATTATCGTAGACCGTATGAAGCGAGAGTTTGCCGTTGAGGCTAATGTGGGCAAGCCACAGGTAGCTTATCGCGAAACTATCCAACGTGAGGCAGAGGCAGAATACAAGTACATCAAACAAACTGGTGGTCGTGGTCAGTATGGTCACGTTAAGATTCGTATTAAACCGATGGAGCCTCTAGCTGAGGGAGAAGAGGTCAAGAAGAACGTTACTCGCGAAGATCACTTTGAGTTTATCGACAGTATCAAGGGAGGTGTGATTCCAAACGAATTCATCCCAGCTGTAATGAAGGGAGTCAAAGAGGCTATGGCTCGCGGTATGGTGGCCGGATACAAGATGGAGGACATCAGCGTTGAGCTTTATGACGGTAGTTTCCACGATGTGGACTCTTCTGAAATTGCTTTCAAGTTGGCTGCTATCAACGCCTTTAAAGAAGCTGCGAAAAAGGCAGGTGCTGTTATCTTGGAACCGGTGATGAAGATTGAAATCACTACTCCAGAGCAGTTCATGGGTGACATTAACGGTAACCTCGCTTCAAAGCGCGGTATGGTAGAAGGAATGGATGATCGCGACATGGTCAAGGTTATCCGCGCTAAGGTGCCACTTTCCGAACTCTTCGGATACACCACCACGTTGCGCTCTATGACAGAAGGACGAGCTAACATGGTCATGGAATTTGACCACTATGCTGTCGTTCCTCCAAACATTGCTGAAGATATTAAGAAGGCTCGTGGATTTGTACCTAAGGATATTGAAGAATAGTCGCACGGAGTCACTTTGATTCTGAGATTTGTGAACGAAAAAGCGACAGACCTTCCGGTCTGTCGCTTTTCTATTCTCAGGCTGGTCGGTGGTGTTGCAATTCCAGAGCGCATAATGTACGATACGCCCACCTGTACATAGCCTTTTGCTGTGTGGAATAGCGCTCTTTATCATGTGATGTGTGCCAGGCGGCAGTGCGATGTTCTCGCGCCACTGCCACTCGGCGCACATCCCGCTTTCCACTTATATCAAAATGCAGTGTGCGGGCCATTATCATTTAGACGTACTAAATTTAATATGGCAGATTTCGATCGTACTAAGCCGCACATGAACGTTGGTACCATTGGTCACGTTGACCACGGTAAGACCACGCTCACTGCTGCTATTCTAAACGTACTCAGTGGAAAGGGAGGAGAATACGGCGCAAACGTAAAGGCCGTTGAAGATATCGACAAGGCGCCTGAAGAAAAGGCGCGTGGTATTACTATTTCACTTTCACACAGTGAATACTGGACCCCTAATCGTCACTACGCACACATTGACGCTCCGGGTCACGCCGACTACATCAAGAACATGATTACTGGTGCTGCCCAGATGGACGGCGCAATCCTAGTGGTTGCAGCGACCGACGGTGCTATGCCTCAAACACGTGAACACGTGCTTCTTGCTAGGCAGGTTGGTGTACCTAACATCATCGTTTTCCTTAACAAGTGCGATATGGTGCAAGATGAGGAGATGTTGATGTTGGTTGAAGAAGAACTTAAGGAACTACTTGCTGCTCAGGGATACAACGATGCCCCTGTTATCAAGGGTTCTGGTCTTAAGGCACTCGAAGATCCTGCTGGCGAATACGGCCAGAAGGTTCTTGAGCTGGTAGACACAATGGACACATACTTCCCAATGCCAGAGCGTGAACTCGACAAGCCATTCCTTATGCCGGTAGAAGACATCTTCTCTATTGAAGGTCGCGGTACAGTGGTAACTGGTCGTGTAGAACGTGGAGCTATCAAGGTAGGTGGTGAAATCGAAATTGTTGGTATCAAAGATACTACCAAGACAACTGTTACTGGTGTTGAAATGTTCAACAAGTCTCTTGACGCCGCTCAGGCTGGAGACAACGCTGGTATCCTTATCCGCGGTACTAAGAAGGAGGATGTACACCGTGGTCAGGTATTAGCTGCTCCAGGTTCAGTATCTCCACACACTGACTTCGAGGCTGAAGTATACGTACTTTCTAAGGATGAAGGAGGACGTCACACTCCATTCTTCACTGGATACAAGCCACAGTTCTATGTTCGTACTACCGACGTAACCGGAGAGGTTACTTTGGCTGACGGAGTAGAGATGGTTATGCCAGGCGACACAGCAACCTTTAAGGTTAAGCTTGTAGCTCCTGTGGCACTTGAAGAAAAGCAGTCATTCGCTATTCGTGAAGGAGGTAAGACTGTAGGTGCGGGAGTAGTAACAAAGATCGTAGCTTAAAGCTTCCAAAATCAGGTAAATTCTAGGACTTCAGAAATTTTGCTCGTCACCGTATGTTGAATACGGCTCGCTCTCAAAATTTCCTCCAATCCGTCGAATTTCCTCTGATTTGAGAAAGTTTGAAATTGAAAAACAAATATTATGGCAACTGCAACAAAAAAGACTGTAAAGCGAACTACCAAGAAAAAGGAGTCCGCTACACCTGACTCTCAGAAGCTCCGCATTCGTGTGCGTGCTTATGAGAACAAGATTCTTGATGCTTCAGTCAAGCAAATAATCGACACTGCCCTGCGCTTTGAAGCACAGGTAGTAGGACCGATTCCTTTGCCAACTGAAATCAAGAAGTACACTGTTAACCGCTCGACGTTCATCGATAAAGATGCGCGAGAACAATTTGAGATGCGAATGCACAAGCGTGTGCTCGACATTCTAAATCCGAGTGCAAAGGTGGTGGAGGCTTTGACTAATTTGTCTTTGCCGTCAGGAGTTTCTATTGACGTTAAAATGAACTAACTGGTATTTTCGGCGCATTTGCATCAGCTTCAGTCGCTTCGCTCGGTCAACGTAGGTCGTCTACGTCTCCGTCGCAAAGCTCCCTCCAGCTGACGCAACTGCATCCCAAAATCCTCAGTTAGTAATACTGAACAGATTCTTAATTTGAGAATCTAGAGTTGCCATAAAACAAAAACCCGAACCTTTGGTCCGGGTTTTTGTGTATCTAAGATAAAAAACACCCGATGAGTCAGAGACTCATCGGGGCCGTTTTTCATACCGGATTACCGCCGGTACGGGAACCCTGTAGACCTCGTGGTCCTACGGGTTCGGATCGTGGAATAACAGGAGTAGCTCGAAGGCCGTTAACGACTTTCCGAAAATCCTGTACATCGTATTCTCCCCAGCGGACGAATGAACATGTTGAGGGATGTCCGCATAGTGCCCTCTAAACGCATAATCTACCCGTGTTACTAAAATTGCAACTACTAGCGTGTGTATTTTATTTGTTGTGTTATATTGCACAGGTGAAAAAGGATAAAGTGAAAAGCGACAAAGTCTATATTTATGGCCGTCATGCTCTGACGGAGGCTCTTCGTCATAAACCAAAGGCTATTAAGAATGTGTTCTTAGAAAGACCTGAAGAGGAGAAAGAAATCGTAGAGCTAGCGACTGCCAACAGTATTTCTGTAAAGCCACTAGGTGGAGGTGAACTCCGAACTGTCGGAGAAAACGCCGTGCACCAAGGTGTTATTGGTATCTTAAATACCACCGCTCTAGTGACCGACTTAAAGACTTTTCTAGAGAATTTAGACGTAGCAAAGAATCCAGCCATTGCCGTTTGTGCTGAGGTGCAAGATCCACACAACCTAGGCGCTATCATCCGCTCAGCCGCTGCGCTTGGTCTCTCTGGTGTCATTATCCCTGAACACCGCCAAGCGCCCATTACCGGCACTGTGGTAAAGACATCAGTTGGAATGGTATTTAAGATTCCAGTTGTGTCAGTGGGGAATGTGAATCAAACCCTTCGTGAGTTAAAAGAACGTGGCTTTTGGATTTACGGACTCGATATGGAAGGGGAGAAGCTAACTGAGACGAAGTTCGACCGTCCAAGTGTCTTCGTGGTTGGAAACGAAGGTGGAGGTATTCGTGAAAAGTCTCTTGAGCTTTGCGATTACAAACTCTCTATACCAATGCATGCGCGTGCGGAATCCTTAAATGCTGCAGTCTCAGGTGCAGTCGTCTTCTATGAGTGGAGTCGTCAGAACCCCGACCATTTGACATAGGTAGTGTTTGGTATATACTTTGTAGTATGAATGAAACAACTGTTTTGAGTGTTAAGCTCGATAAAAAGTTGAAGAATGAGGCGCAGGAAGTAGCTAAGTCTATGGGGTTTCCTCTTAGTACATTAGTTTCTGCTTACTTGCGTCAGTTGCGAGACACTCGCCGAGTGGAATTTTCTGCGCCGACAAAAGTTACTCCAAAATTACGTGTAGCAATTCTAAACGCCAGAAAGGAGATAGAACGAGGGGATATTGAAGGACCTTTTGAATCAGCTATTGATTTTACTGCGAGTTTGAACAAATAAATTTTATGGAAGTGTATCGTACAAAAACTTTTGGCAAGATGTACAAAAAACTTCCTCGTAAGATTCAAGTACAGTTTGAGGCACGATTGGAGTTATTTCTTCAATATCCGACTCATCCAATACTTCACGTGCACTCTTTACTTGGTGAATATGAAGATATGTGGAGCATGAATGTTACTGGTGACTACCGAGCTTTATTTTATAAAGATAACGAGACCGTAGTAATATTTGCTCTCATTGGTACGCACAGTGAGCTTTACGGATAATTATGCTTAAGAAAGAAGATATCACAACAAAATCTTGGGCTGACTACGAATTGCTTGATTCGGGGAATGGTCGCAAGCTGGAGCGCTTTGGCAAAATCATGACCGATAGACCAGATACTCAAGCCATATGGATGCCTTTGAAGACTGACCTGTGGTCTGACGCTCAAGCTAGATTTATCACAGAGGCAAAAGATGGTAAGTGGACGCTACACGACGATACCCCAGTGGACTGGCAGGTAGATTTTGAAGATCTTACCTTCAAGCTTCACTTTACTTCTTTTAAGCATGTTGGTCTTTTTCCTGAGCACGCCAGTCAATGGTCTTGGATAATGGAAAAAGTTAAAGGTATGAAGAAGGGGAACACTTCACCAAGTGTTCTTAACCTCTTTGGATACACAGGTGCGGCCACACTTGCCGCCGCCCTCGCCGGAGCCAAGGTAACTCATGTCGACTCCTCTAAACAATCGATGGAGTGGGCGAGTGAGAATGCCAAGGCAACAGATTTACCTAATGACTCGGTGCGCTGGATTGTGGACGACGCTGCTGCCTTCGTGAAGCGAGAAGTACGACGGGGGGCCATGTACGACGGTATTATCTTAGACCCACCGGCCTTTGGCCGTGGCGCTAAGGGACAAGTCTGGCACATTGAGGATGACCTAGTTCCACTCCTTAAGAATCTCAAGGAGATTCTCTCTGATAAGTCAGGCTCGTTCGTTGTGCTCTCTGGTTATGCGGCTGGCTTTGCTCCCGAATCCTTTGCTCAAGCAGTCGAAAGTGTTTTCGATAAAGTGTCAGGTACGTTTGGTTCACTGAACATCAAAGAATCCTCTTCAGACCGTGTCTTGCCGACAGGGATTTATGTGCGGTTCGAGGTCTAATTTTCGGTAGTCCCCACCCATTTAAGTAATGGAGCTGTCTATGCTCTATAATTACTTAAATATGACATACGGAGCCGAGAGAGAGAGAGAGAGAGAGTAACTCCGCTCGCTAAGAAAGTCGCAGTCGTCTGTTTCGCAGTCATTTTGTTGTTTGCGTCCAGTGTCCGTCCGGTATATGCCGCCGACGGCTTTTTTCGTACCCTCTGGTGCGATTTAATCTCAATTGTCGGGGTAACTTGTGAAGCTGAAACCGAAGAAAGTCCGGTTGTTAATGTTGTGGTGGAAGACAAGGTTGTTACTTCACCACCAACAACACCACCAGAACCAGTTAAAACTGCCACCAGTACTACCCAAATCATTCGTGAGTCACCGACCTACGTCACGAACGAATATGTTACTAACCCCACCACCGTTATCCGTGAGACCGTACGTGAGAGTGGAGGAGGTGGTGGTTCATCAAACAACACTGACTCTGTTTCTCGTACCCTCTTTGATGCTCAGGTAAATGCTACACACAACTCCATCGCTAATTCAGTAGGTGGACTTTCTGATTCACTAGCAGAATCATTGAGTACTGGACTACTCTCAGTCTCTGGTAACACGTCTCTAACTGCGCTTAGCGTATCAGGAGCAATTGCCTTCTCATCAGTTTCAGGTGGTGTCTTGGTAACTGATGCTAATGGAGTGGTGTCTACCACCACCATAGGAGCAGCGAACATCACCGATAACTCACTTGATTTCAGCAAGTTCTCCAATGCCCTTACCGTTGACACCACAACAACCTTTGACCTCGATACCAATAGTGCAGACCTTAACTTTGATAATAATACCTTCTTCATTGATTCGAGTACTAATAGGGTTGGGGTAGGGACGACGAGTCCGATGCATGCACTTGATGTTAACGGAGTAGCGCAGTTTGGTGGGCTAATTGTGCAAGGAAATGCTACTTCTACAGGATATTACTATGCTGATACTATTACTGTTGGTAATTTAAATGGCGTGCGTGTAGTGGATGGCGTAAAATATTCCACGATACAAGAAGCTGTCGACGATTGCCCATCAACCGGATGTGAGATAAGTGTACCTAGTGCAATAACAATCGCCAGCACAACAATCGATAAGTCTGTGCATATTACATTTGGTCGAGGTACTTATACTGTAACTGGTACAATAACAATTCAGAACACCTATGGGGTAAATATAGAAGGGGCTGGCATGTCAAGCAGTAACAGCAACGGAGGCAGCACGTTCTCTTGGAGTGGTGCAGACGATACCCCCATGTTTGTTTTAGATGATGTAAGAGATTCTGTTTTTAAAGATTTTTCTATTAATGCAAACTCAGCAACTCCTCTCACGACAGCTTTTTATCTTGTGAACGGCAGTGGCTCAAGTGTAACCCCAACAAATAGAACGTTTGAGCGCATTCGTATTAATGGAACTAATGGAGGAATAGGAAAAGGTATCCAATGGGCACTTGGGGCAGGTGGAGATTCCAATAATAGTGATGACACTATTAGGAGTGTAAACGTAGTTAATTATGGAACTGCTGCGTTTAGTATTGAACATCCACAATCAAAAGCGCACCGTTTTTATTCAAGTAACATAAATTCTGGAGGCTATGGACAATATGGAATTTATGTCTCAAATGGAAGTTTCTCATGGTTCGGTGGTGGTGGAGGTAACAACTCTGTTACTGATTTCTATATAGGAGCTGCAAACGATGTAATCAGTATAGAAGGAGGTAACTTTGAAGGGTCCGGACGGCTGTTAGAAACAGGTGGGCCTTCAAGTGCTCCTCATTCCGTGACAATTACAGGTGTTCGTTGGTCAGATGCTGATGTAAATGCTGATAATGTAGCGATACTCTATCAACAGCGGGGTTCTTTAAATCTTATCGGCAATCTCATTGGTGCAGGGACTAATCCACTTGAGATAAAAGTAGAATCTACTGGCGCGGCTTATGGAGTCGCCATAGGAAATCAGATAAAAACATCATTAGATAATCCTTTTACTGGAAATAACGCTTATTGGACATCTATAGCAAATAGCAAGGGCAGCTCCTCCACACTTTTACGGCCATTTATTGGAGGAGATGGTCTGGGTATAGGGACAACAAGTCCTGACTCGCTTCTTCACTTGTCCCAACTTGCTGACGACGACGGACTTAAAATCAGCGGCTATGACAATGTTTCTTCTCATAGTATTGAGATGTTTGTTCGGAGTAATGGCACATCACGCTTAACATCTTCACGAGACTGGCAAATTCTATCTAGCGATAGCAATGGTGGACAGATTGCTTCTGGATTCTCAACAAATGTCGGTTTAATGTGGGATGCGTTTAATCAGTTCACCTTTACACCCGAAGCTAGCACCCGCATAGCTCTTTCTATTGAGGGAGTCGCAGCCCAATCCGCTGATTTGTTTAATATAACTAGTTTTGGAGGAAGTGCAGGAGACTTATTAACAGTAGATAATGATGGCAGCGTCGGCATCGGCACCACCACCCCTATTCATAAGCTCTCAGTCGCCGGCACCGTCGGGTTCTCCGGCCTCACCGGTTCATCAGGCGCTGGCTCACTCTGTCTCTCCTCTTCTGGGGAAGTGGTATACAACAGTGGTTCAGACAGCTGTCTCCCTTCAGTACGAGAGTTGAAGCACAATATTAATGAACTCTCACTCAGCACTTCTACCGAAGCACTTCTTCAGGAACTTAACCCAGTCTCATTTGTATACAACTACGATGATACTGACCGTACTCGTTACGGATTTATTGCTGATGAAGCCTTCTTAACTGATAAACATCTTGTGACTTACGATGCTGACGGTGAGATTAGTGGACTAGACACTAACGGCTTCTTAGCTGTTATTGTGTCTGCTATTAAGGATATCTATGCCAAGATTGCTGGTTTTGCGGAGAGCTTTACTACAAAGAGCCTTCACACTGAAGAATTCTGTATCGGAGACACTTGTATTGATGAGAATCGTTTCAGAGAGCTTCTCGAAGAAAATGACACTGAACCAACTGTCATAAGTACAGAGAATAATTCAAACTCAAATACTTCGACCGAAACCGCTTCGACAACGGAGGAAATTATTCAAACAGAAGAACAGACCGATGAGGTAGAAGAAACAGTAGAGGAGAGTGAGAGTAAGACAGAAGAGGATGTGGAGGTGGTCAACGATACGGAAGAAATTGAGGAGGAGGTGCCAGAAACTGAGGAAGCAGAAGAAGTAGTGGTTGAGGATAACACTGAGGAGACAACTGTGCAGGAGTGAAGCGTAAGTTTTACCCGATTCTATACTAAGTGATATAGTTTATTTATGGAAAAGCGAACATACCCAATTGTTTTGCAGAAGGAAACATCTGGTGGATACTCGGTGGCTAATCTCGCGCTCGAGGGTTGTTATAGTCAAGGCGAGACTGTAGAAGAAGCATTGGAAAATATTAAGGAGGCAACACTTCTGTGTTTAGAGGATACTGATTTTTTAAAGAGAAACTAGAAAAGAAAGTTAATGAAATTGTCTCTGAGTGTATAGTGGCTCAAATAAAATCTTCTCGTTTTAGGCCAGATTGTTTTATGATGGCGTGAAGAGTGCCAGATGCAAGACTGCGTCTATGAAAAGGCACTACCACTCTAATTCCGCTTTGAGGATTAATGTAGGCATGATGGCTTCCAGTTGCATGATCAAATACATAACCGTTTGCCAGTAATGTCTTTATGACTTGTTTGGCACTTCGGTTTGGTAGCTTCGGCATAATGGCAATATTAGACCGTGACAGTAGTCAAGAGTACGTTACTCGGAGCAGCATAACCATCCCGCTCGTGTTTTTTGACACTCGCTAGATAGCATGAAATAGCATCAGCCGCCATAAACTGCGCTTCAGCCACGGTTTTTCCATAAGAAATACACCCTGGCAACGCTGGTACTGTGACGGTAAACCCTCCTTCGGGTTCTGGTGTCAGAACAACTTGATAAGTTTGCTTTTTCATAAGTATATTGTATATCGAAAAAGTAAAAACGCCAGTCCTGTCGGTCCTCGGGATAAATCCCGAGGCATTCACAGGACTGAACCCGGCGTTTTTGCTAGCTTGGGTGTCGGCCTCCGCGACCCTTGTTTTATAAGTCGCATTCATCCCCGCGGCAAGCCGTCGGGGCATTTTGCGACATTGCTAGTAAAAACGCCAGTCCCGTCGGTCGTCAGGGTAAAATCACAACCAACTCCAAATACACACAATATACATACCCGCTATAGAGTTGATGATGGGTTATTAATAAAAGTGTTGATTTTAGACTAATTTGGTGTATAGTACGCCAGTCTTAAAAAAGACCTAAGTTCGATGAGAAGTGGCTTGCCATTTTGAGAACCAATGGGCGATAGCTGCACGAAAGTGCGGACTTGAAGCCTGCCTTATGCGCGGCTTTTTGTATCCCCTGGTCAAAGACAGTCTACTTATCATCGATGATAAGTAGAAAATTATTGGCTAACCTAGAAACTGATGAAATTCATTTTAGGTACTAAAGACAAGATGACTCAAGTCTTTGATGAAAAGGGGGTTTGCTTTCCAGTGACCATTCTTCGAATTAGTCCCCTCACTGTTACAGCCATAAAGTCATCCGACAAGGATGGTTATGACGCTGTTCAGGTGGCAGGTGGCGAGCAGAAGGAGTCACGTCTCGGTAAGGCCGACCTCGGTCACCAAGGTGGCGCTAAGCGCTATGTAAAGGAATTCCGCGCCCGTGCTTCACAAGGAGAAAAACTTGATGGAGTAGAGGTAGGCGCAACAATTGATTCTTCAGTTTTTGCTCCAGGTGACACTGTAACTGTGTCAGCTATCTCAAAAGGTAAAGGCTTCCAGGGTGTAGTTAAGCGTCACGGTTTCCATGGCGACATGGCTTCTCACGGACGTAAGCACTCTCTTCGAGCTCCAGGTTCAATTGGAGGTGGAGGACGTGATGGAGGACGTGTTATCAAGGGTATGCGTATGGGTGGACGTATGGGTTCTGACCGTATTACGGTCAAAAACCTTAAGGTCGTCCAAGTGAACAATGAAGAGAACATAATCCTCGTAAAGGGAGCAATCCCTGGTCGAAAGGGGACTTTAGTAGAGGTAAGAGCTGCTGCCTAATCTTTTTAAGTTAAATAAATTGGCGCATTTGCATTCGTTTCAGAATTTTTACTCAGTCGTCGTAGGTCTACTACGCCTTCCTCATAAAAATTCTTCCAACAAACACAACTGCATCCAATTTTTAAAACTTAAATTAAGTATAAAAATATGAAAGCACAAATATATAAACAAGATGGTGGCAAAGCTTCAGAAATTACTCTACCGGAGTCTCTTTTCAACGTAGCTTGGAACGCTGACTTGGTGCACGAAGTAGTGGTAGCGATGCAGGGTAATTCCCGCGCTGGTACTGCAGACACTAAGGGTCGCGGCGAAGTACGTGGAGGAGGACGTAAGCCTTGGAAGCAGAAGGGTACTGGACGTGCACGTCATGGTTCTCGTCGGTCTCCGATTTGGACAGGAGGAGGTGTGACACATGGTCCAATCACTGAAAAGGACTATACTCGTAAAATCAACAAGAAGGTTCGTGCTAAGGCACTTGCAGTCACTTTGACTCGCAAGTACCAAGACGGCGAAGTTATCTTTGTTGACTCATTAGCATTCGCTGAACCAAAGGCTCAAGACGCTAAGAACATCCTCAAGTCTCTAGCTACCGCTATCGACCAGAAGGAATTGGTAACGAAGCGCAAGAATACTGCAGTAGTGGTATTAGCGGCTCGTGATATTGCAACTGAGAAGAGTTTCCGAAACTTTGGAAATCTAGAAGTTGTAATGGCCAAGGATATCAACCCAGTTGATCTTCTAACTTATAAGTACGTTATCGTGGTTGAACCAAAGGCCTCTCTTGAGACTTTGGAAAAGCGCGTAACGAACTAGAAACAATAACTTAATTAATATGGCACTCTTTAGTCAGAAAAAAACAACCGCTAAGAAAGACAAGAAGGCAGTTAGCACGGGTGGTGCTGACGTCGCTCGCGACCTCTCTTTCGTGCTTCGTTCTCCTCGCATCACCGAAAAGGCGATGAAGATGAATGAAAGGAATATCTACTCATTTGAAGTAGCTCGTTCTGCATCGAAGTTCGACGTACGTGAGGCTGTAAAGACTTTCTACGGTGTGACGCCGGTGAGAATAAACATCGTCAACAAAAGTCCACGACAGTTCAAGTCTCGTTCTAAAGGACGAGTAATGACCCAACACGGAATGAAAAAAGCTTACGTTTACCTTAAAAAGGGCGATAGCATTTCATTGATCTAAATTACTAGTTACTACATTGTTTCTGAAAGAAACATAAAAGTAGGGGTCACCGGAGGGTGACACATCGGGTAGCAAGATTGCCCGGTTAATCCTTGAGGATTCAAGGATTACAATCTTACACGAATAGGTATTTAATACCTGCAAAGTAAAAATTATGAAAAAACACAAACCAACATCACCAGGTCGTCGCGGGATGACAGTGATCGAATACAAGAAGAAATTGTCTTCGACTTCAAGTAACCCGCACAAGGCTTTGGTAAAAGGTCGCCGTTCAACCGGTGGTCGTAACAGTCAGGGACGTACTACTGTTTGGTACCGTGGAAATGGTAACAAGCGTAAGTATCGTGAAATCGATTTCCGCTTCAATAAGCAGGGAATTCCAGCTCGTATTGAAACGATTGAATACGATCCTTACCGTACTGGCTTCATCGCTTTGGCACTTTACGCCGACGGTGAGCGACGTTATATCCTAGTTCCTCAGCAAATGAAGGTAGGAGATAGCTTCGTTGTATCTGCGGACGCACGTCCAACTCTAGGTAACCGTCTACCACTCGCTAAGATTCCAGTTGGTACCTTTGTGTACGCAGTGGAATTGAAGCCAGGCGCTGGCGCTCGTATCGCTCGTTCTGCTGGTAACTACGCTGAAGTAGTGGCGCAGGACGCTGGTTACACCCAGGTTCGCCTACCTTCAACTGAAATTCGCAAGATTATCTCTACCGCTTGGGCTTCAATAGGAGCTGTTTCAAACGAAGAGAATCGTCTAGTTAACATCGGTAAGGCAGGACGCGCTCGTCACATGGGACTTCGTCCTAAGACTCGTGGTACTGCTAAGAACGCTGTAGACCACCCACATGGAGGTGGAGAGGGCGTACAGCCACGTGGACACAAGCGATCTCGTACGGCTCAAGGTCGTCCGACCGGTAAGGGTCAGAAGACTCGTCGTCCGAAGAAGCAATCTAACAAGTTTATTGTTAAGAGACGCAAGTTAGGACCACGAATGACTTCAAAGAAATAGAACTTCTAACAAGAAAACCCGCAGGCCATGGCCTGCGGGTTTTCTTGTTGCCAATTTAGTTGACTTTTTCTATCGAATCCCGTACTATAGCCCCCGTTCCGAACTGATGCCCAAAAGCCCCTGGCAGGGCGGATCGGCACAGGTTCAAATCACTACTTGTCGGGAACTCGTGTGGGGTAGGCCGTTACCTTCATCCACACGGGCATCTGACTTTAGGGTTCGTTTTACGAACTCTCTTATTTCAGACCAGCCTTAGCGTTTTATCTATATGTCACGATCACTATATAAAGGACCCTATCTAGACGAGCGTCTTCTTAAGAAGATTGCCGGAAAGAAGCCAGACCAAGCTGGAGTCATTAAGACCTGGTCTCGCGATGCGATGATTTCACCTGAAATGGTGGGATTCACTTTTGGTGTACACAACGGCAAGAGCCACATCGAAGTGATGGTTTCTGAAGAAATGGTGGGTCATTGTCTCGGTGAATTCTCTCCAACTACCAAGTTCCTTCGTCACGGAGGTAAGATGCAGAAGGAGCTGGACATCAAGAAGAAAGAAGCTGAAATTGCTTCTGCTAAGGCCGCTAAGTCAAGTGACACTAAGAAATAGTTTTATATGAAAGCAATCCTAAAAAACTACCGCCAATCACCACGTAAAGTGCGACTACTCGCTGACCTTGTTCGTGGCAAGAAGGTAAATGACGCTATTAAGCACTTGTCTTTCGTAGATAAGAAAGCTTCAGGGCCTTTCATTAAGGTAATAAACTCTGCTGTAGCAAATGCAGTTAGTACTGGTCGCACAGTTGAGAGTTTGAAGATTGCTAAGGTAGCAGTAGACAAGGGAACTGTTATGACTCGCTTTATGCCTCGTGCTCGCGGTTCTGCGTCCCCGATCAACCGTCGTTCTAGCCACATAACCGTAGAATTAAAATAATATGACTCACGTAGCTCACCCATTCATACAACGCATTGGTATCAACCGTGACTGGCGCAGTCGATGGTTCACTACCGACCCTAAGCGTTTTCGAGAATACTTGCGTACTGACGCAGCTATCCGTAAATTCCTTTTCAAGAAGTTGAAGGGTATGTCTGTTGATGTGGTGGAGATTGAGCGTGATGAAAAGGAAATTCGCATTATTGTGAAGAGTGCTCGTCCAGGGCTCGTTATCGGACGTAGCGGAGAGGGGGCAGTGAAGCTTAAGAAGGAGATTGATATGCTACTTCGTACCCTAAAGCTTATCGAAAAGCCTGAAATCAAGCTTGATATCGAAGAAATTCGTTCTCCAGAAGTTTCAGCCCAGCTTGTTGGACAGATGGTGGCAGAAGGCCTTGAAAAGCGTATGCAGTTCCGTCGTGTACTTAAGCAGACTATCGAGAAGGTGATGGCTAACCGTGATGTACAAGGTGTGCGTATCATGATGTCTGGTCGTCTTGGTGGAGCTGATATGTCTCGTGTTGAAGAGCTTAAGAAGGGACGTATCCCACTTCAGACTCTACGTGCAGACATCGACTTTGCTCGTATTCGTGCCAACCTTCCATACGGAGTAATTGGTATTAAGGTGTGGATTTACCGCGGTGACATCTTCACTGATCGTCGTGCAGCTATTGATGCTCCAGCTCGTGAAGATTCAAAAGCACCAGCTCGTACCCCTCGTAACTCATAATATTTAGTATGTTGTTTCCTAAAAAAGTAAAGCACCGAAAGTGGCAAGTAGCTCGTAAGAGTGAGGCTAAGCTAGCGCGTCCGGATACTCGCGGTATTACTGTGTCTTTTGGTTCATTTGGTCTTAAGGCCACTTCACCTGCTCGTGTGCGTAGTAATCAAATTGAAGCTGCACGTCGTGTGATTTCTCGTACTCTAGGCAAGACTGGTCGTGTTTGGATTCGTATCTTCCCTGATCGACCTATCACTAAGAAGGCGGCTGAAACTCCGATGGGTAAGGGTAAGGGTGATCCAGACCACTTCGTGTTTGAGGTTGCACCTGGTCGAGTTTTATTCGAAGTAGACGGCGTCAGTAAAGTGGTTGCCCGCGAAGCCTTGCGAAAGGCTACCGCTAAGCTTCCACTTAAGGGACGTGTCGTAGCCCGCGACGGCGAGTAATCTTCAAATTTATATGGCAAAAATGAATGAAATAAAAAAGATGAAAGACACTGAACTCGCTTCCTTGATAAAGGATAAGCGCGAGGTTTTGCGAAACTTCCGTTTCGGTACCGGTGGCAAAGACGTGGGAGCGATGCGTGAAGCGAGAAAGGACGTCGCTCGTTCACTCACTGAATTAAAGACTCGTACCTTAGACACATCTCCTAAGGCTGAGGCTGAATAAAACTCATTTATATGGCAAAAGAAATTAAAACAGAAAATAGTAACGGCCGAGTGTTTGAGGGCACCGTAGTGGCGTCTCTAATGCAAGACACTTGTACTGTGGCTGTGGAGCGCTACGTAAAGCACCCTAAGTACAAGAAGTTCATTCGTCAGACCAAGAAGTACTTGGTTCACGATGCTGGCAACACAGCCCCGGTCGGAGCAAAAGTCTCTATCGTAGAGACTCGTCCAATCAGCAAGCGCAAGCGCTTCGCGCTCCTAACTAAATAATCGCTTATGATTCAACCACAAACTATAGTTAAAATCACAGACAACTCCGGCGGAAAGATGGGCCGTGTGTTCAAGGTACTTGGTGGTTCTAAGAAGCGTTATGCTGAACTCGGCGAGATGGTAGTGCTTTCAGTGCAGACAGCTGAACCTCGTAAGCAGGTAAAGAAGAAGGATGTTGTGTACGGTGTAGTGGTGCGTCAGAAGAAGCCATACCGACGTGTTGATGGTTCATACGTAAGCTTCGATGATAACGCTGTGGTACTGGTTGATAAGGAGAAGAAAGAACCAAAGGCCAACCGTGTATTCGGACCAGTTCCTCGTGAACTTTCTGAAGCTGGTTACCAGAAGATTGTTTCATTAGCCCCTGAAGTTGTTTAAGCTTATGTCTATGAAAATTAAGAAAGGAGACAACGTCATAATCATCGCTGGTAAGGATAAGGGTAAGACCGGCAAAGTTGAGCAGGTTTTCCCAAAGACCGAGCAGGTTTTGGTTGAGGAGGTAAATATTATTACTCGTCACCAGAAGAATAAGCGAGTACGTTCACAAGGACAGGTAATCAAGAAGGCTGCACCTGTACACGTATCAAACGTCGCTCTTGTAGATGGCAAGAAGCCAGTCCGTGTTGGATATAAGACTGAAGGGGACAAGAAGGTTCGAGTAAGTAAGAAGACCGGTAAGGAGATCTAATCTTTCAATTATTAAGCATATGAAAACTCTAAAAGAAAATCTAGGCAGTGCATTTGAGACTTTGAAATCAAGTCTTGGTTACACTAATGTCATGCAGACTCCACGACTCGATAAGGTAGTAGTGTCTGTTGGTATTGGAAAAGTTGAAGACAAAGCTAAGAAGGAGGCTATCTTCAATCGCCTCGCACAAATCACTGGCCAGAAGCCATCTCCACGTCCAGCTAAGCAATCTATTGCTTCTTTCAAGCTCCGTGAAGGTGACATCATTGGTTACCAGGTGACTTTGCGTGGACAGAGAATGCACCACTTTTTTGACAAGTTGATTCATATCGCTCTTCCTCAGACTCGTGACTTCCGTGGTCTTAAGACTACTGCAATTGACGATATGGGTAACATCACTCTTGGTATCAAGGAACATACTATTTTCCCTGAAACTGCTGATGAAGATATTCGAGACGTTTTCTCACTCGCTATCACTATCGTTACAACCGCTAAGACAAAGAAGGAGGCTGAAGCGTTTCTGCGTCATATCGGACTACCTCTACAGAAGGAGGAAGTAACAGCCTAAATTTTTTACAATTAAGTAAAGCCCCGCGCCAATTGGCGCGGGGCTTTACTTTTACCCAAATTCTGGTAATGTTGCGAGCAATATGACTTGCCGATAGATGCTCTTCGGGGCGGCACTTCATAGGGGTCCCCGGACCCTGTTTATAAGCAAAGCAGGTCGGCACATCTAGCCGATACCACTTTGAAAAAGAGGGGAGAGGAGTTAAGAGTAAGGGGTTTGTATGCGGTTTTGCCGACATACACCTCTACTTTCTAAATCCTGCTCCCTAAACCCTAAAAAATAAATGGCTCGAACATCAGTAATCGTACGCGCTACGCGTACCCCAAAGTACAAGAGTCGGGTTGTTCGCCGTTGCGTTCAATGCGGTCGTAAGCATGGATATATGCGAGATTTCGATCTTTGTCGTATTTGTTTTCGAGAGCACGCGCACGAGGGACTTATCCCAGGAGTTAAAAAGAGCTCTTGGTAATTCTTAAGCATATATGGATAACATTGGAGATTTCATCATCCGGCTTAAGAATGCCGGAGCGGTCGGACACACAGTTGTGTCTGTCCCGCACTCAAAATTAAAGGAAGCTATTGCCATGAAGCTTGCTGCTGTTGGTTATCTAACTGCAGTTGAAACTAAGGGCAAAGACGTAAAGAAAACTCTTGAGGTAACTCTCAAGTATGAAGGAGACAAGCACATCATCAGCGACGTAAAGCGCGTGTCCAAGCCTGGACGCCGTCTATACGCTAAGGTCGAAGAAATTTATCCAGTCAAGTTCGGCAAAGGCCATCTTTTCCTCTCTACCCCAAAGGGTATTCTCACTGATAGTGAGGCTCGTGAGGCAAAGGTCGGTGGCGAACAGTTGTTTAAGATTTGGTAATTATGTCTAGATTAGGAAAACAACCAGTAATACTGCCAGCCGGCGTTGAAGCTACTTTCGAAGGTGGTATCTTGACTGTGAAAAAGGGAAACACTTCTTTGTCTCGTGAGATTAAAGATGATGTTGAACTTAAGATGGAAGGAGACACCATCACTTTCTCTCCAAAAGAGGGCAGTGTTGTTGCTAAGGCCCTATGGGGTACTTATGCAGCGCACGCTCGTAACATGGTGACTGGAGTGACTGAAGGTTTCAAGAAGGTCTTGGAAATCGAAGGAGTTGGTTACCGTGCTGAAGTGAAAGGCAACAAGCTCGTTCTTCTTATGGGATTCTCTCATCCAGTGGAAAAAGAGATTCCAGAGGGAGTAAACGTAGTGGTAGAAAAGGGTGTTGTAACAGTTACGGGAGTCGACAAGGAGGCCATTGGTCAATTTGCGGCTGACGTGCGCAAGGTGAAGAAGCCAGAGCCTTACAAGGGCAAGGGTATTCGCTATCAGGGTGAATATATTATCCGTAAGCAAGGTAAGAAAGCCGTCTAGAATTATCAAAATGAGCGCATACGCACTGGTTTCAGATTTTTGCTCGGTCACCTTAGTTCAATCTAAGGCTCTCTCGACAAAAATCTTCCAACCAGCACGTCTACCTCTCATTTTGAAAATTCAAACGTATTAAGGTTTCGTAAATATGAAAACTAAAACACAACTAAAGACAGCTCGCCGCGTATCACGACACAATCGTATTCGTGCTCGAGTTATTGGTACCAGCGAGAAGCCTCGCTTGGCCGTCTTCAAGAGTAATACCGGCCTTTACGCCCAGCTTATTGATGATAGCGCCGGCGTTACTGTTGCCGCTCTTGATACAAGAAAGCAGAAAGGTAAGAACTTGTTGGAGCGCGCAAACGCTCTCGGCACTGAGCTTGCGAAAGTTGCTACTGGTAAAGGAATTGAGAAGGTGGTCTTTGACCGCGGAGGATTCCGTTACCAGGGAGCTATCGCCATCTTGGCTGATGCAGCGCGTGAAGGAGGATTAAAATTCTAGTAAAAACTACAAATTTATTTTATGGAAAAACAGGAAGCTAAAATTGACGCTACTCCCACTGTAGACTCAGGGGAAGCGACAAACCAAGTAGCAAATACTGCTACTACCGATGCACCTGCTGGAGCTACTCAATCTACAGGACCAGCCACTCGTTTTGGTGGTCCTCGCGGTCAGGGTGGACGAGGCGGAAGGGGAGGAGAATCAAATGATCGTCGTAATCCTCGCCGACCACGCCGTGGTGCTGGAGGACGTGGCGAACGCGCTCGACCAGAGTTTGAACAAAAAATCATTTCTATCCGTCGCGTAACTCGTGTTATGGGTGGAGGACGTCGTTTCTCTTTCTCTGTATCAATGGTGATTGGAGATAAGAAAGGTCGAGTAGGAGTTGGTATCGGTAAAGCCGGTGACACTCAGCTCGCTATTGAAAAAGCAGTACGTGACGCTCGTAAGCACATGATTACTGTACCGATGAACGAACACAGTCATATCGCTCACGACGTTGAAAAGAAGCTATCCTCTAGTCGTGTGATGATTATGCCAGCCCCTGGTCGTGGTCTGGTTGCTGGTAGTTCTGCTCGTACTGTTCTCGAATTGGCTGGTGTTAAGGATGTTACCGCTAAGCTTCTTTCACGAACTAAGAACAAGCTTAACAACGCCCGCGCTACTGTCGAAGCGTTAAAACAGTTAAAAGCCTAAGGTTTATAAAGCTGAAAGACCTTAGACGCTTTCAACTTTTAACTTTCAATCAAATTTTATGCAGTTACATTCACTAAAACCAACGTCACCTAAAAAGACAGCACGCCGTATTGGTCGTGGTGGTAAGCGTGGCAAGATGTCTGGTCGCGGACATAAGGGTCAGACCGCTCGTTCGGGTAACTCTACTCGCCCAGAAATGCGTGAGCAGATTAAAAAGCTTCCTAAGCTTCGTGGTCACGGTGTTAACCGTGCCGCAACAGTAAACGCTGAGCGCGTTCTACCAGTCGTGGTAAATCTCTCGGCTATCGAGAAGGCTTTTGACGCTGGAGCAACTATTACTCCAAAGACTTTGGTCGCATCAGGAGTTATCTCTTCAGTACGAAAGCGTGCACCACTTGTTAAGATTCTCGGAACTGGGGATCTAACTAAGAAGTTTACCTTCACCGATTGTCAGGTATCAGCCTCTGCAAAGGCAAAAATTGAGAAGGCTGGCGGTACTATTAGTTAAGAGCGGTAAGTTAAAGTCGAAACCTATATCTAGGGGTCGACTTTCAACTTTCAGGTTTTAACTTTATACTTGATTCTATGACTAAATTCCTACATAAACTGAAAATAGCGTTGACCGATGAGAGTATTCGAAATCGACTACTATTTGTACTCGGTGCACTGTTTGTATTCAGAGCCCTGTCGACCATTCCTATTCCTGGAGTCGATGCGGTAGTGTTGCAGCAATTTTTCGAGAATAATCAATTCTTGGGACTTCTAAACATCTTCTCTGGTGGTGGACTTGCTAACCTATCTATCATCATGCTCGGTGTAGGGCCGTTCATTACTGCGTCTATCATCATGCAGCTCTTGACTGTGATGTCACCAAAGCTTAAGAGTATGCATACTGAAGAGGGAGAAGCGGGACGAGCTCGTTTTACACAGTATTCTCGTCTCCTTACTCTACCTCTCGGTGTTCTACAGGGTTATGGTTTCCTTACTCTACTTCAGAGTCAGGGTGTAATTAGTGGTCTTTCCACTTTTGCTTTTATGACCAACGTAGTCTTGATTGTGGCCGGTTCCATCCTACTTATGTGGATTGGTGAACTAGTGACTGAATACGGTATTGGTAACGGTGTTTCAATTATTATCTTCGCTGGTATCGTAGCCGGACTGCCAGCTACTGTCACTCAGCTTGCGTTCGGTTACACTCCAGCACAGTTACCACTTTATATTGGCTTTGGACTTATTGCCCTAGCCACTATCTATGCCGTGGTGGTAATGACAGAAGCGGAGCGCCCTGTACCAATCACTTACGCTAAACAAAGCCGTGGGGGACAGACTTATGGAGGAACTTCTTCATACCTACCTCTTCGTCTTAATCAGGCAGGTGTTATCCCGATTATCTTCGCTATGTCGATGCTACTCTTCCCGCAGATGTTTCTGAATGTCCTTTCTAGCTTCAACATTGCTGGAGTAGCTCGGGCTTCTGAAATGCTTTTGGTTTTCTTTAATAACCAAATCGCTTACGCAGCGGTGTACTTCGTACTAGTTATCCTTTTTGCTTTCTTCTATACAGCTGTGACTTTTGACCCTGACGCTGTATCGAAGAACCTGCAACGCAGTGGTGCATTCGTACCGGGACTTCGTCCGGGCGCAGCAACTGCCGAGTACCTAGGTGGCCTAATTACTCGCCTTACCCTAGTGGGAGCGTTATTCCTTGGTCTAGTAGCTGTTCTACCTCTTGGTATGCAGATGGTGACAGGTATTGCAGCCCTCGCTATTGGTGGTACAGCACTCTTGATTGTGGTGTCGGTGGTGCTTGATTTGTTACGCCGAGTTGATGCTCAAGTCTCAATGCGCGAATATTAATTCTGGCTGGTCTTTTTGGTGCATTTCCGCCAGCTTCAGTCGCTTTGCTAGGTCGCCGTAGTTCGTCTACGTCTTCCTCACAAGGCTCCTTCCAGCTGACGAAACTGCATCCAAAAATCCTCACCCAGAATCGAGTGTAGTGACACAAGTTTAAAACAAAATAGAACGGGCAATTAGCCCGTTCTATTTTTGTTTGATTTACTACTTACTACAAACAAGTAGTCCGAGTTTTGTTTGGACTTCTGCGATTACACTTTGTTTTGCCTTGGAAATAAATTTTGTATTTCGCACTTTCCAGTCAAGAGACCTAACGTGGTCTGACAAAATTACTCCTGACACTTTTTTATCCTCTACCTTAACCTCAAAAGGGTAGTTCTTCTGAACTGAAGTAATAGGGCACATAATGGCTAGGTTGGTCTTTTGATTGTATGTCTTAGGAGATACTACAATGGCAGGTCGGACTTTTGCCTGCTCTCTGCCTCTTGTAGGGTTAAAATCAACCCATACCAAATCTCCTCTATCTGGAGTATAGGATTTATTTACCATACTTCATTTCCTTGAGTCTTGGACCAATCAGTTTCCTTATGAAGGTTGTCTGCTGATACAGTATTCAGAAGAGTCTCCAATGAAAGCTCTTCTTCTCTCGGTTCAATAACAATTTGGTCGTTTTTAATTACAATTGAAACACCAAGACCAGCGCGGAGGGCTTTTTGTTCGGTGATATTTTTAGGCAAACGTACTCCGAGGCTGTTACCCCATTTTTGGATTTTTGTCTTCATAATATAAATAGTATATACAAAGTATATACTTGTGTAAAGCTGTTATTCACAACTTCTGTAAGATGATTTCTTGAATAGCAAAACCACCCGGTCTGACTTGCCTTTGAACAAGTCAGGGGTTTTACCAGCAGGCTAAAATCTGGTAATCTGTGGGGGTGAATCAGATACAAACTCCGTACCAAACTATAATTTTTATGGGCAAGACTGGGTGCGGAAAGGGCACTCAGGCTAAGCGTTTGGCAAAAGAATTAGACTTAGCGATTTTCTCCACTGGAGACCGTGTGCGGGAACTGTCTGCTGAGGACTCTTCTCTAGGTAGACATATTCGAGACATTCATATTTCTGGCTGGGTGCCAGAATGGCTAGCCAGCTACTTATTTGCTCATGCTATTTTGGACGAGCACATAGACAGTGGTCTCATCTTTGAAAGTGTGGCTCGAAAACCTGAAGAAGCAAGGAAGCTTCATGAGATGCACACCATGTTGGCACGTTCATATATTGTGTTATATCTCGATACCCCAGACGAGGTGGTAACTGAACGAATGCGCAATAGACAACGAGATGAATCTGACACTGATGAAAATATCAAGAAGAGATTGCAGGCTTTCTATGACGAAACAGTTCACTCCCTTGAGTTTTTTGAAAGCCAAGGCAAAGTGGTAACTATTAATGCCAATCAGAGTGAGGACGCAGTTTATGAAGAAGTATTAAAGGCAATTAGCAAATGACACCAAAAACCATCATATTCATAGGCCCGCAAGGGAGTGGAAAAGGAACGCAGATTGCTGAGTTAGACAAGGTCTTGAAAGAGAAAGACCCGGCTCGCAGAGTGTTGGATATTCAGACAGGGCGCCGGTTTCGCGCCATGGCTGCCTCTGGCGAAGGCTATACCGAGAAGCACATTCAAGACACACTAAATACTGGGGTGCTTCAGCCACTCTTTCTCTCCACTGTGTTGTGGGGAGACGCTATGAGGACTCATCTTGATGACCAGTGTCACTTGCTGATTGACGGTTTTCCACGAGTTATTGATGAAGCAAAAGTTCTAGAGTCAGCTCTGTCATTCTATAGTCGTAACTCTGTCGATATCATCAACCTTGATACTCCAGAGGAGGTGGTACGAGAGCGTATGAGCTCTCGGGCGCGACCTGACGACACTCCAGATTCTATCGAAGAGCGTCTAAAATGGTATCGTGAACAGACTTTGCCAGTGGTTGAGTATTATCGTCAGCGCTCAAATACTAAGGTGCACGACATAAATGGCCAGTTATCTATCGCTGGTGTACATGAAGCTATTTTGAAAGCGTTGGGGTTGTAAAATGGCAAAAGTGTGGTAATTTGGAGCTAGTTGAACTAGGGCAAAAGAGGAGGACTACTAGATGACGGTGTGCGTTTTAGACAAACCACCACTGATTTTTGTAGAGACCTTGGCTCTGGTCTCTATTATTGAAATTCAAGTCTGGGAAATTTCAAGTCCTAGACTATCCTGCTCAGGAGTAGAATCAGCGTTTGAAAATAGACATCGGTTTTCAGACAGAATCACTGAGAATGAGTGGTTCCTTGATTTTTTCCACAAATCACTGCAGGAGACACAGAGTCCTTTGTCCAAGGATTCGACAGTGATACTTTATACAGAAAATAGGTTGGTGGTGGCTGAACAATACTTGGCTACCAAAAACTGGAGCATATGCGTACATGAGGACTGTCAGACATGCATATGGTATAAGGGGACTCATATAATCACCCCAGTGATGTCATACTAAATCTCAGTTTGCTTGAGTATAGCGCTGAGATTTTTTTATCTTTTTATTTATAAAATGTAGTGCTAGACTTGGCTAGCTAAAATAACTCACGAATATGGGAATTACCATAAAAACTGAAGAAGATATAAAGATACTTCGCGAAGGTGGTAAGCTTTTGGCTATGGTGCTAGATGAGCTGGAAAAAGAGGTGGTGTCCGGAGCGACCACTCTTGATGTTGACGACAAAGCGATGGAACTTTTAGAACAACACAATCTTGAACCTATTATCTTAGGTTACCAACCAACTTTCGCGCCACGACCATATCCGGCCGCTACCTGTATTTCTTTGAATGAAGAGGTGGTACACGGAATCCCCAATGAAGCGCCACGTACTTTCAAAGAAGGGGATGTGGTCAGTATTGACTTAGTAATCGGTTATCAAGGTATGGTAGTGGACTCTGCACGGACTGTGATTTGTGGAGTGGGCAGTGAAGCTGCTAAACAATTGATTAGCGTAACTGCTAAGGCTCTGAAAGCAGCCATAGAGGCTGCGCGTCCGGGTGCTTATGTATCAGCGATTGGAGCGGCGGTGGAGAGAAGTGTACCCAAAGGCTTTGGTATCGTCGAAGACCTGTGTGGCCACGGAGTGGGCTATTCGCTACACGAAGAGCCTCAGGTACCTAATTACGTCATAAAGGGCGATAGAGGGGCGTTACTCAAGCCTGGCATGGTGCTGGCGATAGAGCCGATGATAATTCATGGAAGCAAAGAGGTATTTTTTGATGCGGAGGATGGCTATACAGTCCGCTCAGAAGATGGGGGTATTGCAGCACATATGGAGCACACAGTTTTGATAACTGAAGATGGACCAGAAATCCTCACTCTAAGTTCTAAATCTGACGCATAATTCTCCAAGTGTGATGATTCTGAAGGCTTTGCTCTAAGGCACTTTTAAGGTATATTACTCGGGCTAACTTTTTAACGACCCAGTTTAAAATACAAAATCTTATGGACAAATTACCACATCAAGAACGCTCACTCGTACTTCTAAAGCCAGACACCGTACAGCGGTCCTTGGTAGGAGAGGTAATTAAGCGTTTTGAACGTACCGGCCTTAAGATTTCGGCACTTAAAATGATTGTGCCGACTGAGGCTCAACTCCTAGAGCACTATAACAAATCAGACGAGTGGTATGAAAGAAAGGGCAAGGGAGTGATTGAGGACCTGAAGTCTCAAGGTCAAGAAATCACTAAAGAGCCAATTGAATACGGAAAGGACATTATCCGCACCATTGTGCACTACATGACCGCTGCCCCAGTGGTAGCTCTTATTCTAGAAGGTAACCAAGCTTGTTCAGTTGTTACCAAGATTGTTGGTACTACCGAACCATCTACTTCAGACGTTGGTACCATCCGCGGTGACTACACAGTCGACTCTTACGGACACGCTACATACGAAAATAGAGCAGTGAGAAACTTGGTTCACCAGTCTGAATCTCCAGAGGAAGCAGAACGCGAAATCGCTATTTGGTTCAAGGGTGAAGAAATAATGAGCTATGTGACTGCACAGGAACGCATAATGTATGATGTGAACTTTGACGGAAAGAACGAATAAGAATCTTGAAAACGGCGACATGCTTTGTCGTGCTACAGAAAATAGCACTTACTGTATATCTGCATACACCTCGTGCAATTTTCTGTCCTTCTTACAGAAGCTGTCCGCTCATTGGAGATTATAATTCGGCCTACGCCTTGTATAATCTCTCAATGAGCCTTGCGGAAGTACCCCATACTTCCTCACTCCTCGCATCTCATCCGTTTTAAAGATTCTCTACTTTAACTAAAATTAAAATACACAAAACAGCGACACCAAAGTGTCGCTGTTTTGTGTTTGTGATATTCTATTAAAGAGTCGCTTTCGTATGTTCCGAGTTAATTTTTTTGTCAGGGCTGCCATAAGACGCGATGATATATGAGAACCCTTCGGGATTTCAGACCATTATCGGTAACGGTGCCCACCTGGACTTTTCCAGGGACATGCGTTGGCGACTCACCCGAAAACACGTTCTCTGGAACGTGTTTTTTAGTGGTAAAATAAATGTGTGATTAAATCAACCACATTACTCTTTGGACTGTCTGCTATTATGTTGGCAGTTTTCCATTATTTATTCCTAGAGCTTCACCTCTACTGGCTCTATCTTTGGCTTGATATCCCGGTGCACTTTTTAGGGGGAGTGACTGTTGCGCTAGGATTCCTGACATTTTTAGGATTTTTTCCTAAGCTAGTGGATAAGCACTTCACATTATTTCGTACTCTCGCTTTTGTACTACTAGTTGCCTCGGCTTGGGAAATTTTTGAAGTGTATATCGGTATACCTTTTGAAGAGGGTAACTATGTGGGAGACACTGTACTGGACCTTATTATGGGGATGTCTGGTGGTTTGGCAGGATACTTTGTTGGTAGAAGAGTAAGTCAATTAGATTATGAATAAAGCTAAACTCGGTTTTTATGGAGGGGTAGGGAGCGTCACTGGAGCGAATTTTCATCTTGATACGGGAGATTCTCGAATCTTAGTTGACTGTGGATTAGTCCAAGGCGACCGCTTTGAGGAAAAGGAAAACCACAAACCATTTTCTTATAGTCCTACAGAAGTAGATTTTCTTTTAGTGACCCACGCTCACGCTGATCACATTGGACGTATTCCAAAGCTGGTACGAGAGGGTTTCAAAGGAGTTATATATTCTACAGAGCCAACCTTGGCACTAGCTGGAGTAATGCTTCGCGACGCTTTCAAAGTGATGTCGTTTGAGTCGGAAAAGTACGGTACTCCGCTACTTTATGAAGAAGAGGATATTGCGGCAGCGCTTGGTCTATGGAAGCCGGTTGAATACGAAACACCAGTTACTCTCAAAGACGGTGTTTCCGCTGTGTTCACCGATGTTGGCCACATCCTTGGTTCGGCCTCCATCACTCTAGAGCGTAATGGTCGTCGTATTACGTTTTCGGGCGACATTGGTAATGACCCACAGCCACTGCTTAATCCGCCAGTGATTCCTAAAGACTACGACTACTTAGTAATGGAGAGTGTTTATGGAGACCGACTACATGAAGAAGTAGAGGAAAGAACTGAGTTATTGCTCAGCTATTTAGAAAAGACGATAAAACAAAAAGGGACACTCATTATCCCGGCATTTTCTCTGGAGCGCACTCAAGGAATGTTGTTTGAAATAAACAACTTGGTGGAAAGTGGCAAGATAGAGTCGGTGCCGGTATTTTTAGATTCACCACTCGCTATCGAAGTAACTGATATTTATAGAGAGAGAACTAAGTATTTAAGAGACTCAGTCCGAGAGCAAATTAAGAAAGGGGACAATATTTTTGATTTTCCAAAACTTAAGCTGACCCGCAGTGTTTCTGACTCAGAAGCAATTAGTCGCACGAAGGGAGCCAAGGTCATTATTGCTGGCAGCGGAATGTCCCACGGTGGTCGAATTTTAAAGCACGAACAGAATTTTCTCTCTAATCCAGACACTATTCTGCTACTTGTTGGTTACCAGTCGGTAGGTAGTATTGGACGTCGATTAAAAGATGGTGCACCTTCCCTAAAGATTGATGGAAAGAAAGTGACAGTGAAAGCAGAAGTCGCTAGCATCCAAGGCTGGTCGGGCCATGCTGATAGAGACCAGCTAGTGGACTTTGTGGCTAAAGGTGGAGAAAAAGCTAAGCAGGTATTTGTGGCGATGGGGGAGGAGCGTTCGTCACTCTTCTTGGTCCAACGTCTACGCGACTACTTAGGAGTGAATGCAGTTGCTCCAAGTCCTGAGGAGGTGGTAGAGATTGAGTTTTAATATCAAGTAACAAAAATGCCATCCTAGGATGGCATTTTTGTTACTTGATCTGGTCGACAACTCGTTGAAACACTTCCGGCTTATCCTTAGCTAGAGTAGCGAGGATTTTACGGTCAACTGCGAATCCCTTATCTTTCATAGCCTTTACAAAACGGCTGTACTGAAGACCTTGTGCCTTTAGCGCTGCGTTGATGCGGGTAATCCAGAGAGAACGGTAGTCAGCCTTCTTGTCTTTACGGTGAGCGAAAGAGTGCAGTCCAGAGTGGTGAATTGCTTCAATAGCCTGACGCTTTTTCTTAGAGCGACCGAAGCGGTATCCTTTGACTTGTTCGAGGATGTTACGACGGCGCTTTTGAGCCATCAATCCTCCTTTTACGCGTGACATAAATTAGTAGTTAGTTTTCAGTTTAAAGTTTTTAGTACCTGTATACCTAGTTTTAAATAGTTTTCAAAATTGAATGTGGGACGAGGAGCTTAGGATAAATAATGCGAGTGGGAGATAAACTCCAGCGAGTATTATTTATCCGTAGCGACAAAGTACCACGTCAATTTTGGGAACTAAGCGCCTGAGCCTGGTAGGAAACGTCTGGTAATTCGCTTACTCAAATTTAGCAACTGAGTTCGCTTGCGACGTAGTCTTTGCTGACCGCTCTGACGAGCATTAAAGTGGTTTTGGCCAGGCTTACGAGCAACGAGCTTACCGTTTTTCGTGACTTTTATTCTTTTAGTATAAGATTTATTGGTTTTCATACAGTAATTCGTTTCGGGGTTCTCTGCCGTGAGAAGCGACAAAAGTGGTAGAAATATACAGCAAAACCCCTCTTAAATCAAGCCCCCTTCAATGAGTTCGTCTAATGACTTCTTTTTAGCCTTTGATTCGTCAGGAGACTTATCATCGTCTTCCTTTTTAGGTGGTTTAACCTCCTCCAACTCTACACCCTTCACATACTTAGCTTTACCGTCTCGCTCTAGGGTTACGGTATAGCCCTTAGGACTTTTCTTGATAGGGTCAGCAATCTTGTATTCAATAGGAATAATTTGAAGGAAACGTTGTAGTCGTGACTTTAGAAAAGCCTCATCCATGTACTTATATCGTCCAGAAAGGAAAAGGTCAGCCTTTACACGGTGGCCTTCTGATAGCCATTCAGCTGCTCGTTTAGCTTTAAGTTGTTGGTCGTGGTCACCAGTAATTACCTTTACCTGCACCGACTTGGTTTCAGTAACGTGTGACTTAGCTTTTACCTCACTCTTTTTGCGCTTAGTCTCATAGCGGAATTGACCGAAGTCCATGATTTTCGCTACAGGTGGATTAGCGTTTGGAGAAATTTCAATTAGGTCTAGACTCGCTTCATCAGCTGCTTTTCTAGCATCTTCCAGAGACAATACACCAAGGTTTTCACCCTTGGCCCCGATTACACGAAGTTCCTTCGCCCTGATAGCGGCGTTGATACGTGTTCGGTCCTTATTGTAGTTGATGAATGGTCTAGGGTTGCTCAGAATGATTTCTCTTAACGTGTAAATTTTATAATGTGGCGCCAGTTAGTCTTTGCCCTGATTGAGACAAAATATAACACAAATCGGTGAATAGGGAATAGGGTGAAGATAAAGTTACATTTATTTTTTTAGCTTTTAGGCCCGAAGTCTTCCCCTAATGATTGCCACACCTGCAACCATACGGCTTGATGTACTCCTCGAAATGGTCCTTTCCGTAATCGTAGGTTAGTTCCTCTCCGGCTTTTATAGAGCGTATGGCTTCGATGCCAATTTCGTTGGTGTCGGTGTAGTGAACCGGCTCACAATTTGGTTTGCATGAATGGTTGATGTACCGAGCTAGATTAGAGCGGGGGGAGCCATCGATGGTCCATTTTTCATCCAAGTCAAACAAGTAGCGATTTGGTTTCTCGTCGGCCGCCTTATTGGTAATTTTCTTTCCAGTGTATTCAATCACCAAGTCACCCTTCTTCCAGTCACGCAGAGTCCTGAGACCAAAGCCAGCGCTGCTCTTAAAAACCTTAAAATCTTTTTTAGACATTGGGCGTGATTCTAACATACTAGTGTCTACGCACCACCACGACTGGAAAGATTTCCACTAAAGGTTAGTCTTGGTATATAGGTTATATTAACAACTAGCCATTTTGCTCTATGGAAAACAACAATAGTTCAGGAGTTAACACTATACTAATAGTAGTGTTACTGGTTTTGGTTGTCGGTTTTGGAGTCTGGTACTTCTCAGGTGGTTTTGGCGGAAACGCTGCCCCAGAGGATGATAATGCAGAATTCAACATCAATATGGAGGTTCCGACAGGCGGAAACGATGAGGGAGGAGATGAACCTGCTCAATAGCTCGAATACTGAATACGCAGATAGAACAAAGACCGGCGCGCAAGCTCCGGTCTTTTGCGTTTATACATTTTCATGGACCCATTTGACTATCTCTTCCCATGAATGTACTCGATGAACTCCGCTAGGTTCTCCTTCTTGATTCCAGGGACGGTCAGGAAGTAGGGCAGGGATACCACTTTCTGCCACATCTCTAGCATGTTTCATTGCATCGTCTATGAGTAGTACCGCACCAATCTCACGACATACTTCAGATTTAGGTTTTGGTTTGACATTAAGAGCTCCAGCGTAAATGTTGGTGAAATGAAAATCATGGAACAGTGACGGAAAATGATTGTCTAACCACTTGAGTGTGGGGGAACGAGTAGAGTCTGGACGGCTAGTTACTATTTGAAGTGAATAGGTTTCTGACAAAAGCTTAATGGCTTCTACTGCTCCAGAAACAGGAGGTACTAACATATGGTCAGGTGAGTGATAGAAGTGTTTTGCTCTTTCTGCCATCGTTTGCTTGTCACACCCATACACAACTTCCCAGTCATCATAGCGAGTGAGGTTTTCGTATACCAAATTTGTACCAAATAGCCGATTATGAAAAGTTAAGAAGCTGGTATTGAAATGCATTAGCACGTCATCGAAGTCCACCGCTATAACTTTCTTTGTGGTACGGGATAAATTCATACCTTATGATACTAAAAATATAGCATGTGACTTCACAGGTATTAATCATTGACTAAACTCAGTAATCATTGTATTTTCTTGCCAGACAAAGCCACATAGGGTGGTTGGTTCTTGGGAGATAAAACATGTTCAAGCGAATCCTGAAATCTGTCGGCTTCGTCCTGGCAAGTTACTTGCTGGTGGCCTGCACCTCGACCGATTATCTCAGTGTTGCATCAATCACAACCGAAGCAGTTGCTGCAGACACTTACATGGTCGGCGAGACGCCGGTCAAAATTGTGACGACCCGTTTTGGCGGAGGGGGACATACATTTGTCGCTCTTCATGAAAATGAGTCGACTTCGGTAAGTGCGGCCAAAAAAGTTCTTCGCACGAAAGGAGGTGTGTTGGTGGAACTGAAGCATGGGGGAGGTCGCGATCTTAGCTTTCGGTACAAAGGGAAGACATATACCGTCGACCCAAACCGCATCTTCACCGATGCGGGTATCCGCAAGACACTTGGTGCCAGTTACTCGACAGAGGCGCACGAGGTGGTGAACGGTTTGGCGCATGCCATTCTTTCACGGTTGTCACGGTCTGCGATTGTTTCGCTGCACAACAACACAAATGGCTCCTATTCGATTAAGAGCTATGAACCAGGCAAGCAGTACGCACGTGATGTTTCAGTACCACCTCATATTGTTCCTGGTCATGACACTGACGACTTCTTCTTTGTCACAAGCTCTCGAATCTTCGGCGTCTTGAAAAGCAAGGGATTCAATGTTGCTCTGCAATCTTCCTCAGGGACCGATGATGGTTCTCTCTCGGTTTATTGCGTGCAACGGGGTATTCCGTATGTGAACGTCGAAGCCCAGAAGGGGCATCTGTCGCAGCAGATAGAGATGATCGAGGCGTTGTTTTGAACAACCTTCGGTCATTATGAAGAGTAACGCCGCAGTCAATCTGCGGCGTTTATTTTACCCTTGACATTTTATGATCATCCGATACTATCCATGATCAGAAGATCAGGGAGGTCCTGATCAGGTGAGGAGGACTTGAAATGAAGAAGACAATTTTCGGTCTGGTGGCTGGCGTGGCGATGTTTGCGTCTGGTACAGGGTTGGCGCAGGCTGACTGGATTGCTGTGGCAATGAACTCCCATGGCTCAGGCTTTTCGTCCGGTTACGACGAGGAAGATGCTCGTGCTGGCGCCATCAATGCTTGCGAGCAACGTACGGGCTATGACTGCAGTTGGACAACTACCTCGGTTCCATCTAGCTGGTATCTTGTCGGTCTCTACTGCGGCGGTGAGCCGACAACGGCTGGATCGCGACACAGTGCACACCAGGCAAAGGTGAACGCTGCCAACAAGCTCGGCGTCCGCCTGAGCCGGTGTCGCACTGTCTGGAGCGAATAGCTCCAGGTACAGAATTGAAGCCGCGAACGCAAGTTCGCGGCTTTTCATGTGTATTTAGTATAGGTACAGAGCAACTACTTGTGTCCTTCTGAGTATTTATATAACAAAGCCCGGCGTATATACGCCGGGCGACCCTCTAAATTAATGTTTCGGATGGTTTTGCCATCTTCTTCGGGAATCGCACTTCGTCAGCAACCAGCCAGTCAATAGTGTGACGACTCCAAATCCCGCAAGAGCCACCAGTACAATCGACTGAAAATCGAACGTGTGTTGCATACCTCTACCTCCCCATTGTTGCCTACTTAATATAGTGTGCCTGGTTCGCCTTTGTGTCAAATCAGGGCAGTGGATTTTGGCAATCATACACAACTAGGAAATAGGGAATAACACATGTTTATAAGGTACCTTGCAATACATAGTACTACATGCTAAGTTGTATGTATGAGTGAAAAACCACCTGAATACAATATAGAAAACGCTAAGTCGCAGATGCGAAAGGGCTTTCTTGAATTTCCAGTACTTTTAATAATTGGTGCTGAACCAACCTATGCTCCAGACATCTTGAAGCAACTTAAAAGCGCTAATCTCTTGGTGGTGGAGGGAACTCTTTACCCACTACTCTCTAGACTTAAGCGCTCAGACTTAGTGGAGTATGAGTGGCAGGAGAGTAAGAGTGGGCCACCGCGAAAGATGTATACCATCACCACAGAGGGGAAAGAAGCATTGTCTCAATTAGAAGCCTCATGGAAGTCGCTCGACACTTCAGTAAACACTTTAATTAAACATTATGAAAAAAGTAATTAATATCACAATCGGTAGCGTCGTATTTGCTATTGAACAAGAAGCCTACGACATCCTAGCGTCATACCTAGAGCAGGTTAAGAGTAATATCGTAAGTAGTGACGACGTTCAGGAAATTATTGAAGATGTCGAGCGTGCAGTTGCAGAAAAGTTCATTGCACAGAAAAAGAATGAAAAAGTAGCAGTGACTCTAGGGGATGTCGAACTTGTAATCAGTGAAATGGGTAGTCCAGCTGACTTTGGTGAGAGTGATAATGTTGGAGAAAGTGTAGGGGGAACAAGTAACACGGAGCACACTAGTGACGAACCGAAGAAAAGATTATACAGAGATACTGATAATGCCATTATTGCTGGTGTGGCTTCAGGACTGGCAAGATATTTTGACATTGACCCAGTAATCGTTCGACTTATTTTTGTCGTTTCCATTTTCTTCAATGGTTTAGGTATCTTGGCCTATATCATTTTATGGCTAGTGGTACCTGTCGCCACAACTACTGCGGAGAAGTATGCGATGAGAGGAGAGCGGGTAACTCTAAAAGACATAACCGAAAGGGTAAAAAAAAATATTCAGAGCATAGAGGAGACTGATTTTGAGACAGCCAATGGTATTTGGAAAAACTTACGCAATATTCTAGATAAGTTATTTCAGGTGTTGGGCACTGTAGTTAAATTTATTATTGTCCTTGCTCGATATGCTGTGGGGATTGTTTTCATAGTTGGTGGTGCTTTGGGTATCGCGGGCATGGTATCCGGGTATAGCGTAGTTCTACTATCTGACAAGATTTTGTTTCCGGAAGAGGTTCAAATAGTGCTAGAGACAATACAAGGTAGTGCGCTCGGAGCTATTGTGATAGCGTCGTCATTTATTGCTTTATCTATACCACTGGTGGTTCTTATCCTGGCTGGTGCGAGTCTTCTTGCAAAGCGCAATTTCTTTACCGTTCAAAAGACAGTAGCATTAGCAGTAGTCTGGATAGTAGCGGTGGTAGTAGCTGGTACTACTTCAGCCTTGCAGATAGAACAGGTTGTTCACAAAATTAACTCTATTGAAGGACAGTCAGATGTTAATTCTATTGAGATTGAACGAGGGTTCAATGACTCAAGTTTTAAGTCAAACTGGAAGATGAAATGATGTCTGGTGATGATGAGGAAGCGCCGGTTATAGACGGGGAAAAGAAGGTTATGTTCCAGTGCAGTAAGTCATCAAAATATTGACTTATTAGATAAAAGGTTGTATTTTTCCGAGCGGAAACATAAACCAAACCGAGAGAAAGAGGTACACAATGCTACACAACCTTGTAATTGTCGGTGGCGGTCCAGCCGGACTGAGTGCTGCAATCAACGGTGCGTCTGAGCTCGATGGGGTAATGCTCATAGAGTCGGGCCGTAAGTCGGTCTCGGCTGACGGCGCAGTTAAGCACGCCCGTCAGCTCGGCGGTCAAGCTATCGGAAGCGCCGCCATTGAAAACTACTTGGGTTTTCCCAAGAGTATCACTGGTGCAAGTCTGATGCGCTTGGCTGAAAAGCAAGCCATACGTCTTGGAACGGAGATTCGTTGCCCTGAACGCGCCAGCTCTCTGGAGTTGTTGCCCGATGGTACAAAACTCATCCGAACCAAGGAAGGGGGAGAATACCGCACTAAAGCGGTAATTCTTGCAAACGGTTTGTCGTATCGAAAGTTGGAGGCACCCGGTATCAAGGATCTTTTGAACTGTGGTGTTCAATATGGAGCCCCCACCTTCAATCCGCACAAACTCGGCAAGTGCACGATCTGCGTGGTTGGTGGAGCAAACTCTGCCGGCCAAGCGGTTCTGCATCTGGCACAAAATCCTGATGCAACCATCAAGGTCCTGATACGTGGTACTAAGACCATCGAGCAGCAAATGTCGAAGTATCTGATTGATCGAATCAAGGCATCAGCAAATGTGGAGGTACTACAAGGCTTGTCGGTCGTCGAGGCACTTGGCAACGGCAAGCTCGAAAGACTTGTTGTCGAAAATCTCGAAAAGCAGAGGTCTGAGATTTGTGCGAATCACCTTTGCATATTTATCGGGGCTATGCCCAAGGCGAAGTGGCTACCCGGCGAAATTGCTCGAGATCGCTTCGGGTTTATCGGTACAGACATGATGATCGGTTCCATCAATGGTCCACGTTTGCCTCAAGAGACGTCGATACCAGGTGTTTTTGCAGCTGGTGATGTTCTATTTGGTTCCACCAAGCGGATTGCGGCAGGAGTGGGCGGCGGTAGTTCTGCGGTTCAGAGTCTGCATCGCTATCTTTCCGAAGCCATATTACCTGCTTCCTGAACTCAGGTAGAACAACTCAAAGGGGCGTTCCGTGTATGCGGGACGCCTTTTCTTTTAGTAAGTCTATAAATTTTTAAACAGTGGATTTTTCGTGAGGAAGGATAATAAGTTTAGTGTATAGTTTATTTATATGCTTATAACATCACGACAACTCGCACTAATCGCAGGCGGTAGTTACCTAGTTATTTTTGTTGCTGCCATCTTTGCCAACTTTTTTGTTCTTGACCTGTTACTTCATAATCCACTTGAGGCCATAGCGGAACAGTCTTTTGTAGTTCGTGTTGGCATCATGGCTTTTCTCATCACAGCCGTATTTGATGTCATTGTGGCATGGGCACTTTATGTTCTCTATAAAACACACCCACTTACTCTACCAAGTACTTATTTCCGTCTAGCACACGCCATTATTATGGGAGTTGCTGTTTTTGCACTACTTAATGTTTTTGCTGAAGACAGTGCTCAGGCAATACTGGCTCAGGTAACAGTTTTTAATAACATTTGGCTCATTGGCCTACTATTCTTTGGAGTACATCTTTTGTTTCTCAGTCGTATCGTCAAACATATAACCTTTATTCCGTATCTCCTTTTTGCGGCAGGTGTAATGTATATAGTTGATACAGGGGCACACTTTTTGTTAGAGAACTATTATTTGTATGCTGGTATCTTTTTAACATTGGTTGCTATCCCAAGTATCTTTGGAGAGATGGCATTTTCAATCTGGCTATTGGTGAAAGGTGGTAAAAATTAAATGAGAAAGATGACTTAGTTATCTTCCAGTATCTATCCTAAATACAGCAAAACGAGCCTTATATAATAAGGCTCGTTTTGCTTCAGATTTGGTGGAGATGGGGAGAGTTGAACTCCCGTCCGAGAATGGTCGTCCATACACTTCTACAATGCATAGCTAAGTTTTAATCTTAGCGTAGTGAGTGAAAAATTTAGCAAAACCTCACTACGAGCAGTTCCTAACAATTCGGATAATTAAAGGAACAAATTA
>Ga0100403_1000175_pt1 | contig 59335 bp, 55 predicted proteins | sample CryGeymet201501t_FD_83663 | JGI IMG/M metagenome (GOLD analysis project Ga0100403, IMG submission 83663) | Groundwater microbial communities from Crystal Geyser aquifers in Utah, USA - Crystal Geyser metaG 2015-01t | ecosystem: Environmental > Aquatic > Deep subsurface > Groundwater | place...
AGATTGCTAAAGGTGAAAAAGTCGCGATTGTTGGCAGCGATGTCGAATATCGGAAGTCATTAATGCGAGTCTTGAGTGGATTGGAAGTCCCGAAGTCCGGTCAGATTCAGGTAGATGGCGAAAATGTTCCCTGTAGAGAGGACAGAGATCCTTGGAGAGATATCTTTTCAAAAAACTTTCGAAGAAAAATTGGAATTAGCTTGCAGAGTGATGCTTTGATTTCAAACGTCAGCATCGGGGAATGCTTTGAAACGCTTTTCCGATTTAAGTATGGAGATCACAATGATGGTCTAAAGCAAGGTGCTATTCGTGTTCCTCGAGAAGTGGCTGCAAGCCTCGGGATGCCTTTGGAATGCCTAGACAAAAGACCTGCTGAGCTAAATCCTCTTGAAAAGAGATTGGCTTCGCTTTGTTTGGCGTTCTTAACGAAACCTTCAATTCTTATGATGGATAACCCTAGCTACTCACTTGATGATGAGGCTTGGTCTTATCTCGATGCCGCGATTGCAAAACTCATTCAGGGCACTCAAAAAACTTTGATACTTTCGACCGCAGATTGGATTCTCGCAGATTCTTTGTGTGATCGCTGGGTGGTGCTTGAGGACGGCAAGATGGTTTTTGATGGTCACAAGGCTGGCTATAGGAAGAATTTTAGAAGTCATTTTGTCCAGCAGCTGGAGACAGAGCGCTGGAAAAAAATAAAGAAAACCATCAAAGATTTGGAGATCGATGTGGCATGAAGAATATGAAGTCTGTATACGTTTTTACTTTTAGCGCGATGCTCTTTTTCTTTGCTTTGGTCGGCGGTGCTGCCTGGAGACAGGGGTGGTTTATGCCTAGAGATACCTTTCATGTGATCTTTGAGGATGCTGGTGGAATTTCAGAAGGAACGACTGTGTTTCTGATGGGGCTTAAGGTTGGTGATGTCGATAGTGTTGAGTTGACTGAGGATGGAAAGATCGAGGTCAAACTTGAGGTTCTACGCCGTTATTCGGAAAAACTTCATGCAGACACGACGGCCTCTGCGGAGAGAGCTTTTGTGATTGGGGAACGGGTTATTAAATTGGATCCGGGAACGCCAAGTTTAGGACCGCTTACACCTGGTAGCACGTTGACTGGACATAAGACGATGGAGATTGTCGATCTTCTTAGTGGGGGACGAATGTCTGCTTACTTCGAAACTTTCCACCTTTTGATGGAGCAGATGAAGCTTCTTGTCGATGCAGCAGGTGGAGACAATGGCAATATTACAGACCTCTACAAGCAAATGTATCAAACTTTGAAAAGTGTTGAGGAGCTATCTATGGATGTTCGTAGTATTCGCAAAGAAGTTCTTGTGACGAAAGATTCTAAGAAGCTTCTTTCTAATATGGCTAATGCTAGCTCCGATTTGCAAAGAACCTTAGCTCAAATGAACACCTTGCTTCCTCACTTGAATGATATGTCAGGGGAAATGAGGCAGGCCATGCCGGATCTGGTGAATGCTGTGAAAGAAAGTGTGATCACTCTCCAAGCTATGCAGAAAAGCTACTTCCTCCGGTCTGGCGTTGAAGAAATCAAAGAAGAACGTTCCAAAGCCGATAGAAAAACGGCTTCCGAAAAGGACTAGTTCTATTCTGATTGTATCTTCTTGAGCTTTTGTTCGCCATGGCTTGATTGTCGCGTGCGCGAGTGCTGAAATGACTCTCAAATGAATTGGAAGTTTTCCCTGGCGATGAGACACCTTTCGGGTGCAAAATCTAGAAAAGCTGTTCGCTGGATGAATGTTTTTGCTTTTGCAGGTTTGGGATTGTCGGTCTTTGCTTGGCTCACCATCACTAGCGTCATGTCAGGAATGCAAAGTCAGATCAAAGATCGAGTCCTCGAGTTTAAGCCCCATGTGATCTGGGAGGAGAGGCCCCGGGCCAATGCCGAAGCGACCGAGAAAGAGATTTGGCAATTGCTTCCCGGCCTGAAAAGCCTGGAGTTGACCTTGCGCTCGGAGGCCTTGGTAGAGTTTACGGTCTCACAGACCGGACGAAGCCGTCAATCTGGAGGGGTCGTCGAGGGCAGTAGTGTTTTAAAGAAGGTGAATGGGCAAGATCAATTGGTGAACATTCCTAGTTCACTGGCTCAACGCTTGACGGTGCTTGAGGGAGACGTCATCAAACTCCGCTCGGCTTGGAACTTGAAAGGTTTTCCGTTATCTCTTCGGGTGAATGAAATATACGCTGATGATTCTACCGGGGATATCGTCGCTCCTATAATCCTATCGAGAGAAGTCCTGAGCGAATGGTTAGAGTTAGACAATAGCTTTTCGTGGATTGCCATTCGACTTGAGGATCCGGCAACGGCTGGAGACGTGGCTCAGTTATTGAGCTCGTCGCTCAACATGAATTTTAAGAGCTGGGAAGATGTGGATTCGGCGCTTTGGTATTCGCTTCGGCTGGAGAAGACGGTGATGAGTTTGGCGGTTGTATTCGTGCTTATTCTATCTAGCTTTGCGCTTTACATGGCTATCTCAGTCAGGCTGGCTGAGAAGCTGAAGGAGCTAGCCTTGTTGAGGGCTCTAGGAGCGAGAGCGGGCGATCTTCGAAAGCTCTTTCTCATTCAGGGTGTAGTTATTGGTGCTGTAGGAGGTTTTGCAGGAGTTATTTTGTCTTTCTTAGTCTGTTATGCGCTAGAAAATGTGATCTCACTGCCTAGCTTCTACTATTCAACAAATGTTCCCGTAGATTGGGAGTGGACTCGCGTTGCCATCTCTATGGGGGTTGTTCTGGGGCTTTCATATTTTTCTACTCTTTTTCCAATTCAGCGCGCCTTAAATTTTTCCATTTCGGAGACGCTGCGCTCTTGATCCCATCTCAGTGTAGTGTTGAGATGGGATAGGAGATGCGGGGCTCAATCAATTCATATCTATTGTTCGTTTTCTGCGGGATTTTTGCCGTAGTTCATCTGGCAAACGCAGAGGATGATTTTGTTCCGCAGGAAGAGTTTTATATCTTCGTAAACAAAGAGGCGAATACACTTTCCTTAAGAAGCGTATTAGAGCCCAAGAAAATTCTTAAAACTTATTCAGCCATTTCCGGTTTTAATGCTGGGGATAAAATAGCCGAAGGGGATCGAAAGACTCCTGAAGGAATTTATGTCACGACTGGGAGGGTGAGTGAATCCCAATTGTATAAGCCCTTGCACGGGCCCGCAGGCATTGCTTTGAATTATCCAAATCCTGTTGATCGCATCAACAAGCAAACTGGTTCTGGAATTTGGATTCATGGTGTTAAAGACGATTCTCGTCTTTTGAAGCGCTTCGATACACGAGGCTGTGTTGCCGTTGCGAACGAAAATATTTTGAAGTTGGTCAATTGGTTCGTCCCCAACAAAACCGTCGTAGTTGTTGTGGATAAGGAGCTTCCTAGAAACAATTGGGGCCTGCAAGATGCTGATTCAATACTTGAGCAGAGAGTTAAAGAATGGGCCACAGCTTGGTCAAGTCAGATGACGGAAGAGTATATTCAGCTTTATCATCCAGATTTTCGATCTAAGAATATGAATCGAACACAGTGGAAAAACTATAAGGCTTCTTTGAATAAGCGCTACAAATACATCCAGGTCGAAGTTTCGAACATCAGAACCTACAAGCATTCTAAATATTGGATGACCCAGTTTGATCAGAGATACGAATCAAATCTTTTCAAATCGTTTGCTGTTAAGAGACTCTACTGGGTTGGCGCTGAAAACAATCCTCTGATCATCGCGGAAGACTCGATGGAAACTAAAGAAGGTCCGAAGACTCTAGGGTCAGGTTTGTCTGAGCTATCAGGTCGCTGATTGAGTGGCTATAGTTGTGTAGCTATAGTTAAGTAGCTATAGTTAAGTGGCCATGATTCGATCAAATTGGAACATTAAATAATTTCAAATTTTCGGCTGGGGGCGACTCTTGTTCGGGCGCATTGACGTTTTCAATTTCGGCGTCCTCTGATTCCGGTTCTGACTCGTGTTCATGGTCGAGACCATGCTCACATTCATGGCAAGCTTCGCATTCCCCGAGGACTCTATTGATTTCTTCTCTCATACATGCTTCGACTTGACCCTCGAGTAGTGGCGATCTGCTATCAATCTGTTGCGACTTCGAAGGCGATTTATTGATGAGGCAGATACAAACATTGATAGGTCTTAGTTGGCTGAGGTCAGGATCACTTTCAAAGTCGTTACGCATCACCTGCTCGCACTCACCAATATTTATAAATTGCTTATAAGAACCCGAAAGGTTCGCAGCACTTGCTGTGTGCGTGCTTGTAAGAATGCAGGCTGGAATGAGAAACAGGTAGACGAGGAGCTTGTGCAGCATCTTCTAATTTTAGTTTTTTGGTGAGGGCGAATCTAGTTAAGTTTGGGTGAAAGGGGGGGGCGAAGGCTAAGATTCCGAATGTGGGGAGGAAGCCATGAGTGGTCGGTGTGGGCACCGTTTCGTTTATTGCTTTCAAACGTCGCTTCGCTTTGTTTGAAATTTGCCCATATGCTTCAAAGTCTGCCTTTTGGCAGACTTTGCCGCAATGGCCGGTTTGCGCGGGCCTGTAAGCCGGATTCTGTTCCTGAGAGCCCAGTGACCGACGGCACCATTAGCTCCCAAGCGAGAATCATTTATCTAGGCCAGCAATTACTCACTGGCTCGAGCACCCTACCCGAAGCTCCTAACGATACGAACCGCATCTCGCTTCCTATTTGGGCTTGCTCCACGTAGAGTTTACCTATTTTCACTCCAGCAGCTCCCCAGTAGGCTCTCGTTCACGCCTTCTGGATCAATGCCCTGGACATTTTCTCTGTTGCACTGGTCCTCGAATTCACGGCATCAGCTTTCACTTCTGCCGCGTCTCCGGGCGGCCATTAACCGCTACGTTGCTCTATGGAGTCCGGACTTTCCTCGTCATCACCCCGGGGGGTGACACCGCGATTCTCCGGCCCGCGCGAGGGCGAGTGTAGAGACTCTTTGGGGTTGAGGCAAGAGAAACCCGCATTTTCAAATAGTTGGGGGTGGGGCTTGAATAAAGCCTTGTTCCTGGACGGGGCTTTTGATAGGTGAGGGGCATGAAAAAACTCTTTTTTATCCTCCCATTGAGTCTTTTAATCCTCTCTTTTGACAATGCTCAGGCTGCAGATGAGCCACGCAATGAGTGTGCTTATTCTGAGCTTGTTGTGAATGCCGAGCCATTCGTGATGGAGAAGCTTTTTTATGGTTTTGAATACTCTCTAACTGATGAAGGCATTCAGGCGAATGTTGAAGTTTTCAAAAAATTAGATTGGGACCTTCAGCAGCTGATTCGATTTGCAAGATTGAACTCAGTTTCCACTAGGAGTGAATCTTGGGCACGAGCTGGTACCGTTCCGGTTAAGGAGTTGGTCGATGGGATGGATTACTTGTCTATCAAGGAATTGAGTCCGAAAGCTATTGGAAAGGCTACAGAAGAGTACGGCGTTTATCGTTGGTTATATCTCGTAGATATCGCAGTAGGTGGCGGGAACGGCGCTTATATGTTGATCGAAAAAACGGAATACATTCATGATGTAAGTTACCGTGTGATTTATGAAGACTTCGATGGTGAGTTGTTCTCCTGCAAAGCTGAGTAGTTTTTTAATAAGATTATTTGAATATGAGCACTTTGTGACGGTAACAAAAGAGCGCATTGTGTTTGATTATCCAGAATATCGGAAATGGCGTTTGGATATCAATTTACTCACTGGAGAAGGTAGTTTTGATGTGAAAGTCTCCATGGGAGGATGGTCCATCAATGATCGCTCTCACCACAGTCAATGGGTGACTTTGGAAGGCTGTCGCATCAATAAGTAAAGCGTTAAAGCGTGCCTCGCAAGAGCCGTAGGCTACGATTTCGACGTCAGGAGAAAGCCAACAGCCGAAGGCTAAGACTTTGAGCTTCGCGAAAAGGCCATAACGACTAAGGAAAGAACCCTCGTTTGAGCATCGCGCTGGAGAGGTGCTCGATGGAGGCAAGCAAGGCTGCTGTTCTAAGTGAGCATTTCTTTTCTTCTGAAAGATCGTGAACTCGGTTGTAGGTCGTGCTCATGATGTCCCAAAGCTTGTTGTTGACTTCTTTTTCGCTCCAGAAAAGTTTCTGAAGACCTTGGACCCACTCGAAGTAGGAAACGGTCACACCGCCGGCGTTGCAAAGAACGTCTGGGATCACGAGACAGCCTTTTGCGTTGAGAATGTCATCTGCACCATCTGTCGTTGGGCCGTTGGCACCTTCCGCAATGATCTTGGCCTTAATTCTGTCTGCGTTTTGCTCTGTGATTTGTCCTTCGAGAGCGGCAAGAATAAGAACGTCACATGGGAGTTCGAGTAGTTCGGAGTTTCCAATGTGTTCTGCTTCTTTGTAGTTTTCAAGTGTGCGGTTGGCGGTGAGGTGAGCGTTGACGTGGTCGAGATCCAAACCTTTCGGGTTGAAGATGCCTCCACTAACGTCGGAAACGGCGACGATCTTGCAGCCAATCTTAGACATCTTTTTCGCGGCAGCAGCGCCAACGTTTCCGTAACCTTGCACGACAACTTTTGTCGACTCACCTAGGTCGAAGTTAATCCGTTTCGCGCCCTCGATGATGGTGTAGACCACACCACGTCCCGTCGCTTCAACGCGGCCTAATGAGCCACCAAGTTCGATGGGTTTTCCTGTGACAACACCCGGAACGGCGTATCCTTTGATTTGAGAATAAGTGTCGACGATCCATGCCATGGTTTGGGCATCCGTGCCTACGTCTGGAGCTGGGATGTCTTGTTCTGGTCCGATGAATGGCATGATCTCGGTAGTGTATCTACGAGTCATGCGTTGTTTCTCATTGCGACTAAGCACATGAGGGTTGCAGCGAATTCCGCCCTTGGCTCCACCAAGAGGAAGTTTCATGAGAGAACATTTGAATGACATCAACATCGCTAGTCCAGCGACTTCAGAAAGGTTGACGTCGGGATGGTAGCGAATACCGCCTTTGGCTGGACCGAGAGACATGTTGTGATGAACTCGGTAGCCTTCAAAAACTTCGATGTGACCATCGTCCATGCGAATAGGAACGCTGACGATGATGGAACGTTTTGGAGTATGAAGCCGCGTGAGAACATTGGGGTCAAGGTTCATAATGGTTGCAGCTTTGTCGAGCTGTTTAGCGGCGTTTTTGAATAGTGAACTTTCTTCCCAGATCATGCTCGGGACACTAAATCTAAATTTATGCGCATACAATCGGGACTGTGAATATTTTGCCAAAGTTTAGGGACGCTATTTGGAGCGCGGGGAGTGAATTGTCCAATAAATGTTGCACAGTGTCTATTGTGGGGCTGCTGCCAATATCGGCGTTAGTGCATCTATGGTGCCAGCTTGCAAAAGCAGTGAAATCGAATTTTATTGTAAAGTGTGGAAAGCACTCCTTATTTACTCGCCGCCTTGCCTCAACTTGAGGATGAAATTTTTTACCGTGCGGTTGTCTTGATCGTACACCACGATGAAGAGGGAGCTTTTGGTTTCATTTTAAATAAACCATTTACTGGCGAAGAGGAGGAAGCCACACAACTAGTGGCTGAGATCCAGGACCAACAGGGGTCTACTTTGTTCGAGTTTGAAGAGCCTTTGTTTCAGGGGGGGCCCTCAAAGGAGGAAATGGTTTTTCTCATGCACAATCAAAAGGCCCTTGGCGATGAAGAAGGCAAAGTTACAGACGAGATCTTTATCACTGCTGACAGTGATGTGTTTCAGGATGTGCTGACTCAGAGTGAAGAGGGGCAAAAGAGTTTTTTCATGGGTTGCTCTTCATGGGATGCGGGGCAGCTTGATGATGAGATTCAGAATGGGGCTTGGATCATGGTGCCATTTGAAGAAAGGCACTTGTTTCGTGTGCCCCCGGACGACTTGGGTGACTGGTCGGAAGGTTTCTGGGCTGAAGTGCTCAGGGTGGCTGGAGTCGATCCTCTGACCTTAATGACCCAAGGAGAAAATGAGTTTGGGCCGAATTAGTCTCACCGATTTTGTCCTTGCCCTTCAATATTCCTCGTTGAGTTGTTACTATCGAAAGAATGAGCACAGATAAAACCTCCCAAGCAAATCCCTGGGTCACCGAACTTGGTCCTCTCAAGGAATTTTTTGCTGACAATGAAGTCTCTGAAATCATGGTCAATGGACCAGGATCTATTTTTGTCGAACGAGGGGGGAGGATTGAAGATACCGGTGCAAAGTTTGATACTGATGACGAGTTGCAAAAGGTCGTTTCTTCTTTGGCGAGACTTGGTGGGCATGAGCTCTCTCGAAAATATCCCTGCGCCGATGTTCTTCTTCCCGATGGGTCTAGAGCCAACATCGTTGTTGCTCCAGCAGCCGTAGATGGGCCGTATCTCACGATTCGTAGAGCTCAAAATGACGTTCTAGATCTACGCTTTTTGGTCAATGCAGGATTTGTTGACCAGAAGTCGCTCTATTTCTTGAACGTCTGTATTGCCAACCGCTTAAACATTGTGGTGAGTGGCGGTACCAGCACTGGAAAAACGACTTTGCTGAATGCATTGATCGGAATGATTCCAAAATCAGAAAGACTTGTGACGATTGAAGATACGCTTGAATTAAATGTTGGTCATCATAACTTGGCCCGATTGGAGGCAAGGCCGGGAAGCACCTACGTCGATGGTCTTCGAGCCAAAGAACTTGTAAGAAATGCTTTGCGAATGAGACCCGATCGAATCATCGTTGGTGAGACCCGCGGCGGCGAGGCTTGGGATATTATTCAGGCGATGAACTCGGGTCACGAGGGTAGTTTGACGGCAATCCATGCCAACCATGCTCATAGTGCCCTCGCGAAACTAGAGGCCTTTGTGTTGATGGAAGAAGATGGGGTGTCAGTGGACCTTGTGAGGCGACACATCTCGAAGATCATCAACATCGTCGTACAGGTCGAGCGGGATTCGGAGGGGCACAGACATATTTCTGAAATCATTGAGGTGACAGGGCTTGAAAACGGCGAGGTGATGACTCAACAATTGTTCTCTAAAAATATAAAAGGCGAATTCCTTTCAACTGGAAACTCACCTGAGTTTCTAAAAAGAAAGCGACGAAAAATTAGCAAGGGATTCCCGGATGACTTTTTTAGTCCGGCAAAAGTCATTACCTTGGATGGATTTGCCTAAATCGTTTGATGATTAATTTGCGGGAGTTCTGTCGGGGATATCTCGATGAAACGGGTCTAAGTTCTTTTGGGCAAAAACTAATTCTTCCTCACTAAATGGTAGGTATCGGCGGTTGTAGTTCCAGCCAAACCCCCATGTCCAAGGCGTTTGAAATTTTGCTGATCCACCCATTCTCACTCCGAGATACATAATGGCAGCTAGAATGCTGCCACCAGATTCGGCAACACATTGTTTGAAGCTAAGGTCGGCGTTCTTGCGATTTTGTTTGGTGCCACCAAGCCAGTATTCAAGGTCGTGGGCTTCACAGCAGTGACCCCAACTGCCCGCAGGGAACAAAGTGCAGGAGTCAGATTTGTAGGGGCGAATTCTCGCCGTAACTTTTTCAACGAAGATTTCACGTTGTCTTTTGAGTCGAGATTTGAAGTGTCCTCTGTAGGTGACCAAAAGATTCATGTGATCTTCTGTAGTATTCACGACGGTAATGTTGAGTGGCACTTTGTTGAAGTGTGTTCGAAGCGGTAGCCGTCGTTCACGAGCGATGAGTCCCGTTGCTGGGAGAATGAAAAGCAGTCCCGTCACCACGGTTCGACTTAGCTTGTGCGCTCGGTTTGGCATCGGCGCATTTTAATGCATGGCGCCACCTAAGTCCATTTGTTAGAGTTAAGTATTTGATATTTTAGAGTCTATTTCTTGGCTTCTTTGGCCTTAATGCTCTGGATCTGCCTGTTTGGAGAGCTTCCAATCGACCTCGACTCAACACTTGTAAAGGCGCTGAAGAGTTCTTCAAATAATCCCAGCTCACGGAAACGATGTTGATCTCCGTGGGCGAAGATCAATTCAAACAACAGGCGATTCTGAAAGTAGGCGAGTTTGCGTTTGAGAAGATCCTCTTGAGCAGATCCAACTCCGTCATCGAGTTGCTTTTGGATGGCATCAATAGATGATCTTCTCAGAGCTTCACCTTCTTTGACTAAGGCTTCCAAATGCAATGTTCGTTTTTTGCGGAGGCTGGAGCTTATGGCCGGGTTCAATTTTTCTTGGAAGAAAATCTCTCGAATTGCCTCAATGCGCGGGTAGGACAATCGGTTGATGTATCCATAGTCTCCCGGTTTTCTCGGTGGTAGTTCGAGCCCCTTGTTAAGAAGGGAATCGATTTCAACTTCCGCTTTAAGTTCAGCGTCGAGAGAGCGTTTTTCTCCTAGGTATTTATTCTCGGGGAGGTTGATTCGCTCGTTGGCAGCTTTTGAGGCTGCTAGATCGCTCATTCCACTAGCTTTTGCTTCTGCTTTAAATTCTTTCCACTGTCTAAAGTGCTCAAGCTCATGTGAAAGAGCTGCAAGTGAGTGACCTTGAGTGAAGTCTATTCCGATGATGGGCTGTCCTGTCGCACTCATTCTAAAATAAGGGCTTGGTGCATCTTCCAGCCACTCTCTTGCCCCTGCAAGGCGATGGCGTATCGCTCTGAGCTCGCCACCTGCTTCGCTAATTTCTTCAATAGCATCTTGTACGAAGTCGTCAGACGAGGATCGATAAACACCTACTTCAAACTTGTCTAGCTGAGTGCCGTTCAGGTGAGACTGCCGAATTTTTTTAGATCTAGAAAAGGCATTTAACTTTACCGTTGAGTCTGCAAGATCGCGACTTGCAGGTTGGCCGAGGGTCGGTCCTTTAGAAATATTGAAAGTCCTTGACGACCGGAAGCCGGCGATGAAATGCTCAGTTCCATCTTTGTAGCTTGAGTCTTGCGTTTCTAAGATGTTTTTGAGTCTCTTCATCCTCGCCGTAAAATCAGCGACAGTAAGTTTGCCTTCTTGAAACAGGCGCATATCAGAAATGAAATGCGAATGTTCTGTTCCGATCGCGTCGATGAGAGATCGATGGCCTGCAATCAAAGAGTCCATCAGGTAAGAGCTGCGAAGGACCGTTCCTTGTCTGCTGTCTAGGTGATCAAGTGCGATTGAAAAGTTGCGAGTGTATTCGCTGATGTTCCCCATGACAGAGCTGGGCATGGGGAGCTTCGGGCTATTTTTTGTCGGCAAGGGAAGAACGCTTTCACCTTTTCTGAGGCTACGGCCTGCGCTAGCCGCCTTCTTATCAAGCACGACATTGATCCCGTAGCCGGCTCCTTGTGAGGTGTTTGTGGATCCGCTACCTGGATTGGCAACACGCAGAAGAAATGATTGATTGCCCGCACGAACGTTGCCTTTTGAATCTTGAAAAACAAACAAGCGCAAGTCATTGGCAAGAGTTCCAAAACGCCAAGCACCTCGGGTGTCTTTTTCTGCAGATGGAAGTAGGAGAGGCTCTGCAAATTCTTGAATGCTGAGCCTGTAAGCTCCCGACTCCACATCTTTTCTGACTTTCTCAACGACGTCTAAACGCTCTTCTTTACTGAGGATTGGCATGATGTCGATTCCTGCTCCCCCAGATCCATCTGGAGCTTTGACGACGTAGAGCTCAGGATTTTTGAAAAAGTTTTGATACTCATCTTTGCTGAGTGCAGGGACATCAAGCGATGGGGCCGGCGGGGAGCCAGGCGCATTTCCATCATCCCATTTTGATTTCCACTGGTTGAGTTCTTCGATGTAACGTTTCTGCGCTCCCAATACCATTTCCCTTCTCTGCGGCGTCAGGCCGCTGAGATCAGCAGCTCGTAACGTCCCGGGAGGTGAGGCAATGATTTGTCCTGGCTCTGCAAATTTGGGAGCTAAATATTTTGAGGCGTATTCAAAAAGTCGTTTGTCGTCAACGACTCGGCCACCGAGTCCGCTGAAGTAAAGCTTTCGATTTTTAATGGCATCCGCAAAACTTCCACGGGGGCCATCCGGACGTGACGGGTCTTGGCCGATCTTGTCCCAAGCCTCCGCTAGCAGCGGCTTGCCATCTTCGTCTGTGAAAACACCGATCTTGTTTCCTTTGCCATCGAATTTGAATTGGTAGGCGACACCAGCTTCGAGATCCATTCCCCACTTTCGTCCAAGTTCGGGGTTGTTCTCGAGGTCAGGAATCTTCCAAGCAATCCCTTTCTCGGAATCTTGAAGGAAGAAGCTTTCTTCCACGCGTCCATAGATTCCTGTGACGACGGGATCGTTTTTTCCATTGGTCAAAGTGTTGAGCCTTACAACTCCGCTTGCATCGATGTAAAGATCGCTAGCTTGCACGAGTGGCATGTTTGAGAAATGCGCGATACTCGCTACGTCGGGGTGAGCACCGTTATAGACGCCGGGGCCAATGACGACCGAAATGCCATCGTCGCGTTTGGTCCAAGCTTTGGCGTTGTCTTCCATCGTCTCTCTCAAAATATCAAAAGTATCATCCTTCTTTAGATAGCCACGCATTTTTTCATAAAGCTCAGGCTGTTCTTTGCGAATCAGTTCTAACAATTGAATGTTGTTGCTAAGCCCACTAGGTGTGCCGCTGTTAAATTCGAAGAATTTACCGAGAACTTCGTTGATTTTTCCGAGTGCCGCATCGAATCCCACAACCGAGAAGAAGGGGTATTCTTTCATGTCGGGATGCACGAGTTCTTTTTCGTAGTAGATAGAATTTTTGATGATATCGATGACTTGTTGTTGCTCTCTTTCGGGGAGAGCTTCGATGCCTAAACTTTTTGCGCTTAGTTCCTTGCTTGAAAAAATATTCTGACTGAGTTCACGAATAGAGCGCATGATCGGAGCCGTGCTCTGGACGAGTTCGTCATAATATTCCTGGCTCATGGTCATGGGCATGCCTCGAACTGAGACTTTAAAGATCTGATCGTAGTTGCCTGTTTTTTTGTTCTTCACGGAGAAAGACATTTCTCTACGTGCAAGTTCTTCTTGGAGCTGGGCATCCATCTTCCCTTGGGCGTCGGGATCCCTGCGAAGCATGTGTTCAACGATGTCGGGGAATTCGCTATCGGTATAGGCATTGTGGCCGGGTAGTTCGATACGGCCTGAGGAAGAATCCAGTCTCAAGAGTTCGGGGGAGAAAATTCGACCGTGAAGTAGCAAAAGCTCTTGATGGCAGGTGATGGGGGCAGCCATCGACGAAATGGAAAGAGCGGCCACAATCCATAGTGCCATCGAACTTAGCTTCATCAGCGGCGCAGTTGCTCGAGTAGGTTTCAATTTGCGAAAAGATGCCATTAGGCTCTTATCGGGTGGGGAGGTCGAAAAATTTAGCTTTAATAGACTGAAATTACAGAGATTTCTCGAACACCCTTTGGGGTCTGAAACTCCAGGTCTTCTCCAGCGGACGCCTCAACCAAGCTTCGCCCCAGTCCTGATGTTAGCGAGAGAGTACGAATGGTCTGATCCCCATAGCTGATTTCATAGCCACCAACACTTTCAGTCATGTAGAAACATTGGATGTCTTCGTTCTCTTCTATTTCAACGAGGGCGCCGACGCCGACTTGAGATTGCTCGCGAGTTTCTAAGTTCTCAATCTCTTGCCTAGCCAGAGTGATTTCTTCTTTGCGACGAGCTAGCGATCCGGCAAGGTAGCTGGCTTCGATGGCTCTTGTGTCGTATTTGGCCTCTTGTTTGGCTTCTCCTGAAATGGCATCTTCGCGAGCCTTGTCGGCGATGGCTTGGTATTTCTGTTCTTCGTCTGTGAGCCGTTTTACAAACAGGGTTTTTATCTGATTCTTGTCCATGGCTTTCGCTTCCATAGCCTATTCTGGTCGAGTGAGTTTCACGAATAGAAACTGAGGGTTTGTTTTGAGATGCTTCCAGCGACTCTCATCGATTTGTTCAATTTTTTGAGACGGAGTTCCACTTTCGGAAAGGTAGCTAAGTTGGAATCCAACGGCTAGCGCGGGATTGAGTAGTTTCTCGAGAGGGCGTCTATAGAAAGTCACTTCTGTTTCTTTGCCAACGGTATTCCAGCTTTGGGTCAGTTTCTCTTGCTCAAAATAGTTTTTGTTCACACTGTGTGTCCAGTCAACGAAAGGGTGGTGTGTGGAGAAAACAAAGTGAGACCCCGGTTTGAGTAGACGATACATTTCTGTATAAAAAAGCTTCAATTTTTCAATGTAATGAATAGTCACCGGACAAACGATAAGATCAAAACTCTGACTTTTTTCTTGAACAAGCGGAGTGGTTAGGTCGTGCACATAGCAATCGACCTTTGCGCCTAATGTCTTTCTTACAATATCAACCATCGCTTCTGACAGGTCGACAGCAGTCACATCAGCACCTTTTCTTAAAAACTCGGACGTATAAGCTCCTGGGCCACAGCCTGCATCGAGTATTTTAAGTCCCTTTAAATTTTCAGGCAGAAGGGCCTGAGTAGAGGGTCTTTCAAATAAGGCATTGTAAACATTGTCTTGAATGGCTTTTGCGTATTCTAAGGCGTGCGATGAATAGAGTTCAGATCCCGTTTGTACCATTCTCTATTCATAGCACGAAGCGCTTTATGGGAAAATCACATCAAAAAAGATTATGAAGGTTGAGGGCCTTGGCATCAATACTCACACCTTCGAGGCTACTCCAGGGAGTGGCTTTTTCGAGGATTGTTCTCTTGATGGCTTTTGCATCCCAGTCCGGATGATAGGACCAAAGCAATGTTACTGCTCCAGTTACGTGGGGGGCTGCCATTGATGTTCCTGATTTATAGGCGTAGCCGCCGGGAACCGTAGAGTAAATTCCTGAACCGGGTGCTGCTAGGTGAACAACTTTGGCACCATAATTTGAAAAACCAGATCGTTTTCCTTTGTTGTCATGGGAGGCGACAATGATTGAATTTTCAAGATCATACATCGCCGGATAGAACTGAGCGCCTTCTTTCCCGTAGTCTAAATGAGAACTGTCGTTTCCAGCAGCGAAGACATTGATGACTCCGGCTCTATCCAGAGCTTCGAAAGCGTCTGAAAGTAGTTCGGAAAAGTTGCTTCCACCCCAGCTATGATTGATGACTTTGATTTGCTCAGCGTGTTGATGAAACCAATCGAGTCCTCGTATGATTGTGGCAAGATCTGTACGGCCTGAAGCATTGAAAATTCGGACTGAAGCTAATTTTACGCGCCAATTGATTCCACTGACTCCAATTTGGTTATTCCCAGTAGCACCTATAGTTCCACTGACGTGGGTTCCGTGGCTATGCCCATCGTAAACATCATGATTATTGTCGAATGCATTGTAGCCAAAAGTTTGTGATCCGTCCTCTTGGGTTTCTGTCCAAAGGTTGCTTCGAAGGTCTTCATGATTGTAGTCAATACCAGAATCCATAACTCCGGCGATCATTTCGGATGAACCTTGAGTGAAGTTCCAGGCTTGAGCCGTCGTAGAATCCTTCTTCTTTGTACCTTTGGAAGATTGAATGCTTTGCCCAAAGTTGAATAGCCCCCACAATTTGTTAAAGCTGGGGTCATTGGGGATGACAGGTTCTGGAGTGTAGTCACTTAGGTCATCTGGAATTTCGCTATCTACAGGTGGCTTTGATCCACCAACTAAATAATAACTATGGTTAGCTTCGATTCTTTGTGCGCCTAGAGTCGCCGCCAGAGACTTGAGTTCCAAAGTGCTCTGTTGATGAAGGGTCGGTGCTGTCTGTTCGAAAAGCACATACGTTTTTCCAAAAGCTTCAAAAGTCTTTATGGTTCTGATCGTAGTCAGTGAGGATATCTTTTGGGTATTGGGTTGGTGGGTAAAAGTTGCAAGGTATTCGGACGCCTTGACGGGCTGTGAAAAAATAAGTGTAAAAAGAACTAGAAACAGATTTTTAAAAAGTGATGTCATGGGGAACTCTTCGGTGATCTGATTCAAGGGCTGGAACTTTGGAGAGTCATAAGCATGACGCTTTTGGGCGATGCGCCTCATTCAAAAGTGCTTTAAAAGCAGGCTGATGAAGGCGCAATAAAAAGGCCCACCAAATTCCGGTGAGCCCTTTCCTCGTTCGTTTATTTTTCCACGATTTTCCCGCCGTTGATTTCACAATGGCGATCTTTAACGTCTTTTAGTTTGGCCCCACCCCAGTCCTCTAGAAGGCCGTCGTCTTGAGCGCTTGCATAGCACTTGCCACCTTCGTGGGTGTTGTTTTCCACAATCACCTTGGACTTCTTCGTTCTAGAGCGAATGGCTTGTTTGGTTTCGTAGAAGAAGTTGTCTCGAACTTCTACTCCCGTACCGTAGTTGGCCAGAACTGCACTCGTCGCATAAAAGAAGCTATTGTTATGAATGTTAGCCTTATTGGCGCTATTCATCTGGAGACATTTGTCATTACAGAACCAGAACTGTGAATTCTTAACAGTGACATTCTCTTTGAGTGTAATCGCATCTTCCTCAACGTCGCGCATGATAACATTATCAATGGTGTTGTTACGTGAAGTATGAATTCCATCCAATGCACATTCGATCTGGACGTTCTTCAAGGTTGCGCCTGATTTGAGATTGAACATCGGAGGCATGCCTTCTGATATCTCTTTGGGGGCAAAGCAGATATCTTTGTAGCTCTTGCCTTTCCAAGTTCCCTTGTAGGTATAGAGGCAACCTTTGCCATCAAAGGTTCCAGTCACGTTGATTGTGTTTTTGACTTCTTTGATGCAATCTGGCTTCGGTGGGAGCTTGTATTTCTTCACTGTAAATCCTTGGCCGGGTTTGTATTTGTAGTCTTTATAGGCTGGGTCCTTGCGTGGATCGTAGTTTGAGTCTGGAGGACTTGGATCACCCGGGGAGTCTCCTTCATCCTCATCAGCTCCTTTACTGTTGTAGGAAAGGTTGAGGACATTGCCTCCGATGACTCTCGCGGCGATTTTGTGCAGGCCGTTGCTTCGCAAATACTCATCTCCGGATCCGTTTTCTTGGAAGACGGTATACGGCGCACTTTTTTCAGAGCGTTTGCCTAGCGAGTTGTAGGAAAACTCTACGCTTGAAATATCTCCGCTCACCTTGGCTCTGATATTGAGGACTGCGGACTTCGAAACCTTGCTAAGATCCAGGGTCCCTCTGTTCGATAGGGTGAGAAGATCTTTCTGCGTGACTTCGTCATACAAAGTAAAGCCAGTGACCTGAGGTGAACCTGGGTCGGGTTTCGGGTCAGGCGTAGGCGTGGGTGTTGGGGTTGGTTTTGGAGTCGGACTGGGGGACGGCTCCGGACTTGGGTCTGGTTTGGGTGCTGGTGCTGGGTTCGGAGCGGGCTCCGGTGATGGGGACCCAAAGGCAAAAGCATCCGCGGACATCGCAAGCGTGCTTGCGAGAATGCCCGTGAAAATAAGCTTCTTCACTTTGGTTTTCTCCTTAAAGAGATAAATAGATTTTGCCACCATTCCATCAGGACCAAGTTACATGTGCACAGCGAGGTGGTTGAGAAACTATAACAACCCAAGCTTTGATTTTGTGTGAAGTTTTGATGAATCTTCAACTTTTGAAAGTTTCTTCCCTTACGCTCCTAGTTTTATGCGACGATCAGTAGGTATGAGGTTTCTTCTCGCTATCGGATTCTACCTAGCAGTGATGTGGTCAGTTCCACAGGCACGGGCCGGGGTTTTGGATAGATGTCGACTGATTACTTCGAAGCTATTTTTCGGATCTTATGAAAACAAGAATAAAAAACCCGTCCTTGAAAGTAAGGTCAGCGTGGGCCCCAAAGAATATTGGAACGAAGCCAGAGGATGGTTTTCTCAAATCAAAGAAAAAATGCAGACTGAGAGTCGAGATGACGTTCTGGATGTGTTGAATCAGAAAGAAGAGGCTCTTGTGAATCGCTTTTTTATCTATGGTTTTGAGAACTCCCTTCAGCATGGCGTTAATGCTAATGGTGTTAAAACGAATTCTTCTGAAAGGGTAATGATCGATGTGAAGGCAGACCTAGTGGACGATGGTGTGATTTTTTCCATAACCAACCCCCAGGTTAAAGAATTCCCTCGATATTTGAAGCAGCGATTTTTCGCTAATAGCAGGCCAGTTCTGCCCCAGGAACAGCGTAAGGGTTACAAAGGCTTGGGTTTTGCGCATTTTGCTATGATTGATAATCTCAATGAGTTGCCACTAGGCTCTCACGTCGAGTGGAAAGCTGATGGTAAGCAAGTAACTGTTGAACTCTATGTGAGAACTAAGCCCGAGGCCAAAGGGCTTGATATTCCTTTAGAATAGCCTGAAACACCTGGCATATCGCTCAAGAATGTCATTACGGCGCCGTCGGAGGCCCTCCGGCATAAGAATCCTTCTTAGGGTAGGTCTTCTACGATTGCATCGCTGTCATCATTCAGCCTTAGAGTGGTTCAATCGGTAGTTTTTTCGTTAAATCTGGTGAGAACGGATTTCAGTTTGCTCTGTATTTCCGTTTGATAGTGTGATGAATAGGCTTCCGTCTGATATCAGGACAGCCCATTTGTTGTTCTTCTCCAAATTGCTGGCTAGGAGTTCTAAATATTTTGGATCAAAAGAATGCACGATGAGCGAGTCAGCATGGTGAATGTCGTTGCTTCTGATTTCTTTCAATAAAATCTCTGGATCTTTGTAGGTGTAGACTTTTACTTGGTCGGCAGCTTTAGAGGCTTTGTGCAGTTTGCGGGCGTTGGGGCTGCCGACCTCAATCCAAAGTTTGGTGCTGCCACTGGCGATGTCATCGAGTCGAATGGCGGGCGCGTCGGGATCGCTAAGTCCGCCAGGAGAGAAGTTGAGGTCCTCCTGCGCGTTTAACACATAGGCGATCACTCTGGTGACGAGACAAATGTGAGTTTCCGAGGGGTGCAGAGCCGTCCGCAGGTCTAGCGGTTCATAAAAATTGCGATCAACATCAGAAACTTCTAATTGAAATCGAAATAGCGTAGCTGATGACATGAACTATCAGTCTACCCCAGAATCGCTTTCCTCGATATAAAGTTTATCACCTGCCGCTGTTGCTGCACCTAGCCCGATCTGTATGATAAGGCTAGGTCACTCTCTGTATTTATCGATTGAAATACCAGTGCAAAAATCCAATAAGTGCTATTGATAGAAAAGTTCCCACGACGCCATAGATAGCTCCTCGCGAGTTTGTGTAGGTACTGGTGAGCTCGTCAAACCTTTCCTCGTCAGTTTTTTTCGGACGTTTGGTGGGTTGTTTGACGGGGTGGTTAGTGGATTGATTTAACGGCGAAGACATAGGGCCTCCTGTGCTGCTAAAAGCAGCGCGAGTAAAAGTTTAGATAAAATTGTGTATGCGTAAGCTTATCTAAGCCGGAGACGGAGGCGCGCGTGTTTGTCGAACCGATCCACGAGTGGGTCGCTCAGCCAACTCAAAAACGAGAGCAGCATATTGGGAAAACGTAGCAAGAATTGAAAACGAATATGGCGACCTTAAAGTAGGCGTAGAAAATGGTGTCGCACTCCGAACGTCGCCTTGGAGCTGACTCCGAAGCACGCAAACTTGGGTCGAAGCTTCATGAACCTGGAAATAAGATTCGAAGATTCTCTCGGAGCCAAGCCCTTGAGATCGATGCATCCCGGTCGCAAAAAGCAAGACCGTTGCTAGCACAGAAATTTTAATAAAAAGTAAAAAGGAGGTGTTTTTCACAAAGCTTTCGTTTTGATAACTTCCCCTATTTTAGCACAAAAGGCATAGTTGCTAGGCCTGAATAATTAAATAACTTGTGTAGGCCACGTAAGCCACGAGAAAGACAAGACCTTCTCTTCGCGAAAGCTGTTTCCCGCTCTTAAAAAACGGCCAGCAGATAACTGCCACCCCAACCATAAAGGGCAAATCAAAGCTCAAAATGCTGCTATTGACCTGAAGCCCGCCCGGCACAATGGCTCCCGAGATGCCCACGATGGCCAGGATGTTGTAGATGTTGCTGCCGACCACGTTGCCCACTGCGATGTCGCGTTCACCCTTGAGCGTTGCCATGACCGAAGCGACAAGTTCGGGTAGCGAAGTACCCGCAGCAACGATCGTTAGCCCGATCACGGTGTCGCTCACCCCAAGGCTTTGAGCCAAAAGCACAGCACCCTTTACGAGTTGATCTGCACCAAACATCACAAGGCCCAGGCCAATGGCAACGAAAAGTAGGGGCAGCAAAATAGAGTTTTTCTTTAGAGCTCCATATTCTTGTTCGGACTCTTTTACGAGCTCGGCATTTTCTTTGCGATTTTGCCGTGCTTCGTAGATCAACCAGACGGTATAGGCGATGATCAGGGCGAAGAGTATGGCGCCCTCCCACTGAGCGATGCTGGAGTTCCAACTCATCGCATACAATAAGATTGAGAAGGCAATCATCAACGGCACCTCACGGCGGATCATTTGAGAGTGAATCACGAGAGGACTGACTAGGGCTGAGAGCCCAAGAATCAATAGCACGTTAAAAATGTTGCTTCCCACCACGTTCGAAATAGCGATGTCGGCGTTGCCTCCAAAAGCGGCCTTTAAGCTGACAGCCAGCTCGGGAGTGCTGGTGCCAAAGGCCACGACTGTGAGGCCGATGATGATCGGAGGAATGCCAAGGACTGCAGCTAACTTAGAGGCTCCGCGAACGAGAAGGTCTCCGCCACCGACAAGCCCCACCAAACCCAAAATTAAAAAAACTACAACGCTCCACATGGGACCATAATACGCGTCCTTAAAAACAAATCTAGGACCTTCTACAATTTACCTTACTCAAAGAAACGCACACTTCTCGCTAAAACACTTCAGGCCAACCTTAGCCCATAATCGATTTGTGCTAATATCATAAATCTATGATCCAATGGTTGGCTTTGATTTTGTTGATGTGCGGAGGCACTTCTTTTGCTGGTGAAGGGATGAATGCGTTTCAGCTTCGTCATCAATCTGTTTTGAAGAAAACTAAATATTCTGATTTTTGTGTCATAACAGGTGATGTCAATACGCATGAAAATACCTTCTCCGCTTGTAAAGGTGCATATTCTATTGATCGCATTGAGCTAATTGCTTCCGCATCAAAGCTTGTGACTTCGGTAGTTCTGATGGATTTAGTGCAGAGAAAAGTCTTGTCACTAGAGACAAGGGTTTCCGATGTTTTAAGTGAATGGAAAGACCTTGGTCCTAAATCTAACATCACCTTAAGGCAGCTACTTAGTTTCACGAGCGGATTAAGATCTCATAAGTGTACCAATAGAAATATAAACACGTTTAATGAATGTGTAGAAAAAATAAGGCTGGCAAAATTAGAATTCTCACCCGGATCTAGTTTTGACTACAGTGGTGTTCATATGCATGTGGCTGCGCAAATGGCTATTTATAAATTAGGCCTTAAAACTTGGAATCAGGTTTTTGAAAAGTTTAAAAAGAAATATGACGTTTTTTCAGAGGATTCCAAATTTTATAATATTAGAGGAAAAAAAGAGCTTAACCCCTTAGCCGCGGGTGGCTTGCATACAAGTGCTAGGTTATATGCAGAGTTTCTGTCAAAGTTGCTTAGCAAAAGTATTCTTAGCCAAAGTAGTTTTGAAATAATCTTTTCTAACCATACAAATAAGTTGTCTGTGCATCATTCACCCATTTCAAATGGTATCAAGGAGTCATGGGATTATGGGCTGGGGGTTTGGGTTGAGTGTGAAAATGCGACAGCTGATAATATGTCTGAATGTGGGCAGGTGCTTCGTTATTCAAGTCCCGGAGCCTTCGGCTTTTATCCTTGGATTAGCTCAGATTTGAAGCACTGGGGGGTCATTGCTATGCGCGGAAAGTTCGGAATATTTAAGAAGCGTCCCGACGTATTGGGAATCACAATTGGAAGAGAATTTCATGAATGATTTGAGTTCGCATTCGGCCAATAGCCAGTTTAAAATTATTCCCTCAGGCATATTTTAAACTGGTGCCCGAGACTGGACTTGAACCAGCACCCCATTTCTAGGACAGGCTTCTTAGACCTGCGTGTCTACCAATTCCACCACCCGGGCATCGAGAAGAACAAGTGTGTCGCCACACTGAATTGGACCCTCGGAAAAGTAGGCCGCGAGAGCCTATGTGTCAAGGCTCTAAAAAGCAAAAGGGCTTAGAACTCGAAAGTTCTAAGCCCTTAGCTAGACCCTGCCTTGGGTCCCAAATTCTCAATTCTTGATTTAAAGAAATTAATTAACGTCTATCTCGGCGATCTCGGTGGCCATCGCCTCTACCTCTGCCATATTTAAAGCCTTCGCCATTTTCGCACTGTAAGTAATCTTTTAGGATTTTATTTTTCGCCCATATGGAGGCATCATAGCTTCCCATGGATAAGCTGTTGTCAGCATATTCCCTGAGCTTCGGAGCATTTTCAGCAATCTCATTGGCTTCATAGCGGTCGCAGACTTTTAAGGCATAAGTCTTTGCAAAAACAGATGCATCATAGCTACCCATTGAAAACTCATTGTCCGCTGTTGTTTGCAGCTTCACAACCGTGTTGGCAAAGCTTTCCGCTGCGGAGCACGGGTATTCTTTGACCCAAGCCTTAGCGTATACTGTTGCATCGTAACTCCCCATGGATAGGTAGTTGTCTGCAACTTCTTTGATGGTGTCGGTCGCCCTTCTTAGGGCATCAATGTCTCTGTCTTCAGAGCAAACTTCCAGGAGTTCTTTGCCTAACAAAGAATCTTGAGCTTCTCGAACAAGTCTTATAGCTCTCGCGATATCTTCCTCTTGGAGATGACGACGTTGGTAAGTGGCATTTTCAAGAAAGATGATCTCATTTCTGAGGATTTTGAGGGTGACGCCGTCACCATCTCTTCTTACTTGTGCATGGGCGGTGCTTGCTAAGGTGCAAACTCCAAGGGCTAGGGCGAGGGTAGTATTTAACCGCATTCTGTTTCCTCCAACTTCAACTGAGGCCGGATTATACCGCCTTTAATGCAGCGCGTCAACACCAAGGTGCGGAACTAAAGTCCTGATTTCTAAAGAAAGTCGGATTTAGTTCGAAGTGTCTACGGTCTCAGTGAAAAGAGTGAAGGCCTGGGCGAGTCCGACTATTGATCCAAAGGTGTCGTCGCTCGTATCAAGGGCCAATTTCAACATGTCGTTCGCACTTTGAACCATTTCGCCAAGAGAGTTGAGCTTATCGGGGTCTATAGAAACCGTTTTCTCAGATTTTGCTTTCGCCGCAAACTTTTTGGAGGAGGCAGCGATTTTGGAGAGCATAACCTTTTCTCTGGTTCTCAAAACGTTTTTGATGACTTCTTCAATTTCGGGATTGGCAGACAATAGGATCGTGCCTCGAGGGCCTTGGCCCACTTCACGAATCACATCGTATTCAAGCAATTCTTTGATGGAGAAGCTGATGAGGGTCTTGGAGGCCTTGAGGTGTTGTGTGAGGCGAGTGGCATCGAGGGGCTCTGAGGAGAGGTAGAGCAAGGCCCAAATGCGACCATGAATGCTTTTAAATCCCCAATATCTAATAAATTCACCAACTTGCCTAGATAGGTCGTCTAGTTCCCAAGAAAGTTTGGGGGTAGATGTCGGCTCCTTTTGTTTAGTCATCACTAAACTGTATAGGGCCATGCAGATTTGAATCAAGAGATATTAACAGATGCTGGGATCGGGTGTAGGTTCGTAACCACTCATGAAAACGACGGTTTATCTTTATTTCTGCTGGATCGTGGCACTTGTGGCGACGGCTGGCAGCTTGTTCTTCAGTGAGGTTATGCATTTCTATCCCTGCGTTTTGTGTTGGTATCAAAGAATTGCGATGTATCCGCTGGCCTTTATTTTTCTGGCGGCGTTGCTGACGTCGGATTCGAAGGTGTTGAAGTATACCTTGCCTCTGACGATTTCAGGATGGGTGATTGCGAGCTATCACTTGCTTTTGTACTTTGAAATCATTCCAGAATCTGCGGCTCCCTGTGTGGGCGGAGTGCCGTGTACGACCACATACATTCAGTGGTTCGGCTTTATCACAATTCCAATGTTGTCATTCATAGCGTTCAGTCTCTTGCTGGGCGCGCAAATTAGATTCAAACAGAAGAGGTCCCTATGAAAAAAAATCAATTATTGTTTGTCATTATTCCTGTTGTTTTAGTTGTCGCTGGATATTTTGTGGCTTCAAATGTGATGGGATCAAAAGCGGATCAAGAAGCTAAAGACAAGGTTGCTGCAAATAGTGAGAGGCTTGTTCCGGATGGCGCTCCATTTAAGGGGCCGATCATGGCGAAAGTTACCGTTGTAGAATTCCTAGATCCCGAGTGTGAAAGTTGTAGAGCTTTCGCTCCATACGTAGAAGAAATGCTCAGACGCTACGAAGGTAAAGTGAAAGTTGTCATTCGCTACTTGCCTCTCCATACGAATTCTAAATTTGCGGTAAAGATTCTAGAGGCGGCTAGAAAACAAAATAAGTTTTGGGAAACTTTAGATGTGATTTTCAAATACCAACCGCAGTGGGGCAACCACCACAATCCAAACCCAGAATACCTGTGGGAAGTTCTCCCCGAGGCTGGAGTTGACGTTGCTAGGATCAAGGAAGAAATGAACGATCCAGAGTTTGATAAGATCATTGAAAGAGACACGCGTGATGCTCAGCTCCTCGGTGCTAAATACACGCCTAGCTTTTTTATCAATGGCGAACCTCTAACGGACTTTGGTGTTCAACAGCTTTACGATGCGGTCGAAAAAGCCGCCGCGAATTAATAGAACGATAGCAATGCCAAGATAGGCGAGGGGAACCTCAATTCCTAAGTTCTTATAGGAGTAGCCGTTGTGGAAATTGCTAAGAACCGCGCCCGACATCAAGGCGCAGATTCCTAGCAGCGGCAAGGTGATCAATCTCCCCCATAGAATCCAAACCGCGAAAGCGATCTCGGCTATTCCCACGGGCCATCTCATCCAGGTGGGAAAGGGAAGCTGGGCTTGGTTGAGGGTCCACCAGTTCAGGCCCGCTTGATCCAGATTCCAGGCTCCATGGTAGGCGAAGGCTACGATCAGGATTGCCCTAAGTATCCATAAATCGAGAGGCTTTTGAGTCATTTCTTTGTCTTAAAACTTGTTTAGTATTTTGTAAACTAGATGCTATACCGAGATCATGGCATACACAAAGTGGTTAGAAGACATTAAAACAGAAATCATACAGCCCAGAGCTAAGGATCTCGTCGCACATCCCTTTATTAAGTCGATGCAGGACAAAACGGCTTCGCATGAGGATGCGCAAAGATATTTTTCAGGATTGATGTGGCACCTGTTGGATTTTGACAAGCACGTCAGACATCTCATCAAAAAACGCCCTCAAGAAGTGACGACTTTTCTTGCGGGAAGACATGAAGATGTGGACGGTGACACCGATATTCTAGGGCGAATCGTAGAGTTTTTCGGTGGGCCGCGAAAGCAAATAGAAAATTCTCCATGGACCTACACGCCCCATAAAGTTTGGGTCCATCATGACAATCTATTGCGGTCGGCGATTTACAGCACAGACTTCCCGTGGCAGGTTGGAACAGCGGCACTTACGATTGGAATTGAATCTTTGGTTCCATTAATGATCGAACCGCTCTATGAGTCGGCGGTGAAAGTTTACGGAGTTAGTTCTCATCAGGCCGAGTGGCTTGAATCCAGGTCTGGAGAAATTGAAAAGCAACACGGGGAAAATGGTTATCTCATTCTTTCTGAATTTGCAGATCCGAATGACGAAGCCTTAACGGCATTAGCAAGATTTTATGTTGATCAACTGTCTTACTCCATGACCTACGGATTGCTGGAGTCGGGCATGCCTCAGAAAGTTTGATGGCAAAACAGGAATGAAACAGTATCAACCTTCTTCTCTTCGTGTAGAAATCGACAACGCACTTTCGCAGATTGATTTTTCTGTGGAGATCGATGGGAGTCGAAAACCGTTAGTTGAGGAATTGATTGATGCCACGGTTCTCGTTGGCGGTAAGCGGATGCGCCCGCATTTGTGTCTATTATTTGGAGCCTACATCGGCGTCGATCCCATGGAGCTTTTGGATTGTGCCAAGAGCATTGAGTTTGTGCATTCAGCGAGCCTTGCTCATGATGATGTGATTGATGAAGCAAAGCTTCGTCGCAGCAAAAAAACTTTGAACGAGAAAACGTCAAACATCCACGCGGTTCTTGCTGGAGACTTACTGCTGACTCGTGCGACAAGAGGAATTTTAAAGTATCAGAACAACGCTTTGCTTGAGGATCTTTCCGACACGCTTGATGACCTCGTCACTGGTGAATGGTTGCAGCTCGAGTCTCGTTATCGAAGCGATCTTTCTATGAAGAACATTGAGCGAATAGCTTATTTGAAAACAGGTAGCGTGATGAGATGGTGTTGCTTGGCGCCTTTGCGCTTGTTTGCGGCAGATGAAGTGACCATTGACCTTAGTCTTGAGTGGAGTCGTTTGATTGGTTTGGTCTTTCAGGCGGTAGATGATTGTCTTGATTTTGAGGAAAGCTCGGGAAAGCGTTTTGCTCAAGATTATCTCGAAGGCCAGCTCAATCAGGTCACGCACACCCTACTTCAAAACAATCCCTCCATGCGGGGTGAGTTTGAAAAACACTTTGGCAAGAACGAACCAGTCTTTCCTTGGACGGCAATGGAGCTTTCACAAGCGATGGATGAGGTGCGAGGCGTGGTCGCAGGACGCTTGTCTTTAGCGAACGAATGTTTGGACGCAATAGATCGTCACGCTCAGTCACGGGGATGGCAGACTAATCCTGAAGCAAGACAAGAGCTTAACGTATTGATGCAAGCATTAGAGAAAAGGACGGTTTAAAATGGAAGGCCCAATCATCTTAAAATCAAATTCTGACGAGTTTCAGAAAGTTTTGTGGAACGGAGAGTATTGCGATGGGGAGAGATGTTTTCACGTCGCCCCTTCTGAAATGATTCAGACGGATCCACAAGTTAAGTCAGTGGCATTTAAGATCGTGTCGTCTCGTCCATCGACTTTGAAGATTTACTTGGAGTCACTTCGCGCGATCAGCCTAACGGCCACGGCCCTACCCGGGATCGTGGTTATGCTTCTCGGGCTTAAATCATTTTATATGGTGAGTTGGCCTCATTTTATTCTTGCTCTCTTTGGGGCAGTCTTTATGCAGATCGCTGTGAATGTTTACAACGATGTGGAAGACCATTTGAAGCTGATTGACTTTCCTGGCAATCCCGGGGGAAGCGGTGTTCTGACGAAAGGATGGGTGAGCGCAAAAGCATTGAGGCGCTTTGGTCACGTATTTCTAGCGCTAGGGGTTCTGTGTGGAATTCCGATATTGATAGATAATTTCGAAGCCCTACTGCTTGTGGGGTCGATCGGGGTGATAGGAGTCATCGGTTATTCCGGCTGGCCACTTCGCTTGAAGTATCGAGCGCTGGGGGACGTGAATGTCTTCTTACTCTGTGGTCCGGTGTTGGGGGCAGGGTTTTCACTTGCAACCTTTGATCAGATCATTCCAGGAATGTGGCAGGTGAGTGTGTTCTTCGGTTTTCTTGCTTGCGGAATTTTGCATGTGAACAATATGCAAGATATTCCGCTTGATCGAGAAAGTGGCGCGCGGACGCTGGCTGGCGAGTTGGGCTATAAGAAATCAAAAATTGTTCTTGTAAGTTTTTATTTTGCTGCATATCTCGCACTTCTGCACGGAGTGCTGACTTCAGTTCTCCCTTGGCAGGTTGCGGGCACGTTACTCCTATTGCCTGTCATTTTTCAGATTGTGAGTATTTGCTACAAGGCTTCAGGTCCGGATTCTCCACTCTTGAATGGAATTCGAATCAAGGCGGCTCAAGCACATTTGCTCGGTGGCATACTCCTCGCGATATCGTTGATGTTTGTTTAGCTAAAGCTGCGGGTAGGAAAAGTTAGCGACCCTACCATTGTGATAGCAGCCTTCTAGAGAATATAAAATATTTAAGCTTATCCACAGGACAAGGGGAGTGCTACTCCCCTCTTGCAGGCTGGCGCCTGCAATTCACCCCATAGTCCTATGTCTAAACTTAAATATTTTATATCCTCTAGAAGACCACCATAAATGGGCTGCTAACTTTTCCTACCCGCAGCTTTAGCTAAGCGCACCTTCGTAGCGCTTGAGTCCTTTCTTCCAAACGATAGAGGCGAGAGTCGCCGCGACGACAAACCAAAGAAAGGGCGCCGCAATCCAAAATGGTCCGCTCAATTTTCCTAAAGCAATCTGCGCTGGAACGGAAATGAAAAAAGCTGCGGGAAAAATACCGAGTAGAAAACGCTTCATCCAGGTCGGATACAGGTTTTCGGGGCGCCAGCCCAATCGATACAACTCGTAGAATAACCAGTTGAGGTTCTCAACTTGAGTGGCCCAGAACGCCATGGCCATGGCTGTGACAGCTAGGCACATCAACAATCCCAGTCCCGCCATCAAATGGAAAAACAAAAGAATGAGACTCGGTAGGCTGATTTCGACGAGTCCCTGATTCAGCGTATATCCGATGATGATGGCAGCGGCGGAAAGATTCACGATTCCGGGTAAATTCACAAATCGAAAGCTTGAAATAAAAAATGATGAGATCGGACGAAGTAAATAAAAATCAAACATTCCCATTCGAATCAGACCGCCAAATTTGTTTTGGTTGTCACTCATCAAGGTCACGTGAAGACCATCAACCACGTAGAGACATCCGACAAAGAGATAAATCTCGCCTTCCTTCCATCCAGCAAAACTATCGATCTGAAGAAAGATCGCTTTGAAGAAAATGATCTGGGTTCCCACCCAAAAAACTTCGATGATAAGCCTGCCGATAAAGTTAGCTTTGTATTCGAGCTGACGAATGAGGGAATTGCGAAGGAAGCTGAACCAGAATTTTAAATACTTCATCGTCTAACCTCCGAAGGCCTCATACCGCTTGAGGCCTCGGCGGTAAAGAATGGCCATGAGTCCAGCTAGGATTGCTGTCCAGAGTGTGGCGAGTTGAAGAGAATGGAAAAATTCGGCGGATGGCATCAGACCAAGGGCAGTGCGAAGTGGCCAATCTCCTAGGAGGGGGAGTGGTGTATAGCTCAAAAATATCTTTAACCAATCCGGTAGCCACGACAATGGCAAAACAGTTCCAGAAAAGACACCAATACTAATATTGAGAGTCAATAGTAAGAACTGCGACTCTTCCAAATAGAATGAGGCGTAAACCATGCAGAGGTAAATCATCCAAAGCAGCAAGCAGGAGAGGGTAAACGAAATGAACGTTGGGCCAAGACCATCGATGGACAAAAAAGTAGCGGGAGAATCAAAAGCAAACTTATAGACGAGGCAAATCACAATCGCCGCAAGGAACGTGTTAGTCTTTGCGCCAATAGCTTGAGCGATAAAATACAGTGGATGGGAAATAGGTTGAAGTAGGTAGCGACGGAAGGTGCCTTCTCTAACTTCGTCGATCATCTGAGAGGCCTTACCCCAAAGGACCTGGACTGTGCGAATGATCATTCCAAATAACACGAAGGCAAAAGCGTGAGAGGCGGGTAGGCCTCCGACATTTTGGCGTCCTTCAAAAACATGCTCAAACACGGCCCACTCCATGATGAGAGTCAGTATCGTTGATAAAATGAGCATGTAGTAATTAAAGCGATATTCGATATCGACCATGATGGTGTTGCGAATCACTTTTTTGAAGGATCTTAAATTCATGTCGCTTTTTTTACGGTATCGGATACCTCCCTCCCCCTTACTCTTCCGATATAATGCTTTGAATCCATTGCTTGAGGTTTTTGTCTTTGGAGAATGACTCTAGATCGCCGTTGTAAACGAGCTTGCCTTTGTTGATGACGATCAGCTTGTCACAAAGCTCTGAAATGTCTTCCATGTCGTGGCTGCTGAGGATGATGCTCGTTTCTTCTTCCTTGTTGTATTCCAGAACAAAGTTTCGAATGACGTCTTTGGCTAGAACATCGAGACCTATTGTGGGTTCGTCGAGAATCAGTATCTTTGGTTCGTGCAAGACGGCGGCGATGATTTCCATTTTCATTCTCTCTCCAAGAGAGAGTCTGCGCACTTGCACGCCAAGCTGATCAAAAACTCGAAACTGCTTTGCCAGTTTTTCAACCCGAGCGCGCGCCTTCGCCGGATCAAGGTCATAGATATCCGCGAGAAGCATAAAGGTGTCCCATGCGGGAATATCCACCCACATCTGAGACTTCTGTCCCATGACCATTCCGATTTGTTTGAGGTAGGCCTTGTCCCGCTGGTGTGGAGTGAAGCCAAGTGAGCTCACGCTTCCGTGGGTGGGGTGTAAAAGACCCGCGATCATCTTAAGCAGAGTTGTTTTACCCGCACCGTTGGCTCCTACAAGTCCTACGATTTCACCTTGCTGAATCCCGAAACTCACATCACTGACAGCGTCCTTGATTTTCCATTTGGGACTCAGGAATGATTGGACGGCAGCGCCTAAGCTTTCGCCTCGATCACGGATTTTAAAATGCCTTCCAAGTTCCTTGGCTTCAATACTGAGCATTTCGGATTTGTATCAGCCGAACGGCAAAGTCGCATCAGCTATTTTCCTTTCTCACTTCATCATTTCTTTATGGTCAGCCTTCGATTTTCGAAATCCTTAACTCAAGCTTAATGACACACCGTGACAACTTTCCACTAAAGTTGTTTCTATTAGACGTTCACTGAGAACTTAATTGCGGGATGTAGGTGTCGAAAGCTCAGGAACGGATTCCACAGGGGAGGGGAATTCGTGAAACAATCTCGCAAACGCGGTCAGGCAGCCGCAAAATTTTTAATGGGGTTTTGTGCCCTAAGTATGTCCTTTCATTTGAAGGCTGGAGCTTTTGAGCTTCCAAGGCATATTGGAAACTTGGGAGACAGCATGACGGCCGGTGCTCTAGCTGATTTCAAAAGGCAGGACTTTAAGTTGCCTTGGACCGAGATCAAGTTGCTAGTAAAGCTACTTCAATTTGGAGCGACAAAAGACATCGCTAAAGTTGAAGCTCGACAGCTAAGCTGGGCTGGCGGCTACGATAAAAATCAAAATGTATACAGTCACTCCCACAGACTCTCTGCCATCTCTGGACTCGATCATCAAATGCCTACGGCAAACGTGGCGGTTTCGGGAAATGAAAGTAGGCACATGTGGGATCAGGCTATGCGCTTGAATGAATGGTCGGAAAACAATTTTGACCAAGCCTACCCAGATTATGTGACTCTTATGATTGGCCCCAATGATATTTGCCAAGATCGAACTCAAGACATGGTTCCTGTGCGAGACTATCATGCCAACATATCGCAAGTGGTCGACGAGGTTCTGTCGCAGAGCCCGCGTTCAAAGATCCTGCTTGGAAGTGTTCCAAACATTGAGAGTCTTAGAAATGTTGCGAAGGACAAATACCTTCATGTGGGGCTTACTTGCGAAAAAATGTGGAAAACCATCAAGCTTTGCCACACTTTGACGACAGAAGAAAGTCCGAATGAAAGAGCTAAGATCGCACAACGAGTGATCGATTATAACGACGCTTTGCAAGACATCGCAGATTCAAGATCACAGTCTTACGGGGATCGAGTGAGGTTGTCGCGTGCTGCCTATGGTGTGGATTTTACCGCTGATGATTTGAGTGTCGACTGCTTCCATCCCAATGTCATTGGACAAGAAAAATTGGCTGATGTGTCGTTCTCTGATTCGTGGTGGGCTGATGAGTGGCCCAGAGTGAAAGAGCGTCTCGAGGCGCAGAAGGCAGAGAAAGAAAGAAAGCGTTGTAGTCGCCGCATTCGATCTGGTCCGCGTGGTCGCTTCCGTAAGCCGCCGGGTTGTTAGCGTTGAAGTTAGTTCTGTAATGTGAGCGATGCTCCAAGGGAGAGTTGGAGCATCCTGAATCATTTAAGATAAAAAAATCTCGCCTAGCAAAGTGCTAAGCGAGATTTTTTGTTTCTAAAATATGAGATCAATTACTCTGCTGGATTGCCTTCATTTTGTGGAGGAAGAGTTTCTGCTGCAGGCGGAACAGACGGAGCCATATCGGGATTGATTGAAATTTCGCTCAATTCGTCAACGACTGAAGTTTTTGAGCTATTGATGTGGTACCAGCTCAAGAACAAACTAGACAGTGCAATAAAGGCAGCGGCCATCATTGTAAGTTTGAAGGGGGCGCTTGTTCCCGCAGAGTTTCCAGTAAGGGATTGCTCACTTGGACCAAAAGCACTACCGCTATTTTTAGCGGGTTGTAGTAGGATGAATCCTACTACCATGATCGCTGCGATGACCTGTAATACTGTAATAACCGTGAACATTTAGAAACCACCACGGCCCATTGAGCCAGCAATCAAAAAGGCAATGAAACCACAAAGTAAGGCAGTGAGGGTAAATGTAGGTGATATGATCATAACGGCCCCGGTATACATCAGATCGGGGTGCCCAATCAAGCAATCAAGCGTTATATGGCCGGATTCTCAGCGCAAAATCTCGAATAGAGCGCTGAAATCATCTGATTTGAGCGAAGCTCCACCCACGAGGGCCCCTGCAACATGTGGAATAGCTGATAGTTCCCCAAAATTAGAAGGTTTTACCGATCCACCATATAGGATGGGTAGGTTAAGCCCTGCGCTAGAGAGCTCGTTTTGAACCCATTCGTGTGCTTCTTTGACTTGTTCTGGGCCGGCTACTTTCCCTGTTCCTATGGCCCAAACCGGCTCGTATGCGATGGCGCAGTTGCTATCACTGGCCTTTGCATTTTTTAGAGTTGGAATGGCTGCAGCCATTTGCTTCTTGATGACGGCCTCGGTTTGGCCGGCTTCTCGTTCTTCAAGAGTTTCGCCAATGCAATAGATAACTTTGAGGCCGTGCTCGAAGGCTTTGGCCGCACGTTTTGCACAGGTTTCGTCTGTGTCTGCAAAATGAGTTCTTCTTTCTGAGTGACCCACAAGGCTTCCTGTAACGCCGATATCTTTGAGTTGAAGTGGGCTTATTTCACCGGTCCATGCGCCTTCGTTCTCAAAAGAAACATTTTGAGAATAGATCTCGATGCCTGTTCCTTTTGCTGCGTTAACCGCAGTTTCAAGAAGCGTTGGGCTTGGAGCGATCGCAATGCTCGTCTCTGAATTGGATTGAGCAGAGAAGCTACTAATGAAGCTTTCCACTTCACTTCGAGTTTTGTGCATTTTCCAGTTTCCGGCGAGTATTTTCTTCATGACAAGATCCTTTATTTATCTGCTTATTTATCGACTCAATTTTAGGGCTTCAATTCCAGGCATGGCTTTGCCTTCGATCATCTCGAGGCTAGCACCACCGCCAGTAGAAATGTGAGTGAAGCCACTTGCGAGTCCACTTTGATTGATGGCTGAAACGGAATCTCCGCCACCGCAAATTTTTTCTTTAGCATCCAGTTCGGCAATGGCTTTTGCGATCGCAAAAGTGCCTTCGTGGAATGGGGGCTTTTCAAAAACGCCCATAGGTCCGTTCCAAAACACACTCTGAGCGCCTTGGAGTTCGCGTGTGAATAGTTCTCGTGTCTTGGGTCCAATATCAAGTCCCATGGCACCTTCAGGAATGTGAGCGTTCTCTGTGATCTTCGGGGTGCCAGGTTTGTCGAAGCTTTCGCCCGTAACATGGTCAACAGGTAGCAAAATTTTGCACTGAGCTTGTTCGCTTCGATCCAAAAGTTTTTTGGCAAGAGGCACAAGGTCGGGTTCAACGCGAGAATTTCCAGTTTGGACATTCAAAGCCTTGAGGAAAGTGTAGGCCATGGCTCCACCGATGATGATCTTGGAACTTTTGACCATCAAGGCATCGACAACTTTTGCTTTGTCGCTGACTTTGGCTCCGCCAATGATCGAAACCAAGGGACGCAGTGGATTGTAGATTAATGTGCTGAGTGATGAGATCTCTTTCTCAAGAAGCAAGCCAGCAGCTCGGTGTGGAACGAGAAGGGGAAGGCCAGCAGTGCTCGCGTGAGCTCTGTGACAGGTGCCGAAAGCATCGTTCACATAGACGTCGCAAAGTTTTGCAAGATCGTGACAAAATTCTTCAGAGTTGGCTTCTTCGCCTTCATAGAAACGAAGGTTTTCAAGGACCAGGATTTGTCCCGGTTTCAATTCTTTTGTTTGTCTTGTGACGCCGTTGCCTTTGCAGTCTTCGGAAAAAATAATGTCTCGGTTGCAAAGCTCGCCAAGTCTCGACGCCGCAGGTTCAAGGCTGAATTTGGGATCTCGTTTGCCTTTCGGACGGCCAAAGTGTGAGGCACAAATAACGGCGGCGCCTTTTTCGCAAAGGTATTCAATTGTGGGAAGGGCTGCTTTGATTCTCGTGTCGTCCGCTACTTTTCCGTTTTGAAGGGGAACGTTGAAGTCAACGCGAAGAAAAACTCTTTTTCCAGAAAGCTCGAGCGAATCAAGACTCTTGATTCGCTCGGCTCCAGGGTATCGTCTTAGTGATGCTGGATCGCTCATTTTTTACCTATTACCTTATTTGGGCTTTTCATTCCGGACTTGTATTCGGACTTATGTTCGGACCTTAAATTAAAGTTTCGAGCCAATAAGAGTGGCTAGTTCCAACATGCGATTGCTGAACCCAGTCTCGTTGTCGTACCAGCTGTAAACTTTAACCATGCTACCTTTGCTAGAGCCATTCTTTCCAGTCACTTTCGTGCAAGAGGAATCAATGATTGAGCTGTAAGGATTGCCGTTGAAGTCAGAGCTTACAAGGGGAAGGTCACAAACTGTCATGATACCTTTGAGGTTGCTTTCGGCAGCTTTTCTGAAGGCGTTGTTCACGTCTTCAATGGTGACTTCTTGAGAAAGTTCTCCCACAAAGTCAGTTAGTGAAACGTTTGGAGTGGGAACGCGAACAGAGAAGCCGTCGAGTTTTCCGTTGAGCTCGGGAATCACAAGTCCAACGGCAGCAGCAGCGCCAGTCGTTGTGGGGATCATGTTTGTCGCAGCCGTGCGAGCACGACGAGGATCGCTATGAGCGTTATCCAAGATTCGTTGGTCGCTAGTGTAGCTGTGGATGGTTGTCATCAATCCATACTGAACACCAAAGGCCTTGTGAAGCGTGTGAACGAGTGGGGCCAAGCAGTTCGTTGTGCAAGACGCGTTGGAGAGAATGTTGTGTTTTGCTGGATCGTAATCGGTATGGTTCACGCCCATAACGATGGTGGCGTCGATTTCTTTGCCAGGGGCAGAGATGATGACTTTTTTTGCACCAGCTTTGATGTGAGCATTAGCCGTGGCGCCTGTTGTGTAGCGGCCTGTGCATTCTAATACCAAATCAACCCCAAGCTTGGCCCAAGGTAGTTCTTCTGGAGAAGGGCAGCTGATGTAATTGATTTTGTGGCCACCAATAGTGATAGAGTCCTTTTCGGAGTTTACTTCCTGAGGAAACTTTCCATGAGTTGAATCGTATTTGAAGGAAAAGGCTGAAGAAGCACTGTCGCCCAAATCATTGATCGCAACGAGTTCTAGTTTGGATTTGAGTTCAGGGTTTGAAAGAAGTTGTCTTGCGACGACACGTCCGATACGTCCAAAACCATTAATAGCAATTTTCATGAGAGGTCTCCCTTTTATATAGTGAGTGTTTTTGCGGAAACTAATGATCCGCAGACACTCGGGGAGACTCGTCTAGGGAGGCCCTAAAGTCAATGCCCAAAAAGAGCTTTTGGCGAGAGAATGACGGGCTTAGCCACTTCAGCAGCGGCCGGTTTTCTCTCTAGTGCAGCTTTTTTTATCGCATCAGATTTTCTCTTTTGCTCAGCATATTCAGGAGTCGATTCTTTGCGCAATTTTTCGATGCGGGCCATCGTAAATCCACGCTTCCCAGAGGGGGCGCCCAAATATCTTCTTGTGGCGCGTTGCCACAGAGTCAGACTTTTTCCGGTTCGAGGATCGATAGCATCGAGACTCCCGTTCCATTCTGTTCTTCCGAGTAAGGCGCCTTTTGGGCCAAAACCTTTGCCGCCGGAGCCGCTACCCTCAAGGGTGTTGCCAGAAGCTGTGCCTGAATAGTTGGAGTTAATTCCAGCCGTTCCGCCGGAACCATCATCTCCAAGATAGGATGCGTCGCCAGCCGTACCTCCGTCTGCATTGCTGCTTGAGTCTGTGTCGGCATAAGAGCCCGCGCCGTCGAGTGCTGCGAGTGCACCGGATAAATTTTTGTCTTTCAAAGATTTGATGGCAGATTTCGATTTTTCAATAGCGGCAGCTTGATCAGGTGTGAGGTCAAGTCCAGTCGGAACGTTGTTGAGGTCATTCAGTGCGAGGTCGAGTCCATTCGGATCACAAAGATACTTAGACTCATTCTCTGTGCCACAGCCAAACCCTCCGCTACCTAGGCCTCCAAGAGATGGAGGCGGGCCAAGTCCGCCAAAGGCTTCCGGGTCGAATGGTTCTATCTCTGCGAGATCAGCAACGGCCGCCTTTGATTGTCCAGCACTACTAGATTGCGCCATACTTAAGATCATCGAAGCTATGTTCAGGCCAATCATCCCACACATCATTGCTACGTTACCAGGACATTCTTGCGAGGTGGATGCAAGACAGCCACACGAAACTCCTGAGCCGACAGAGTCAACAGCCGATAACATCATGGCCGTCATCGCGCCTTGTTGGGCGAGGCCAGCTACTTTCTGTGCGTCTTCTCCACCCGCTTTGACTGATGTTGGCCTCATCGAAAACGACATGGCCAGGCTTAAGATCGTAAATATGAAAAGGCGCGCGGCCTCGTGCTTAAATTGTTTCACCTCTTCATTTTACATGCTCGTATAGTCAAACCAAAGTAAAGTTTGAGTTAAGTCTCCTATGAAAATCGAGAAAAAGCCTATGAAATCCCAAGAAAATTGACGGCTAGGCTAGCCGGTGGTGACTGTTACATTCCCTGGAAGCTTAGTTTGAGAGTTGCCTCGAAGAGAAAGCCACCGAATTGGGCCTTGCTGGCTTGTCCGCTACTATCAACTAAGGCGCCAACGGCTTTCGCGTCTCCCATAAAAGTAGCGGCTTTTTCGACTTCCCAGTATTTTAAAAATCCGTATTGGTATCCAGCAAAGATGGAAAGTGTCCACATGTCGCCTAGCCAGATTTCAGGTTGAAATCCAATGCCTGCGAGGTTCGATGTGCTTTTGATTTTGATGGTGTCAGTCCCGCCCGCCGTTGGTGAAAATGAAGCTGTCGCTCTTTGGAATACAAGTTCTCCGTTCAAGACAAAGTTGATTTGAAAGCGGTTCCTCTGCAGCATGGCCACTCCGAGATTCAAACCCGCACCATAGCTTCCGAATGTGATGTAGCCTGTTCCGTCTTGGGTGCCTGTCGCGGTGTAGCTTCTTCGCAGGCTAGGCATGTATCGGAAGTAGCCTTCAAAAGCAATCTTACCTTTCTGAATAAAGGCGCCAAGTTTTGAGGGAAGGAGAAATTGATTCTCGGATCCAGTGACCGTCGTGCCAGCGGGCGCGAGAGCAGGAATGGGATCAAATTTGTTGTCGTTGGGAAGCCAGTGATAGTAAGTCCCGCTCCCAAGTGTAACTCCCTTGGGGGAGTCTAGAAACCCGGTGACCTTGGTTGCAGCCGGCACTTTCAGCGAAAACCCGGCAAAGAAAAACAGGATGGCAAAGCAAAGAATTCCAGAAATATTAGACTCTTTCTTTCGAAGCATGGAACTATTTTAACATTGAATGGGAGGCAATATATTCACTAAATCTCGTTGAAGATTTGACGGTATTTCCTCAGAACCCATTTCTTCCAGTTGCTGGCTTCATCAGCCTGTTCCACTTCATTAGCCTCTGAGGAATGCCTGTTTCTAGCCATACAATTAAGTCTTCAATGGATTGGTTAGGAAGTTTGTATAAGTCGCGCCATAGCGGCATTAGCTGTCTCTCGCTGGACAAAGCATCGATCAGAACCAAGAGATTTTCATCTGGAGGACTTGTGGGATACGCCAATATAACGTTGTGAACTTTGTCGAAAGAGACCTCAAGAACGTCGCTGTTCTGCTCTAGGTATTTTCTAAAAACTAAAGAAGCATTTTTTAGAAACTCAGTTAAAAGCTTTTTTTCTGATAGTAGAGAATTGAAATGTTGTGGTGATGTAAAAAACACAGAACACGCTGTCGCGCTAATAGATCTGAGGAACCAATATTCACTATTCACTTGGTATTTTCCAAGTTTTCTCAGGCTGGCAGGTGAGACCGACTCCAAGATAGCTCGAATTTCTTGCGCAAAAACATTTAACAATGTGGAAAACTTTGGATCTAAAGATCGAGATTTTAAAATCTGCTTTGACCAAGATGCTTTGGCGTTGAAGGCGACATTGGCCGCTTGAAGTAAGCCCATTTGATGTAAAAACAGTAGAGACTTGGCCGAGGTACTTGTGAAGCTGCGCCCATTGCTTTTAAACAGTTCCAAGAATCTCGAAGCTGCTAGAAGGTCTCTGAGTTTCTGGTCTGGTTGTTGGCGTAAAACATTTACCAAGCGAATCGCATTTTCAAAGCGCCTTCTCATTCCAAAACCACTGTCATCCTTCAAGGAGGCGAGTTTTTCAGCTAGGCTCAGCTGGAAGTGTTTCGAATTCAACCAAGACCTAACGTCGTCAGCATTTTTGTTCTTCTCCCAAGAATTTAAAACGCTAGCGATCGCCGTGCTTGATGAGATGATCGGTATTTTTAACTCCCACAGCAAAAGGTCGAGAGCCTCGATGGAATTGATGTTTAGTTTCGCGAGCCGTCCGTCTTGAACCCATAAGTTAAGTTCTAGCGAGGAGTTAATCAGGCGATAGATCGCTTGTTTTGATGGTTCCCATTTTTTGTGACTCAAAAATTCAACAATGAGTCGATTCCAAAACTGAGGCTTAAACAAGAACTGACGGACTTTCCCATCAGTAAACAGATCCGTGTCGATGTCTTGGGCGCGGTCTTTTTTGTAGATGCTGAGGTTTCTAAAGAGCGGAGAGTTCACAGGTTCTGCGTATTCGAACAAGACTTGGCTGTGAGTGGCGAGGAAGTCATTCCAAGAAATTTGGGATTGTGATTGAATGATTCGATTGATGGGCGAAAGAGTTTTGAGAAAATCTTCTGGTTCAATTTTACTAATGGCGAACCACTCAAACAGTTCTTTCCAGAATGGTCTGGCGAGTGCTGGAGAGGAAACATATTCAAGCTCATCCGGGTGGGCCGCTAATAAAACAGCCGAATCAGCATTAAGAGTCCAAAGCGGTGCAATCCATTTTGGCGAGAAGTTCAGACCGGATTGCTCAAAGCAATCATGAATGACTTTGATCTGAGCCGAGTTTTTATGACATCTCAAGACGAGGTTTCTTGCCAATTTGGCTTGAGCATTTTCAGATCGTTGTGGTGGGGAGTCGCGCCATTCCCAATCGGAATAAACGGGAGCATTGGTATCTTTAATCTCTTCTTTTCCTTGAATGAACCACTGAAAAAAGTCGAGTAGAGTCAATACTTTTCCGGTCTCTACGGATGACTTTACGGCTGGCCATTGTTTTTGCGAGACGATTTGAAATATTTCAAAAACCTCAGCGAGTACCTCTGAATCTAGTTGTGATAGCTGGCTCATGAACGCGCCACTGTCTATGGGGCTTGCTAGCATTTTTAATAGGGCTGACTTCATAAATGGAAGGAGTTCCATCTGGGAATTCTCCAGACCCTCAATCCAAAGGTCTAGTCCTTCAGTCCAGGAATGTCTCATCTGTGAATCTTCAGCTAGTCGATAGGCAGCGGTCTTGCCCAGTTGAGAGTTGAAGAGAAGCTTTAGAAGTTTTGGATGGGAACTCTGATCAAGTTCGATGAGTCGTAAACCACTTTCTAGCCAGGACTTTTCGTCGCCTGCATGGAAGACGCTCTGTAGTGGGTCCCACTCCTGGAAGACCCAAGCCAAGACGGTACCTAATTCATTCGGAGTATTCGCGGTTTGCGATCCACAAACTTGATACCAGAAGGCGTAACCTTGTTCCGCTGAGGATAAAAAATTCAGAGGAGAAAGTCGGTCTTCCTTAAAAAACTCAATGGTCTGAGCGAATGGCGATTCTGTAATGATGTCAGGTGCAGACTGACAATAATGTTTTTTTGAAAGTTTGTTCATCACGTAGGTGACGTCAGGATGCTGGGCGAGGGAGTCAAGAATACTTCTCGACTGCAAAAGAAAAAAAGAAGCGGATCCTTCTTTTTTGTGTGCGGTCTTAACAAGTTTGGAAAGGGGGTAGAGAAGCTCTAGCTGAGAAGTCTTCGATTGAAACAGTTCAAAGATTGATATTCCGACTTTCGCTGTTTCGATGGGGTGTCTCGCGAGCTCAGGAGTGGCGAGTTCCATGTTCTGAATGAGCCAAGGAATGTGGGTTCGAATTTCATCGGAAAGCAAAACGTTTTCCGTTTCGGGATCTAAAACAATATTACGAATCTCTGGGAAAATAGCTCGTGTCGTTTCTAGTAGCTTCAGAAACTTCATCCGGCCCCCCTCGGTGCTGAAGCTTTCGTTCAGGAGTTTCGAAATGGCAACAAACTTCACATTCTCAAAGTCTTCACTAGAGATTTCTTCGCCGAGCACTTGGGTTGTCAGACATTCGAAGACCTGTCTAGTGAGGTCGGGTGTCCACTCAGATGATTGAAGCGGGATCTGACTACAGCTGCCGGGAGGTTGTGATCTCTCAATTTTTTGGGGGGAGCAAGAAGCTAACAGGCCCACGAATAGCAGCGTTCTAAGGAGCGCTGACATCGAGGAAAGGGAAAGCTTTTTCACGCCCTCTTCCTAGCGTTTTTGGGTCAATGTGTCAAAGTCCGAATTTGGTCATAAGTAATTGATAATACATGAATTTTTCTTAGCTATTTAACCTAAGTTTAACACAGCAGCCCCTCCATGACGCGTAGAATTAGGGAGTGTATAGGGTGGGGCATAAATTGAGGTTATTCAACGGGGTATTGCTACTAGTTTTGTGCGTGGGTTGTTTTTCTAGAGGTTCAGACACAAAAGCGTCTGGATTTAGTGTGATTTTGCCGGTTAAAGCCGCTTGGAATCCTAATGGAGTTGATTATCTTTTTAGCTCCAGCTCAACCAACCCTAATGATCCCTCCTATGATCTAGCCGTTGCGTCCGATGTGCGCGCCAACAAAGCGTGGAACCGAAATACAGATTGTAGCAGTGTTAAAATTGGAATTGTTGATTCAGGAATCGATAAAGATCATGATGATCTAACTAGTAATTTGGCAAATCCAAGTTCTCCTGGGCAGAATTTTTCTGGTGTTAGCGCCAGTTATCCCGTTAAGGACGAAAATAGTCATGGTACCCATGTTGCTGGTATCATTGCAGCGCGAGGCAATAATGGTATTGGCGTAGCAGGAATTTGTTGGACGGCTAGCATGGTCGTTGCGAAGGTGACTGATGCGAAGGGTTCGGCAGCATTATCCGACGTCGTTGATGGCCTCAATTACTTGCTGGATCAGAACGCGAAGGTGATCAACGCTTCACTAGGTTCTTATGTTCCGGCTACAACAGAAAGTGAAAATGCTGAATTCGAAGATATTTTTTCAGGCATCACTTCTAAGGCAGCATCTAAAGGGGCCTTGATTGTCGCTGCGGCGGGAAACAACGGCCGCAATACAGATGTTGATAGAACATACCCTGCTTCGTTGAGTTCAAATTATGTGATTAGTGTGGCCTCGAATTACGAAGGGTTTAGTGATGAAGAGTTGTTAAATACTTCTAACTACGGGGGGGGAACCGTTCATCTTTCTGCTCCGGGCTATAGCATTCACAGCACCCTTCCAGAATATGATTATACAGCTTATAGCTTCAATGGTAACCCTTATACAGGTACCAAGAATTATGGAAATAAGTCTGGGACGAGCATGGCGGCTCCCATGGTGGCTGGGACTCTGGCCCTGATGTGGTCCCATATTGGCTTGAATGATATCGACGCTCTCAGCTTAAAAGGTCTACTACTCAATAACGTTGAGTCCTACAGTGGGACTGACGGTGTCCCTGGAAACATTTTGATCACAGGTGGCTTTCTTGACGTTGGACTTGCTTTGGAAGCCGCGGAAGATTTTATAAACTAATACCTGATAGCGTCCTTCAGTTTCTTGGAAGAGTCGCTATAATTTAAAGCTATATGGATCTCAAGAAATGGATTTTTGTGTTGGGACCGGTTTTGTTTCTATTCGTTTTCTCGATGAGAGCATGTGTGGAGACGTCGCAGCAAGAGCTAGGCCTAGAAGAACAGGGTGAGTCACTCCCCACAACAGACACCGCCACACGGGTCTTTAAGTCGAAAAAAACCACGGAAAAAAAAGCGACTGAAGATAGTTCCGCGGGAGAGGCTGTGAACGATTCACCAACTTCCGAAGATGATAGTGTTGGAACAAAAGCACTTGATGAATTTGAGCCCATTATGTCTGGTGAGTATGTTGAGTCTGAGACGAGAATGTATATTCAAAAAATCTACGAGGTTTCGTCACGTTACCCCTATATTATGAAGCAGGAGATTTACGAGACTTCGCCGTTAGACGGTGCCTACAAAGTGTTTCGCGGAGAGCGGCAATTTGTGGCGGACCATATTCTCGTAAAATTCAAAGAAGGTTGGACAGAGGACATGGTGATTTCGGCGATGGCCAAGGTGGGGTTTTTGGTGCGCAGAAAGATGAATACTGAGCAGTTATACTTGATTAGTTTCCCCATGCTAAAGCATGATTCTTGGAATGAGGCCGCGGAGACCTTGCGCTCATTAGATTCCGTGAGCTCCGTTGTACCTGATATCTACGGTAAGGCACTTTTTTAGGGCAAAGCTCGAATTCTTAGAATTCGAGTTAAGCAGCTGTAGAGAACAAAGTACCATCAACAAATAATCCAATGTAGGCAGTGATCACATCTTCTCCAACAATTTGAAGTTCGTAATCTTCTACACCGGTGATCATTTTTAATTCTATGAGAGCTTGATCACTCAAGGGGCGAAGTGCCACCATGCATAATTTATCATCCCGTAAATCAATAGGAATGATGCTCAGTCTTGTCATGACATCCACGGGGATGAGGGTTTTTATTCGAGGACTAAAGTTTAGTGATGAAGCCATTTCAATTCAGTTTCCTTTTTTAAATAACGTTCCGCATTCGCTTACATTCGCTCTACATAATTCCCTTCGTACAAAGTCTTGAAGGGGTTAAGTAATTTAATGTTAAGACTTCGAGTAGAAAGGTGAAGAAATTGGGCTACTTAGCCTTGAAAAATGTCTGAAGTTTAGACAGTTATTCCCTAAACACCCGTAATTATAAACGACATTGTGCGCTGATGGCGGCTAAAGATTGTCTAAACTATTGCAACGCTTTGTAGCGAGGCCGTGTAGAATTAACACAACATTTATCATGACGGAGCAAGATCGATTTGAATTGGTGACAAAGTTCACGCCAGCAGGCGATCAGCCGCGTGCGATTGAAGAGCTTGTTGAAGGGCTAAATCGCAAACTCAAGCATCAAACACTTCTCGGGGTCACAGGGTCAGGAAAGACTTTCACCATGGCACAAGTCGTATCAAGGGTGAACAAGCCTACATTGGTATTGGCCCCGAATAAGACGCTCGCCGCTCAACTTTACTCAGAATTTAAAGCACTGTTCCCCAAGAATGCCGTCGAGTATTTCGTTTCGTATTACGACTACTATCAACCAGAGGCCTATATTCCTTCGACTGATACCTTCATCGAAAAAGACTCTGCCGTTAATGATGAAATCGATAAGTTGAGGCACTCCGCCACCCGCTCTTTGCTCGAGAGAAGAGACGTTCTGATTGTTGCCAGTGTCAGTTGCATCTACGGATTGGGATCACCAGAAGAGTATTTGAAAATGCTGATTATGGTGAAGGTAGGTGAAAAGATACGGCGCGATGATTTTTTGAAGAAGCTTGTGGAAGTAAGCTACACACGAAGTGACGTTGACTTCCATCGAGGTAGTTTTAGAGTGCGTGGAGACACAGTAGATATCTTTCCCACCTATGAAGGGCTTCGCGCCATTCGCATTAGTTTTTTTGGGAATGAAGTCGATTCGATCGACGAACTTGATCCCTTGACGGGACAAAGGCTGAACTCGCTTCGGAAGGTTGGAATCTACCCAGGTTCTCATTATGTGACAGATGCTGACACCAAAAAAAGAGCGATTGCATCGATCCAGGAAGAATTGCGAGAGCGACTTGTGCAGTTGAAGTCTTTGGGAAAACACGCGGAATATCAGCGCCTCGAACAGCGCACGCTTTACGATATCGAGATGATGCAAGAGGTAGGATACTGCCCGGGAGTAGAGAACTATTCGAGGCACATGTCTGGCCGTAAAGAAGGACAGCAGCCCCCAACCCTAATTGAATATTTTCCCAAAGACTGGCTTTTGCTGGTCGACGAGAGTCATGTATCCATTCCTCAAATCGGTGCCATGTATCGAGGTGATAGGGCAAGAAAGATGAATCTTGTGGAGCACGGTTTTCGTTTGCCGAGCGCGCTAGACAATAGGCCTTTAAAGTTCGAGGAATTTGAAGGCTTAGTTGATCAGTTGATTTTTGTGAGCGCGACGCCTTCTAAATATGAGTTCGAAAAATCAGAAGGCCGTATCGTTGAACAAATCATTCGTCCGACGGGACTACTAGACCCGACTCTTGAGGTGCGGCCTGCGACTGAGCAGGTCAAAGACTTGCTTGAACAGTGCCGCGAAAGAACGGCAAAGGGTGAGCGAGTTCTTGTGACGACTTTGACTAAGAAAATGGCTGAGGATCTGACGGACTTTTTTACGAAGAAGGGCGTTAGAGTTCGCTACATGCACTCCGATATTGAAACGCTTGAGCGTGTCGAAATTCTACGTGACCTTAGAAAAGGAAAGTTTGATGTCTTGGTTGGGATCAACCTTTTAAGAGAGGGCTTAGACCTCCCAGAAGTTTCTTTGGTTGCCATTTTGGACGCGGACAAGGAAGGGTTTTTGAGGTCTCGCACGGCACTCATCCAGACTTTTGGACGTGCCGCGAGAAATCTCAACGGCCACGTGATTTTATACGCCGACCGCATTACGAGAAGCATGGAAGAAGCCATGGGAGAAACGTCCCGCCGCAGAGAAATTCAAGCCGAGTACAATCTCAAACATGGCATCACACCGACTTCGACGACAAGCTCTGGCAATAGTGATGTGACGGATCGTCTTGAAAAAAGTGATGTCACTACTCTTGAAATGGCAGAGAGCTATGATGATCTACCTCAGAACCTCAAGGAACTCGGCAAGCTTATGAAGGCAACTGAGACGCAGATGCGGCAGCAGGCCAGAGAGCTAAACTTCGAAGCCGCTGCGAAATTGCGCGATACGGTTTCGCGAATGCGCAAACTTGACTTGCTCCTCAGGGATGGGGGATGCTTCTAGCTAAGGCCTATGACAAAATCGAAAGAAGCTGTATTGCTGGAAGACCTCAAGGAACAAATTCGTGATTTGAAGCGAAAGCTGATGGTAGCTGAGCGAGTCAGACATGAATCCGTGCGAAGCCGTGTGGGTAAAGGGCTTGCCTGGGACGGTAGATTGCTGGCATCCGGTGTGGCACACGAATTCAACAATATATTGGGTGCGGCAGATGGTCATGCAGAATGGGCTCTTGATAGCGGAACGTTGGAAGACATGCGTGAAGCTTTAGAGGTGGTTCGCGAGGCCTGCAATAGAAGCCTTCATATCACCAAAAGTTTGCAGGGACTGGCGGGTCCTCTGGAGGAAAACGTGACCGTTTTCCGTCTGGAAAAAATTTGTACAGATTTATCGAAGCATTTCTCTAAATCGCTGGAGAAAAGTGGTGTGGAGCTCAAAGTCAATATTGAAGATGTGGAGCTTTATGGGAATGAAAGTCGCTTCTACGAAGTTTTGTTGAACTTAGTAAAAAACTCTGCAGAGTCATTTGGATTTTTCGGGAAGAGAGAGGTCCCTGCAGACAAAATGATTTCGATTGATGGAAAGTTCGGGAGAGATCGACATTATTCGATCAAAATTTCTGATAATGGGCCTGGAATTCCAGAATTATATTTTGAAAGAGTGTTTGAGCCATTTTTTACAACAAAAGGTCAACTTGCTCACATTCACCAAGATCAGACAGCAGTAAATGTAGCGGGGGGCACTAGCATAACGGGGAGTGGGCTGGGGTTATACCTGACCAGATCCATCATTGAGGAAATGGGAGGCCGCATTAAGCTCTTGAAAATGAAGGTTGGCACCTGTTTTGAGCTGACTTTGCCCATTGCAACAGAAGATAAAGATCCCGAATCTTAATCAATTTCTCATATTTTCTGCAGGTATTACCGATACCTCATAAAGATGACTCGCTATAAAATACTTGTAGTTGGCACATCAGAGTCGATTCAGTCGACTCGTGCGTCCGAACTTTTAGGGTTCTTGTCTTCCCATGGAGAGGCGCCGGTGTGTCTTTCAAATGCTAGTGAATACCAGCATGACAATTACGACCTTATGTTCATTGTGGCGACAGGATCAGATTTGTCTTCTATCGATGAGTGGGTTTCCAAGGTTAAGGCCGGGGAATTAATGGTTCGTACTTTGGTTCTATATGATGATCCCATCCGAGAGGCTTGGAGAGAAGTTTTAGATCCCGAAATTGAGATTGGCGAAGAGCATGCTCTGCTAGAGAGCATTGATTATTTATTTGAAGAAGAAATGGAGCCAGCTACTGGCACTGGAAGCTTAAGTCTTCAGCCTGATTCAAATGTTGGCAATCCCATCTCGTTCGATTTAGGTTTAGATGATTCGTCTGAAGGTATGAGTGTTGAGGGCGATAGCGATGCGAATGATGATGTAGATGCTTTGAATTTTGAGAGTGTGGCCGCGGGCACAGAGGTTGATGCTGATGCTCTGGGTGTCGGTGATCTTGGATTAAATGTTGACGGCGAGGCGGATGATGGCGGCATGTCGATTGACTCTACCTCAGACTCCTCGGAGTCTACGCACCTGTTTGACGATTCTCCTGTTCCTAGTGACGACGCACATACGGAATTATTTAGCTCGGATGCGGCTAATGATGAGCTGAATGGTGATTCGCTTGATTTCAATAGCGAAGCCGAGGTTGATTCGTTTGATCTTAATGGCGAAGCTGAGGTTGATTCTTCTGATGAGCTTGCTGCTTCCGGCTTGAATATAGATGATGAAGATTCCGATCTCGATTCAGCAGCTGCTTTGTTGGGGGCAGATTTGGCTGGGCAACTTGGTGAAGATGCTGGCATAAGCGATGCTGCTATCGAAGAGAGTGCCATCGATATGGAAATGTTTTCTTCAGGTCCCATTGCTCAAAGCTCTGATGATCTCAGTGAAGATGACTTAGCTCTTAATCTGGAGTCGAATTCTGTGGAATCTAAGATTGAACATCCCGATGCCGACATTAGTGGGCCTCTGGCTGGAAGAGATACTTTTGCGGCCGAGATCAAAGATGAGCCTGTTATACCAGGGAACGACGCTTTGTTTGATGATGGGTTGGATTTCGATTCCATGGCCAATGAAAATGCCAACGCTCCTTCGATGGTCGATCCCGCATTGTCGAAGCATTTAAAATCAGACGATATTTCTACTGTTCAGAAATACGCGGCGATGAAAGAGCGTGAGGCCAGGGAAAAAGATGCCACAGTAAGAGTTCTTAAGGGGCAAATGTCCAAACTTGAAGCCAAGCTGACTCAAGACGTGCAGGAGCGTCGTCGACTCAGCCTTGCGAACGATGATCTTCAGAGTCAGGTGAACTCTTATGAAGAAGAGTTAAGTCAAAAGCAATTCCATATTCAGAAGATGGAAGGTACACATCAAGAAGAATTGAGAGCCCTTAGTCTTCGACTTGATAACGCTATTTTTCAAGCCAGCAAAGCCCAGAATAAACTCGAAGACTTTCGTGAGAGAGTGCGCGGAGACTTTGTGAAAATTCGAGCTCAGGAGCGAGAGCTGTACAATAAATTAGAACTTCAAAAACGAGACGCGGAAGCCTTGCTCGCTTCAAAAGATGAACAACTACTCGATCAAAGACGTGAGATTGATCGACTGCACTATGAGCTTGATGGATTGAGAGAAAGAATGGTTGAGGAAACTGAAAAAGCCGAAGACCGTTCTGCACGTATCAAACGGGCGACTCAATCCTTGAAACTAGCCAATGACCTGCTTTCTGGACTTGCAGAAGAGGTGTTGCCATCCGCTAGTGATCGCGACGTACCTATGACTGGGTTCGAAAAAGGGGATGATGCCGCATGAGTAAGAAAAACCGCAAGGAAGATCGTGAGAAAACAAAACAAGATCTTCAAATTGAAATAGGGGAACTTCGCGAAAAGGTTCGCCAACTTCAAACTGAGCTGATGCTCGACGATCTTACGGGGCTTTTCAATGCTAGACATTTAAGGCACCGCCTTACTGATGCCATTGAGAGACGTGAAGAGCTGCAGCCAGCGCTACTTTTTGTCGACGTTGACTATTTCAAAAGTGTGAATGAAAAGCATGGCCACCAAACCGGTGGGCAGTTGCTTAATTCTGTGGGGCGAAAGATCGCGGAACTTATTCGAGTAGATGATATGGCCTTTCGATATGGTGGTGACGAGTTTGTTGTTCTTGTTTCGGGTGGACTTGAGGGTGCTACGGCGATTGGAGAGCGCTTGCGTTCGCAGATTGAGGCTGAAGACTTCCCCGTTAATGGGCTCGAGGGTAAGGGCATCGCAAAACTTACTATCTCGGTGGGGATACGCGTCATAAGGGATGGCGACACACCTCAATGTATCATCGACGAAGCTGACAGGGCCATGTTTGAGGCCAAACGGAAATCTCGAAATACCTTGGTCGCGGCTTAATACTCATTAAAATTCCTGTATATTCTCAAGACTTAACCTTTTATGCCTGCGGGCTTTGGAGTAGGCTAGCAAGGTGGCGAAGTACAAGCTTGTTGTTTCGGATTTTCATATCGGAAAAGGTAGCGTGCTTCCTGACGGCTCGGTCAATGTTCTTGAGGATTTTATTGCCGACTCCAAATTCGCCGAATTCTTAGACCATTATAGCAGCGGCAAGTATTATGATGCTGAAGTTGAGCTCATTTTGCTGGGCGATATCCTCAATCTCATCCAGGTAGACTATCGAGGGTATTATAGCCCTGTTCTCACTGAAGAGATTAGTCTCGAAAAACTGAAGTCTTGCATCAAGGGGCATCCCGAATTCTTCAAGGCATTGAGAGAATTTTGCAACCTTCCTAATAAATCAGTGGTCTATATTCTAGGGAACCATGACACAGAAATGATCTGGGAGAAATGCCGCGATCTTTTCTCCAAAGAAATTGATTGTCCTGTGACCTGGAGAAATTTTCGCTATATCGCAGATGGCATCGTCTATGAGCATGGTCAGCAATATGAGGCTGTGAATCGTCTGAATCCGAAGAAGCTATTTATTTCCAAGGGGCTTAGAGAGCCCATTCTCAATCTTCCCTGGGGATCACACTTTATCGTGAATTTCATTGTTCCTATCAAGATGGAAAGACCGGCGATCGACAAGGTGAGGCCCGTGAAGGCTTTTATCAGGTGGAGTTTGCTAACCGACACCTGGTGGACTTTGAAGTTGATGGTGCGAGGGTTTTTCTATTTCTTTGCAACACGCTTTTCTCGTTCGCTATATAGAACGAGCAACATTGTTACGACATTTAAGATCATCAAAGAGATTTTGTTTTACCAGCCGTCTATCACGGATTCTGCACAAAAGGTTTTGGCAGAAAATAGTGACTTCCACACGATAATCATGGGGCACACTCATTATCCGCACTACAAGCAGTTTGAGGACGGTCGGGAATACATCAACACTGGCACATGGACTGAGGTAACAAACCTCTCTATGTCCAATCTTGGCAAGGGAACGCGTTATACTTACGCGTTAATTGACTACTCAACGAACCCAGGAAGGCCTCACGCCTATCTTCGAGAATGGCGTGGTCGCTGGCATGAACAAGTCGATTTTTATATTGGTTAAATTTAGCTTTTTGAATTAACAGATCCTAAGGGCTAGACGAGCTGGAGTGGATTGAAATGGCAAAGAAAAAACAAGCAAAGATCGTTATAGTAACCGGGGGAGTGATTTCCAGTCTTGGCAAGGGACTCACTGCCGCTTGTATGGCTATGCTCTTAAAGCGCCGAGGTCTTAAAGTCGTACAGCTCAAGATGGATCCTTACTTAAATGTTGACCCAGGAACCATGTCTCCCTTTCAGCACGGTGAAGTTTTTGTCACGGATGACGGCGCCGAGACAGATCTCGACCTTGGTCACTACGAACGCTTCACTGATGAAAGCGTCTCCAAAAAACATAACATTACCAGCGGCCAGATTTACGAAAGAGTTTTGGCCCGCGAGCGCGAAGGTGGCTACCTCGGTGCAACGGTTCAAGTGATTCCTCACGTTACCAACGAAATCAAAGAACACATCATCGAATTAGCTCAGGGCTACGATGTCGCTCTCGTTGAAATCGGAGGAACTGTGGGGGACATCGAGTCGCTTCCATTTCTTGAGGCCGTCAGGCAGTTAAAGTTTGATTTGGGCCCCAAGGATGTGAGCTATGTTCATCTCACTTTAGTGCCCTATATTGCGACAGCTCATGAACTCAAAACAAAACCCACTCAGCATAGCGTCCAAGAGCTTCGCCGCATCGGTATTCAGCCGGATTTCTTGGTTTGCAGATCTGATCGCCATTTGGCCAAAGAAGCTAGAGCAAAGATCGCCCTCTTTTCAAACCTGTCTCCCGATAGGGTGATCACGGCGAAAGACGTGGATAGCATTTATAAATTGCCACTCGTGCTAGAGGCGGATGGTTTCGATAAAAAGCTCTGCAGAAGTCTTGGTCTTCCCATTAAGAGCAACAAAGACAAGATGAAATCATGGCATGACTTTGTGGATCGTTTGATGAATCCTCTTAGCACTGTGAATATTGGTGTTGTTGGAAAATATACAGGACTCACGGAATCTTACAAATCGCTTCATGAGGCTCTCGTGCACGCAGCGGCCTATCATCGTGCAGCACTCAAAATTCATTACATTGATGCGGAAGAACTGGAATCTGCAAAATTCAAAAGTGTTGAATCACGTGCGAGTTTGCTTAACGAATGTGATGGTATTCTCATTCCTGGTGGCTTCGGCTCTCGCGGCGTGGCCGGAAAGATTCGTGCGATAGAATTTGCTCGAGAGAAAGATGTTCCTACGTTTGGAATCTGTTTGGGGATGCAGCTTATGGCTGTAGAATTTGCACGCCATGTTTGTGGCAAGCCAAAGGCTGACAGCGGCGAGTTCGTTAGTTCGAATCGCTCCAAAGTCGATAAAATTGTGGATTTCATGGAAGGCCAGAAAGATTCTCAAAAGGGTGGAACGATGAGGCTCGGAGCCTACGAGTGTCGTCTCAAAAAAGGCTCATTGGCTTTTAAGGCCTACAAAAAGCCTGTCGTGTGGGAGAGACACAGGCATCGTCTTGAATTCCAAAACAAGTATCGAAAAATGTTTGAAAAAAATGGGATGGTCCTGTCTGGAAATCACCCTAAGCCGCAGCTAGTTGAAATCCTTGAATTAAAAGGACACCCTTGGTATCTCGGCTGCCAATTCCATCCAGAATTCAAAAGTCGCCCCGAGAACAGTCACCCGTTATTTCGGGATTTTATTGCCGCTTCCCTAAGCGTAGACGATTGATTTTGAGACCTCGGCAAATCTCCGGCGTTTTTCGAAAAGGATCGCTGATTTGAGTTGAAAAGCCCTGGGTTCTCATCTAAGTCAGGGGGCTATGTCCTTAAATTATCAAGAACTTTTAGGCGCTGAAGCCGAATCACTTCTCACTCACAAATGCAAAACTGTCCCCGCTGAAACTCTGAAGACCCCACACGCTGATTGGGTGACTGATGTTTTCACGGATAGTGATCGACCGATCCCAGTTATGAATGCGATGCAAAGGATTCTTAACCACGGAAGATTGGCTGGAACTGGTTACATGTCGATTTTTCCTGTCGATCAAGGCGTTGAGCATTCGGCTGGAGCTTCTTTCGCTCCGAATCCATTGTTCTTCGATCCTGAAAACATTGTAAAAATGGCTGTTGAGGCCGGATGTAGTGGCGTCGCTTCAACCTTGGGGGTTCTCGGGATTGTCGCTCGTAAATATGCTCACAAAATTCCTTTTGTTGTGAAATTAAACCACAACGAATTTTTGAGCTACCCGAACCAATACGATCAAACGATGTATGCCAGTGTGAAGCAAGCCTACGATATGGGCGCTGCTGCTGTCGGTGCGACCATCTACTTCGGAGCTGAAGAGTCTCGTCGTCAAATTTTGGAAGTTGCAGAAGCTTTCGAAGCTGCCCATGAAATGGGAATGACGACCATTCTTTGGTGCTACACTCGAAACACTGGATTCAAGGTTGATGGTGTGGATTATCATTCAAGTGCTGACCTTACGGGGCAGGCTAACCATTTGGGCGCAACCATTAAAGCAGACATTTTGAAGCAGAAGCTTCCGACAAACAATGGTGGCTACCTTGCAACTAAGCACGGCAAGACTCATCCTGACGTTTACGAAAAACTTTCTAGCGATCACCCGATTGATCTTTGCCGTTACCAGGTCTTGAATGGTTACAGCGGTCGTATTGGTTTGATCAACTCTGGTGGAGCTTCTGAAGGCGCTACTGACAAAGCTGAAGCTGTGAAAACAGCTATCATCAATAAGCGCGCAGGGGGAATGGGCCTCATCGCAGGACGCAAAGCTTTCCAAAGACCATTCAAAGAAGGGGTTGATTTGCTTCAATCCATTCAAGATGTTTACCTCGATAAGTCGGTAACTCTAGCCTAGGGTCTAGAACAGACTTTGACCCAAAGGAATTAAGGAAAAAGATTATGAGTAATAAAAAAGAATATTTCGTGCCTGCAGGTTCTCCCGTTTACCCTAACTTGTTCGATACGCGTGTGCGTTTGAGGTCTTTGACCTTGGGGCTTTTGAAGCCCGAAGACCTTGAAAAGCATTTGGCCTCTTTGCCTGACGAAGCTGGCAATGCTGAAGTTGTGGATTTTAACTCCATCGTTGATAACGAGGAGGCAGTCGCATCCCCAAGTGAGGAAAAAAAGGTTCCAGTTAAGGCTGAGCCTGCTTTTCAACAGCCGATCCCTGAGCCTATTGCTGCGATGGAATCCTCTGTATCAAGTGAAGAGATGAATGCTGGTTCTGAAGATAATTCTGAAACAGAAGCACCTCGTTCTCAAGAACTAGAGATCCCAGCTGTTGTTCCTCCTTCAGATACGCCTGATTTCGATTGAGTAATATGAAAGTTAGAGGAAGAAGGAAAGAGATCCTATTCTTCTTCCTTCCTAATCTCTTCACATCTGCAAATTTATTTTTTGGGTTCTTCTCAGTAATGAACTCGTTCAAGGGTGAGTGGGTTACTGCTGCTTATGCTATTTTTATTGCGACTTTTGCTGATGGTTTGGATGGTCGTGTGGCGAGACTTACAAAAGCGCAGTCCGCTTTTGGTGAAGAGTATGATTCCCTAGCTGATTTGGTTAGTTTTGGAATGGCGCCAGCCATGCTGCTTTTCTTTTGGGCGCTTCAGCCTTTCGGAAACTTGGGGATGGTGGCATCTTTTGCCTTCTTGTTGTGTGCTGCGCTTCGTTTGGCCCGTTTTAACGTCTTAAAGCAGAGTGTTGAGAAGCGGTACTTTCAAGGACTTCCGAGTCCTTTTGCTGCGGGGGCAGTGGCTTCTGCGGTTTTGTTCTATCGTGAATTGGGTTTAGTGGAGGATTTCCGTGAACCCTATACTTTGGTCTTGGCGCTGTTTCTCGCTATTGCCATGATTTCCACGATTCGATACCGAAGTTTTAAAGACCTCAAATTTAAATCTCAGAAAACTTTTGCGTGGCTATTGTTGATTGCTGTCGCCATTATTGTAATTTCGCCTAAGCCCGAACTTACGTTTTTTCCAGTCGCTGCCGTTTATGTTTTGTGGGGACCGATTGGGGAATTAAGCCGCTTTATTTGGAAAAAGTTTTTTAAAGTGATTCCAATTCGGCGCAAATCAAAGGAGACATAATGAAATTAGGAATTGTTGGTGCGACGGGAGTTGTTGGACAAGAGGCTTGGCGACTCGCTTCAGAGATTTTAGGTGCTAAAGATTTGGAGGTTGTTGGATTTGCTTCGACAGCAAGAACAACAGACGATGGAAAAAACATTCACGCCCTGGAAGAATCTGTGGAAGAAATTCAGAGTTGCGATTTTGTGATTAATGCTGCAAATGCCGACCAGGCCAAATGGCTTTCTGGAAAGTTAGGTCCAAATTCTTTCCTGGTCGACAACTCATCAGCTTTTCGAATGAATGAAGACATTCCCTTGGTCGTGCCCGAGGTAAATGGGCATCTGCTTTCTGATTATTCTGGTAAAATTGTGGCTAACCCAAATTGTACCGCTGCCATTTTATGTGTGGCTATGAATGCGTTGAAGCCTTTTGGATTAAAGCGAGCTGTTGTGAGCACATATCAAGCGGCAAGTGGGGCGGGACTTCCGGGCTTGGAAGAGCTCAAGTCTCAACTTCGCCAGTGGGACTCTCCAGTAGATACTTGGAACACAGAGGTTTTTGGAGAACCATTGATTTTGAATGTTCTCAGTCATAACTCGATGGCTCGGATGGACCCGGATGGTGAAGCCTTCCTTTACAATGATGAAGAGTTTAAAGTTGTTGAAGAGTCTCAAAAAATTCTTGATTTAAAGGATCTTTGGATTTCGGCAACATGCGTGCGTGTTCCAGTTATTCGAGCTCACGCCGAAAGTGTGACTGTGGATCTTGAGAAAGAAGTGAATCTAGATACGATTCAAGAGGCTTTCGCCCAAGCTCCTGGCCTAAAGATTGTAGATGAACCGCTCAAACGAAGTTTTCCTAGCCCTCAAAAAGCACAAGACCAAGATGACGTTTTGGTGGGAAGAATAAGGCAGGATTTGCTCCACAAGAAAACGTGGCACTTTTTTATTGCGGGTGATCAGCTTCGCAAAGGTGCTGCGACCAATGCATTGCAGATTGTAAAGGTCCTAAGGGATCGGGGGTAGTAGGTTGCTCAGGCCTGCAAATGTGAGTCCTGAAAGTCGCAAACTGGCTTTGCGCTTGGAATTTTCAGGAGAAAACTATTGTGGATGGCAGATACAATCTGAGTCTGATGAACAAAAAATTCCAAGCATTCAAGGCTCTATTGAGAAAGCATTAAAGATCATTTTTCGCTCATCCGCTCGCATTGCTACTCAAGGCTGTGGTCGGACTGATGCTGGTGTGCATGCCAGAGAATATTTTTGTAATTTTTCACTACCAACGGACATTGAATTTGATTTTAGTGATCGCTCAATCGAAAAATTGCGACAAAGCCTTAATGGGCTAATCCCGGATAGTATTGCTGTAACGGATGTCTTCCGGCAAGAAGAAGATTTTCATATTTTGAATGAAGTCTGCTGGAAAACTTACGAATACTCCATTCTCTTTCGAAGCTCAAAGCCGGTCTTCATGTCTGAGAGAGTTTGGGGGATTCCGGAGGAGTGGAATGAGTTTAATACGACCGATTTTTTAAAGGCTGTTCAAATGTTCGAAGGTGAACATGATTTTAAAGCCTTCGCGGCCTCTAATCATGATGCAAAGACCACGATCAGAAAAATTTTTGAAATGAAGACCATACTCGAACCTTATGGTGTTTCGGTGGCTCAGAGGTCTGGCGTGTTGCTTCGTTTGCGAATCACGGGCGAAGGCTTCTTGAAGCAAATGGTTCGAAATATAGTTGGAGCTATTGTAGAGGTAGGACAAAACAAGAGAAGCCTGTCTGATACCTACCAACTTTTGGCAGAAGGAAAGAGTCGTGCTGAGGCTGGGCGGTGTGCTCCAGCTCGAGGACTTTCTTTGATCGAAGTTTCGTATAGACCATGGGGCGCAGAATCATGAAAAAAGCCTTATTTTTTTCTGTCTTGTTTCACATGGGGCTGATTGTTTGGCTTCAAAGTGGAGAGAAGAAGGGAGTCGCCGAAAAGCCATTTTTTCCTAAGCCCATTCCTCCGCGGTCTATCGATGTAAGAACGATGAAAGAAAAAGAGTTTCGCCAGTTGGTGGAAACTCTTGCTGCCAAAAATAGCTTGAGTCCCGAAGATCGTGCAGAGTTCTTGGGCGAGCGAACACAACGAGTGAAGGAGCAAACGCGATCCAATCGTTTTGGATCTCCGGACGGAGGCGAAACACTGCGGGACAATTCTACGGCGGCGTTTCCAGAGAAATTGGAATTCTTGAAGGGCCTCTGGAAGCTGCCAGATACACAAGAAAGGGCTAGGACAGGGGCGGAAGTTCTGGAGGGTTCTATGGATCCCCTGAACTCTCACATTGCCGTATCGTCGAAAACTCTTCTGAATACCGATGAATATGTCTATGCTTCCTTTTTTAATCGTGTGAAGCGCGAAATTGGTCCCAGGTGGGAACCAAAAGTTCAAAAGTTTTTGCAGACGACACTCGTACTTATAGACGGTGTGTATTCGACACGCTGTGTGTTCTGGCTTGACCGGGACGGTTCATTGAGAAACGTCGAACTCCTTGAACCTAGTGGTGTAAAGGAGCTTGACGCTCTTGCTGTGGAAGCCATTTGGGATATCAAGACTTTCCCAAACCCACCAACATCTCTGCTAGATTCAACGGGATTGCATCGAGTGGAAATGGGCTTCTTGGTGAGTTACGCCAAGCATAAATATCAATTAGATTATCTGCCAGATTCTAGATTTAAAGGACGAAGGTAAAACGAAAATGATGAAATTTCTGAGAAGATTGGTTTGGGGTGGAGTCATTGCTTTGGTTCTGCTGGTCGTAGCTTCGAAGGTGATGTCTTATTATTGGGGGCGTGATCTGGAACAATTAGAGTTTCAAGATGCACGCTATGAATTTAGCGCCAAAAGAGTTGGCGACTCCGCCGCTTTCCAAATTGAGGCCAAAGACGAAACTCAACTCTGGTTTGCTATGGGCTACCTTCAAGGATGGGATCGAGAGTTTCAGACTGAACTTATACGTCTAGCATCTACTGGTAGACTAAGCTCAATGTTGGGGGCAAGCATGCTCTCTAATGATCAATTGATGCGCTTCAATTATAGGGCCGCTGAGAAAGTCTGGCATTCACTTGCGGTAGATTCCGTCGCGCGCCGAGCGGCCCAAGCTTTCGCGGATGGAAGAAACGCAGTTTTGCGCCATGAAGAAAAGTCGTTGCCGATTGAATATAAAATCATGGGCATTTTTCGAGATGATTTATCTTCTTGGACTGGAATAGATGTTCTAGCGATTGCTAGGTTTCATGGTTGGAGTTTGTCTTACGACCAAAACATGGAAAAGACTTACATGGCGCTTAAGACTCAGCTGGGAGTAGAGAAGTCTAAGTGGCTTCAACCTCCATCGGATTTAAGTGCGGTTGCCTTGTATGAACAAAAATTATTGAACATCTCAAAGTCGGGTGGGCTACTTAAGCCTGTGGCAAAACAAAAGCCAACTTTGGGCTATGTGCCAATCCCGAAAAAAGCACTTCCTTATAAGTTAGATGCAAGTGGAATGATTCCTGAACTTGATTTCTCGCCTGTAGAATCCGACATGGAGCATCCTGAAGAGGCCGTGTCGGTCTGGAATCGTCTCGAAAACTACGCGACATCTTGGGGGGCGGAATCGGCTTTTCAAGGTGCCTCCAATATGTGGGTGCTTGCGAATCCTCGTGTAGGTCGAGCTTTGAGTCTCTGTAATGATACGCATCTTAGATTGACTTGGCCTTCACCGCTTTATCCGATTTCTTATAGGATAAAAGATCGAGTAAAAGGGCAGGGATTCATGATGCCTGGAACTCCAGCCGTCGTTATTGGCTATGTTCAGAATTTAAATGAAGAGGCTAAGTTTCAGAAGTTGCTGTGGGGAATCACTTCGGGTTCGCTTGCAGACACCCAAGATTTGATTGAGATCAAAGGCAAAGATACAGAAAACTTAAAAGTTACTGTTGAAGAGTTTAGTGTTCGTAATATGAAAACAGGTGAGGTTGAGCCCAAGAATATTGAAGCCATCTGGTCTGAGCATGGGCCAATCGTCAATAATATCTTTTCTGATTTCTCCAAGCTTGCTGCCTATAAATCTCCCGTAGCTTTAGATAGTCCTATTTTCAAAACCACGCCTTCAACTATGGAATTTTTTGTTCTTAGAAACCTTGGGCTTGGTGAAAATCTCGAAGAAGATTTGGTGGAGAAAATTCAGTATCCTCCGATTAACTTCACTTGGATTAGTGAAGAAAAGGGACAGAAACTTCAGGTCGGACATATGTTAACTGGGGTGCTTTATGGGCGGCCAAAGCGAAGGGACAATGGGCTTGAAACTCTGGATTCAAGATTTTTGAAACGTGATCGCTATCTTTCGTACCCCTCAGAGCGGCCTTATTTTAAGCAGGCTTACGGGGGGGAGGATCCCTTTATGCTTGTGACTGCGAATCAAAGTATTTGGTCTGATAAGGGAAGCGAGCAAAAAATCAATCGTGAACTTGCCTATCTATGGGCCCCAGACAAACGTGCTGAAAGAATTGCTGAAAAGTTTGATGACAACACTCGGGAGCTTGGATACTCGCAACATGATTTTTACTCTCCGAGACTAAATAGATTTTTTGTGAAAGCTCGAAAGATGGCGAGTGCGGGAAGGTTGTGTTCGGGAACTGTGATGCCTCACTCTGACTGTATGAAAATGCTTTCTGAGATTGATGCTTGGGATGGAGATGCCAATGCTGAAGACTTTAGAACGAGTCTCATTGTACTTTGGCATGCTCGTTTTAAATGGAAAATCATTGAGAAGCTGACTCCGGCTGAAGTGCTTCAAGACGAAGTCAGGGGGCCAGCGATAAAGGAGATGATGATTGCCTGGGGGCGCCGAACGTTTACCCATCATCTAGTTGAAGAAGTTATCGAAGATCCGAAGGCTCGCGCCCAATGGGAGTCGTGGACAGGCAAAAGCGTAGAGGAGACATTGAGTGAGTCTTTTTCACAGTCGGTAAACGAGCTTAGTGAGGGGTTTGGCCCCCTTTATCAGTATTGGAAGTGGGGAAATCTTCATAGAGTTTCGTGGCTACACCCTTTGGTGAGAGCGCCGGAGCCGATTGGAAGCATGTTTCATGAGGGAGTCTTGTTGAGGCCCCAAGTATCTGGTGCTTTGGATAGCTCAGGTAGATTTGAATACGATTGGGATCCAGAGAAGCCTTTGGATTTTCCTGCAACACATGGGGGTGCTTCCAGACTGTGCATGGAATGGTCTGAAAAAGAAGTTCAGGTCAATTGGTCCTTGCCATCTGGCCCATCCGGAAATCCATTTTCGAATTACTCAAAGCCGTGGGCCTTAGAGACATACTTCAAAAACAAGTTAAGCAGGTCACCCCAATTCTAG